>JAABUJ010000540.1_pt1 | contig 73121 bp, 76 predicted proteins | sample 5559131 | NCBI WGS metagenome assembly JAABUJ01 (sample SAMN10711875, study PRJNA513366) | rock metagenome | isolation source: Antarctica rocks | place: Antarctica: Victoria Land, Mt New Zealand nord | collected 2016-01-07 | reverse complement strand
CACCAACCCACTCGGCCACCTCGGCACCCCATACTCCATCCCCGCCACCTTCACCCCATTCACAAACCACGCGCTCCTCCCCGCCACCCAATCAACCCGATGCTCGTTCCACCCCGTCCACACCATCCCCCCGGGCAGCGCCACGTCCTGCGAGCTCGCCGCGATGACGTTGCCTGCGCCGTCGACGGACGGCTGGTTCGAGTAGCGGATGCGCGAGCTCGGGTCGCGCGTCAGGATCTCGATGTCGGACTCGCAGCTGTCGGACTGGTATAGGAAGAGGCCGGCGACGGCGCCGGGGTTGCCGTACACGCGGGCGCGCAGCCGGATGGAGGCGTGGAGGAGGTTTTTTTGGAGGGATTCGATTTCGGCGGTTGATTGGAAGGTGGACAGGCGGGTCGTGCGGAGGGCGAGGTAGGTGGGTGTGTGGGGTTGGTCTTGGCCTGAACGCGAACGCGAGGGCGCTCGCTGTTAGCTGGGTCGGGCGCTCATGTCGGTCTCGTGGCGGATGGGGCGGGAATAGAGCACGGTACCGATGTAGACGTTCTGCGGGGAGTTGACAAGCCTGACCGGCGCGTCCGAGCTGGCGTTCTTGGCCCAGTTCTGGACGCCCCAGTCGGATGTCCACAGCGTGCTGTCGAAGAACGGATCCGTGGAGGGCTCGTTGCCGCTGTCTTGGTTGTCGGCCACGGGAGGTGGGATGTTGACTTGGCGCTGCAGGGCGCGGAAGTCGTGGAAGCGGTGGTAGGTGAAGGTCGCGGCTGTCGGGCCGGAGGTCGTGTAGCAGGAGCAGCCGGGGGAGTTGTCTTTTAGCGGGTTTTGCGTGGCGGCGGTGGTGGTGGGGAGGAGGAGGATGAGGAGGAGGAGGAGGAGGAGGCATAGGGTTCGGGGGAGGCCACCATTGTGGGGTTCGATGTGGGGAAGGGGTAGCATGGTGTTGGTTGATGGTCCAAAGAAGCGGTGCGTCTGGATGGAAGAAATGCCGAAATATGCTGTAGTTGAGAATTCATTCCGGTGTATTGTGGTTCAGTGAATTCACAGATGGACGCGCTCCTCGGTCGTACTTGCTCTGTTGATCATTCTTCACGGAATGTACGAGCTTATGATCTGAGACAAAACATAACTATAGGTTCTTCAAAGCGAGAGTCTCAATGAGATGTGAGATGTATTGGACTTTGAGATGCACCTAAACAGGACAATGGCTGTAACTTGCAATTAATAAACAATCAGCTGTTGTGGATTCGAGATGACACCATTCTATTGGTTTCGGATATACCGTAGTATACCGCATGGATCTGGGCTAGCAGGGAGAGCTGCAAGTGTGTTTCACTTTTTTGTCCAGGTAGCAGCGGACTTCAGTACTACACGTGACTATCAAACATTTCAAAGCTGTCTCCATCCCACAACAGTCCATATGTTTCTGGGAAGAAAGACCATTTTCTACTGTAAACATAGTGGCTTCTCTGAAAAAGTAACTACATGAACATACAGGCCAGATCTTCAAGCGTCAGAATATTCGCCGATAGCAGAGTCGAAAATATAGAAGTTACATACTTCCCTATGATAAGATAAACGCTCAAGAGGCAGAACATGATTGGGGATATTAAACAAAACACCAAGAAGCGGACAGCAATACAAGGAGAAAGAACACGAGTAGAATGAAACGCCGAGTTGCCCCTCTGCTTTTACTGTCCAACAAGCCTTGCAGTGACAGGTCTTATGAGATCCTCACTCCGCTGCTTGCCAAGGTGACCGGACTCGTTCTGCGCATCGCCGTTCAGCGACGTCTTCTCATGCGCCTCGTTGTCCTCGACGATCTTAGTGCGGACGTCCCGGTAGCCGTACTGCTGGCTTGTCCGCTCCGGTGTGGTGGAGCTGCTGACCATTGACATGGACGTGCTCGACCGGTTATGCACCAGATCCGGAGTCGGAGGAATGCTACTGTTCCTTCCGTCTGGGCTCAAGAAACTTGAATCCTCCACACCACTGACGACCGAGTGCTCGCCTATCTCGCTCCCCTCACTGCGGACGGAATGATCATGCCCATCTTCGGATGGTGCAAGGTGACTATCTCCATGTCCCTTCAACTCTGCACTTTCGGATTCGTTGTCTGCATCGTGAGCCAGTTGTAAACCCTCGACGGCCGCGGCGCATTGCTCGCTGATGTTTCTGATGATATCAGCGATAGCATCCGTTTTGTCACGCAGATGCCTATCGGCCACATCCGCCAGGCTGACCTGGCTGAAGCGCTTGTTGATGGGACTGTTGAAGAAACGTCTCTCCATCTCCGGCGTGACGTCTTCGCCATCGAGCGGCTGTCCGTTTCCGTCCAGGGTGCTGGCGCGGCTGTACGATGGGCGAGACTCTGATCTAAGGCCAGCAACGCCTTTGATGCTGCCGAATTCGGAGTTGCCGTGAGGGACGTGCCCGTCTGAAGCATCACCACCTTCTTCCATGTCTCCTGGGAGATCGTCGAAGCCTTCCTCGAGATACTCTGTCAACTCGGGCGACTTCCCTAACGAGCGAACGATATGCTCCATGTGATGAGTTTGCCCATTGATCAAGCTCCGAAGATGTAGCACCACACGCTGTGCCTCGTCGCGTTGACGAAGGATGGCGGCATTGGTGTGCTGAAGACCAGCAAGCTCCTTCCGGTTGCGCTTACGCTCCCGCTCGAGTTCTTCGGCGATGTCCTGTTGTAGAACAAGCGCCTCGAGGGCATCGTCGCGTTGCTTCTCCGTACCGGAGAGACGAATGGTAAGGCGAGCGGCGTCGTCCTTTTGCTGGTCGATGAGGACCGTAAGCCGGCGGTTTTCTCGCTTGTGGTTTTCGATCTTGACCTTGAGATCTTGGGTCTCCTTCGTGAGTTGTTCGGCAAAGGCTTGGAATTTGAGAAACTGCGGAAGGTGTCAATATCATAGTCATCTAGTTTAATCATAGGTCTGACCTGTTGCTTCCAGCTTTCAAGTTCCTCGACGAGAAAGTTATTTCTCTTCGAGACCTTTGACAACTCGGTATCCATTCTCCCCTTGAGGTTGATGAAATCCTGCCATGCCTCCATTGCGTCTCTGGAGTACTGGTTGCGTTCGCGGACGATCTCGTTGAGATGTCTCATAGAAACCTTGGTCATCAATGGCTTCTTTACCGCACCACCAAATATAGCCTTCATGCCGGTATTACGTCCCTGAGAAAGACATTAGCACGAAGAAGTCTTAATGAAAGCAGCCGATTCCGCTTACCAGCTTCTCGCAGACATGATCCATGACGCTCATCACGCTATCCTGGTTCCACCATTCTGGGTCTTGAATGCTCTCCACTTCACCTCTCATGACGATGATCTGACCGGCGGGGATGAGCTTCCCGCCTCCATAAGCCGATCGGAGGTGCAGAGGAGCACCGGTTGGAGTCACGTCACCATTCAGCGCTTGAGTCATGCGAGTTATCATCTTCGTCCTCTGGCCAGCTGTCAACGCTGTCGGTGGGCTTGACGTTAGCACAAAGTTTCGATCCAAGTCCACGACGAGCGCATCGGTGGGAGCGGTGAAGAGTGTTCGACATTCCGCCGTAATACCGAGGATGTACGGGCCTGGCTCCTGGACGAGCTCCTTCGCATGGCGAGCATGCACGACCGGAATATAGAGACCACTCCATTCGTAGACGCGCACGCAAAAACGCATGGTCTCGGCCGCGACGGTCAGCATTGCCGGGTAATGGCTCACGAAAATGATGCGTCGCGTCGGTGACAACGCAGCCTCGACGACCCCGACAATGTTCGGGATGGATAAGCAGGTGAACAAGGGCCACATGGCAAAGTTTTGGAAGCCTGTCGGGGAAGACGGGAACTGGTAGCAGAGCGCGTAGTCTTTCATGTCGATCCTGACCAGATCATTGAGCCTCGGTGCAGGGAAGCTGAGGATACGGGAAACCTCTTCGGCGTGGAACAGATTGGTTGCCTTGTTCCAGTGGATCCACATCCCTCGAAGGTAGTCGCCTAGTAGATTATACAAGGGGTACCTTGAGAGGAAGCTCAAGCAGTAGGGAATCCAATACGTTTCGTCTGATGAATCGAAGAAGTCTGTCTCCGTCCTCTTACGTAGGTCGCGTATCGTCTCCGCACGTTTGTCGTCCGCCCTTGACCAGACTCGGAGCGCGATCCCGTATAACGTATGCGTAGAGTCTTGCTGCAGCACGAACGAGTGATGTACGCAATGAGGCTGGCTTCGACCGGTACATATCTCCACATCGTGTGGAAAGCAAGCCTGATGTAGTCAGCATCATGTGCGTTAAGGGTATAGCCACGTGCTGCGCGAAGGCATGTCGTCGTGGATGTAAAGCTTACCCTCATAGCAGAATGCAAGGCTCTGGCGATCTCATTGTCCTGCTCCAGCCTCGGGCTGCTCCCTAGGATTTCTGGCAACCAGAATTGGCCGACGGCACCTTTCATGTGACCAATCTTTCCCTGCAAAGGTGCCGGTGCTTTCACCCATTGTGAAGGTTCCCGGCCCACACCACATACCATGTACGCGTGTGTCAATGTCTTCGGAGTCCGCGGAGCTGGCTTGATGGAGAGTGTCGACGGTATGGGCTGCGTGATACGAGAGTGGAGGGACGAGGTTCGACTCGGTATTACGAGACTGCTGTCGGCTTGATCCCGCGTTGACGGTCGGTCGCGCGTAGCCGGACGGACGAAGGAGGAATGATCTCTGATCGAGGGTGCCATAGCTGATCAGGGTCCAGCCTAAGGAGTCTAAGGCTGATGGGTATGGTTCGCACGTCCACAACAATCGCCCTCGATGAGGCCGCGGTATATGACCCCAAAGAGGCGCGTGTTCGGATCCTTCAATGCGGAATGAATGGTCCGGCTCAGCAGACGAAAGACTCAGATGACTGAACGAGGGCTGAACGAGAGCTGAAGTCGATGAAACAAATGCGTTCAAGAATAGAAGTACTTAGAGATACAAGCTTCAACGGCCCAGAATATCGTCTTCAACGCGACACTCTCTTGGGGACGACGTCAATAGTAATCATGAGTATCGGTTGACACCGAGTCTTCCCCAGTTCTCTATTCAGTCGTTAACATGGACGGAGGAGGAGTAGTATGAAATATAGGGTACTCCATAGTTTTGTATGTATGACAAGGTATTATTGTAAGGAACAGAGAGCTCGAAAATACACCGATCTAATATAAGAAGGACCTGGTCAAAACAGAGAACGGGCCTCCAAGCCATGTTACCGTAGCTGAATTACCGGGAGTCTTCCGAGCTGCGAGAGCGATTGTAGGCCAATGAAGTAGCCCTACTGTAACTAACGTTATGCAGAGTGTGTCGTTTGAATTGGGGCGTTTTTTGTTTAAGGGGACCTGCAGTAGGGTGAAGAGGTCTCTCGACATTACTGTAATTAGCCTTGGAGAGAGTGCTGTTCATTGGAGTTGCGAACCTTACTTTTCGCGAACCCGAGAGCGACTTCAAAGGTAATATCATATATGATATATGATATACCAACTAATACTTGGTAATAGTAATACTCGGTGATTTCCCCCGAGGTCGAGGCCCAACGTTACAGTATCAGTAACTTAGGAGGTGGGATGTTGAGTATTTTACCTTTACGTTTCAGATATACTTCGTACTCAAGCCCTTTATTCTCGATCTGCATATTTTCTTCTCGCCCATTTCCTCGTCCTCTTTCACTTCCTAGCATGACTTCATTCACGGCTGTTGATCATCTAACGTACAGTAAGGTAGTGAGGTGCCTTACCTTATAAACATTTGACTTACTAATCATTGATAGCTTGAGTTACCATGCGCATGTCATGCTCATGCTCATGCTATGCCACGCGATAACTCACACCCGAGTTCGGCAGCCGTAAATTCTGGGGATTTGTTATCACAAAGGAGTGTAGTCAAGAAATGAGGAGAGGCCATAGTGGCAAGGTTTGAAATCTAAATAGTCGACTCTAGAGCTCTAGAGGGTGTAGAAGGTTTGCTGCATCTTGGTACCTTGTCTTGGAGATCTTGTTTTCGTTCCAGGCCTTTCCCTGGATTCCGGTCATAGCGCAAGTACAAATTAAGCTGTGTCCTTCCTGGCAGGATGTTGAATTATTAAGCATGGAGCGAAGTGTACGCACAACGTTGATCATGAACATGTGACAGAAGACACACCGAGATATCCTGCATCAATCCTCCAGAGCAACACCCCAGATTGGGTATATCAACTGCACGTCGTCCAGTTGAGCAAGGTAAGATGCACAACGCAGCGATAACTCGCCCTGCAGAGTTGACTTTAGGGGGTTCCTTTAGGCTCTGTCAGGCAGAACTTGCCCTACCGGTATTAGACTTTGCATAGCTCCTCGCTTGCTGCTCTGGATGGATGCGAAGACACCGACGTTAAACGTCAACTATCACTGTTGCATTCATGGCCATCACTTCGGAGCAGCGTAGTCCAACTACTGGATGCCCTAGCTTAAGGAATTCACCCCTGTAAAGCCTCTTCGCTGACGGATCCCCGTACGTCGGAACGCTCGAACCTTCTTCCGCCCGATCTATCGATAAGCTTTGAGCTGCTGTTGAGTCCTGCGCCAGACCGTCCTTCTTACCGACCACGCAATGACAGAACCTTTACTGAGCGAATTATGCAGAATCTGGTATATTCCCTGAGATCACTTTGACTCTCCTCTCCCAATCACACCGCTGACGATTCCCCTCAGTCACACCAATCCCCCAAAGTACCGCTGCCCGCGCTGCTCGACCCAAACCTGCTCCCTTCCCTGTACCAAGCGTCACAAGCTTTGGGCGCAATGCTCAGGCATCCGAGACCCCGCCGCGTACCTCAAGCGCAGCGACCTTGCCACCCCCGCCGGGATCGACCGAGACTTTAACTTTCTGACGGGCATCGAGCGGAAGCTTGACCATGCAGAGAAAGATGCTGAGGGTCGGGGCGTGCAGCTGACGGATAACGGTGATCGTCGTGCTTCTCATGGGCACAGGCGAGGACCACAGAAGGGCGAGGTCAATGTGCAAAGAGCCTTGGAGAGGACGGGTGTGATAGTGGATCGGGCGCCGAAAGGCATGGTGCGAAGTAGAGAGAATAAGACTCATTGGCACAAGAAGTAGGCGAGGGCTTATCATACTTTCACGGGATTTTACTGAATTCATATAGACACAAATGCTTATCGTGGACAGTGGAATGGATACAGAGTGATGGGAAGAGGGAGCTGGGCAGTGCATTGGAAACGCTACCCTTGACCGAAGCATACGGGCGGTTCCTCGCCGAAAAGTATCCGCCCACGAAAAAGCGTAAGGTCGAATCCGATCATACACCACGACCATCGTCAGCGACATCCAACCGAATCATCAAGCCACAATCAACCCAACATCCCGAACCTGAAGGACAATCGATACCACCGCCAAATGTGCCACAGGATCCAACCGATCCAGAGAGACCGCCCAGCACGCGTTCGACCCTTACAGAAGACGTGTCAACCGACCCAACCTCAAGCGCCAAGCCTTCCATTGCACCACCACTTCATTTCTACCTCCTCCGCCCACATACCACCTCTTCCTCCCGTGTCCTCATCCCGCTCCCCCCATCCAGTACCCTCGCGGACACTCTCCAACATCGAGTCATCCTAGAGTTTCCGACCATCTACACGCTTCCTCAGGCCCCGGATCGCCTCCCAGACGGATACATGCTAGAGTCCGACTTTCTGGGCCTGTCAAAGAAGGAAGACGAAGAGATGGAGGAGTTACTGGCCGTTCTTCCGGCAGGATCCTTAGATCATGGCGATGTCGTAGGCTTGGGTGCTCACCCAGACACGAACATCGGAAGACCCGACCTAGATGACCGGAAGATCCTCGATGTTTTAAGAAGGGATCTTGGCGCCGCTTGAGTTTTACAGTGATATGGTTATATACCAGCACTTTTTCCTTGAATAACGAGAATATAATACTGGTGTGGACAGTGGTGCACTTCCTGAGCGGAGATAGTGGTATATGTGACGGCCTGAAAGTAGTCACTTACGGCGGAAAGCCAGACAGGGATTCGGAATCATGGTCGTCGAACGTCTCTTCCGATCATCATTGTACGGTGATGGGTGCCAAAACCCAACCGGGGTTTTGGGGTTTGAGCGTCGAACGTCTCCTCCACCCACCATTGTGCGATGATGGGTATCCTCTCAACCCAATCCGGGTTTTGGGGTTTGACCATCCAACGTCTCCTTCACCCACCATTGTACGCTAATGGGCGTTCTTCCAGGCCAATCCCAATCCGGATTTTGAGGGTTTTACCATCGAACGTCTCCTTCACCCACCATTAATTATTGTGCGCTAAAGGGTAACGTTATCCTCCCAAGCCAAACCCAATTGAGGCTTTGGGGTTTGACCATCCAACGTCTCGTCCGCTCACCATTGTACAGCGCTGGGTGTTCTGACTTCTAACTCAATTAACGCGTCAGCCGAAGCGGTTCAATGAACGTCTCCTCAAACTTGTGGTGCTGCGATGGGAAATCTGTGGTCTCAAGCCTCATCAGGGGTTTCCGACTTAATCATCGAACGTCTCCTCCGCTCATCATCATGCAGTGGTGATGATGGAAGATATTCCCGCCCAAACCTGATTGAGGCTTAACGTCTTGAACGTCGAACGTCTCATCGACTCATCATGCACTGATGATGGAAACTCCCCGGGTCAAGGTCTTTCCAGACAATGTGTTGATAGCATGTTTCCTCCTAATACTAGCATACCAACAATGACTCTCCACCCTTTGCAATCCAACATTTCTGATTCCCAACAACCTTCTACTATCTTTCATCAAACTCTTCACGGACCTCCCTCCCTGTCCCTCCTCGGCATCCCAATCGCTCATAGATGAGAACGTATCGTAACTTCCTTCAACAACACGCCCGAGCAACCATCTCCTCCGTCACATCAGCAGACATCTTCTCCATGCTATCCCACATGGCAGCCCCACATCACAACCAGAAACACATCACCCCACCCTTCCTCCCAACCACCCAACCACAGCCCAAAAAAACCAATCAACGCCCACCCAACCCAACCCCGCACCCTCATCACCCCAACTTCCCCGGCACAACCGGATGCCCAGCACTCAAACCCCCACAAACAGCCCACGCCTGCCCATTAACATAACTACTCTCATCGCTCCCCAAAAACAGCGCCACCCGCGCGACCTCATCCGCCACGGCACCTCTCCTCAACGGATTAAGCTGGCCGATCTTCCCGTCGGTGCCGCGGGCGCGAGCGGCGTCGTACGCGGGCGCCGTCATGCCCGTCTCGACGAGGCCGGGGCAGATGGCGTTGCAGCGGACGCCGGAGCCGGCCAGCTGGTAACAGGCCGTCTGCACGAGCGAGATGACGGCCGCCTTGCTGGCCGAGTAGTCGGAGCTGCCGGCGTTGGAGCGCAGGCCGGCGACGGAGGCGGTCACGATGATGCTGCCGGACGGGTAAGGTTTGGCGGGGGAGGTGTGCTGCATGGCTTTGGCGGCGTGTTTGGCGGCGAGGAAGACGCTCAGGACGTTCGTCCGTAGCGTCTTCATGAATTCCCCGCTCTCGATCTCCGTGAAGAGCTTTGGCTGCCCTATGATCCCCGCGTTGGCGAACATGATGTCTAGCCTACCGTATGTCGCTACCGCTTCGTCTACTACGCCCTTGATGTCTGTCTCGTTGGCGGCGTCGAGGTGGCGCGCGTGGATGTCGACGGCCGGGTAGAGGGATTCGAGCTCGCGTTTGTGTGTTGGGAGGTGCTCGTTCGCGTAGTCGCAGATGTAGACGGCTCGCGCGCCGTTGTGGGCGAATTGGTGGGCGGAGGCGCGGCCGATGCCGAGGGGAGAGTTGGTTCCTTTGAGGGGAGTTAGAATCACGATGGGGTTAGTGGGAGGGCATTGAGAGGGGGGGCGAACCGGTGACGATGACGACTTTGCCTTTGACTCTCCTGGAGCGTGTGAGGATGGGTTTGTTGGAAAAGGCGAGGGAGGAGAGCTTACGGGCCGGCTGAGTCGCCTGCTATGCGGCGGATCTTGGGGATGTTTTCGAATGTGCCGGGGTCTTCGATGGGTGCGGAAAGCTGGGCGCTGAGCTGCTGCAGTCGCTGCTTCGGTACGGATGTCATGGTGTGCTCTTTTCACGCGATGGGATATGGTGTAGATGGTATGATCCAAATACTGAAGCTCGCTATCTCATTGCATATATAAGGTATGATTGATTGTTCATGTTGCGGGGACCATCGAAGGGAGCCGAGGCACACCTCTGCAGGCGATCTGCAGGCGGGAGCTGTCAAACATAGGAGGAGTGGCTAGTGAAATGAACGTGTAATCATAAGTGTCTAGCTACTCTATGAAAATGTGACCCTATAAGAAGACCTTCAATCAATAAAAGAAAAAACTTTTATTCATAACAAACTGTTTATTCTAGCAAACTCTGCATGTTTCTGAAACCTCTGTAGAGCTCTGAATCACTAAAGTAATAAAATGAGACATAATGTTTTGATACATCTTTTCAGATCATTTTGATGACAGTGAGATAAGATAAAAAACAAAATCTTATAGTGTCTCATCAACTTTAAAAGTCAATAAAACAATATTGAAATGTCTTTAACTCAATTTAAATAAATATCTTTGAGATATTAAAATCTCAATTGTTCTATCATTAGATCACAGAGCCTTTGTTAGTGATTGATTAAATTGATAAGATTGATAAAATGAATGAATTTTAATGTTAAAAGTGACTTTGTAAGTCTGTTGATGACTATATTGTTTGTTAAGATGTAATTAAGATGAATAAATCTGTAAGATTTAACTTTTCTTATAAAGTGATGATGTATGTCAATGTGTTTTATTCTAATGTAAAACTCAGAGTTCTTAATCAAAGCAATAATTTTCTGATTATTCATTTAAATTATAACTGTTTCAAATTTCTTTAGCTCTAATTCTTTAAGTAACTTCTTTATTCAGACTGCTTTCTTTGTAGTCTCTGTTAAGATCATGTATTTTACTTTATAAGAGAATAAGACAATGATTTTCTGACATTTTGAACTTTAAAATACTGATTCATTAACTATCTTAAATATATATCTTAATGTAAATCTTCTTAATTCAAGATCTTTTCCTCAGTCTGAATCTGAATATCTCAGCAATTTAAGTTGATTACTCAATTTATACTTAAGAACAATGTCTAAAGTTCTTTACATATATTAAAATATCTGCTTTAAAGTCTTTCAATGTGTGTTATTAAAGTTATGTGCAAACTGATTAAGAGTTGACATCACATATATAATGTTGAGTTAAGTTTATGTCATAACATATATAAAAAATTCTATAACCTTCTAATATTAAGTTATTAACTCTGATTCAGCTGTTCTGATAATTTTTGTAAGATAAACTCTGAGTTTCATTAAAGTTATAACTGTCTTGATATTCTGTAGACTGAAGTCTTTAAGTATTTCTGTGAAATAGATTTTCTGAGATAAAATAAATATTTATAAAGTTCTGTTTTGTGTAATTAGCATTTCTAAGTAATGCTTACATGTCTTGCAGTTAATCATTTCAAAATGATTGTTTAATTTAATCTTAAGATCTAGAATTTCATTCTTATCTGATCTGCATATAAAAATATCATCAACATAAACAGCAATAATTAAAGTTTTCTTTTTAAACACATTATTGTCTGTATAAATCTATGTATATTCAAGATCAACAAGAAAGCAATATATCATCTTATATTACAGATAAAATGACTATTTTAATTCATATAAAGCTTTTTTCAATTTATATATCTTATCTTTCTCTTTTTCATATTTAGTAAGTTAAATGATGTAGACTTCTTCTTTTAAATCATTGTGTAAGAAAGTCATTTTGACATTTATTTGTTTCAATTTATAGTTGTAAAACACAGCTATGATGAAGATGACTTTATAAGTCATTGATTTGACAATTATTGCAAAGATCTCTTTGTAATTAATTTTAAATCATTATTTAAATTCTTTGACTACTCATTGGTTCTTATGCTGTAGAATTAAGCTGTCAGATTTTCTTTTGTAATAATAGATTTATTTGTCTCTTAAAGCTCATTAATTAAGTAACAATGTCTTTAAAGTTCATATAAAGTTAATTATTAATGAATTATACTCATTATTCATTGCTTTCTTTCAGTCTTTCAACTTATAACTTATAATTATCTGTTTAAATGTCTAAGATTTATCTTTGAAGTCTTCTTTCTTTTTTATGACATTAATGATCACATTAAATACAGCTAAGTAGATCATGATTGCTTTAAGCTTTAGCTTTATAGAGAATTATCTTTCTCTTTTAAAGTATCAAGACTCAGCTAATACTGATCTGTCAATTATAAAAGAAATATTTATAACATCTTCTTTCTCTTTCTTCATTTCTTCTAACTGATTTAACAATATCAATATGAAAAGATATGATGACACATACTTTGAAGATAATGACAATGATAAGAGTTAAGAAAAAGACAAAAAAGATAGCTGTACATTTTCTTGTTCTGCATTAATGATGTAAGATTAGATGACTCTAAAAATTGAGACTGCAACTTTAACATTATAGATTGATGAATCTTCATTAAACTGTACATTTATTGCTTTAATTACTCAATCTATCTTTTTCTTTTCAGAAAATCATATTCTATATTGATTTCTTTCTTTATATTCAACAAGAATCTTCTTATTGCTCTGAGATTCAAATTTAATTCTCATTATTTAGATCTTTTTTAAAATATATATGTATACTATGCATTCAAAACATTAAAGATATCTAAGATCAATGAGATCTGCTGATTTATTCTTATTAAAAGATTTAAACAGTAACTAAATTGAAATTTTGTTGTTCTTAAGAGCTAATGTTAAGAATTAATTAAGAAGATAGCATGCTGTTTTGACAGTTTCTGATTATAGAATTTTAAAGACTTCACTATTTAAAATTATAATTTTAATTTTTGCTGTCAAAAGTTCATTACTTCTTTCTATCACTCTGTTCTACTTCAATTTATAAGAAACTGTTGTTTCATAGATAATTTCTAGACTTCATAATTATTCAATGATGAGCTTATTCTTAAATTTCTTTTCATTATTAAATTGTACTTATACAATTTGTAGATTCATCTGAATAAAAAGCATATTAAGAAATCATTTAATTTTATCTTTTGTCTGATCTTTCATTTTCATATTACAAATGTATCATCAGCAAATAAGATCATCTATGAAGACTATATATTACAAGAACTCATCATATGCTTTTAGTGTAATGAGACTGACAACATTAATATAAATTAGTTTAATCATCTTTGTAACTCAGTTTTGCAGTTTTCTTAAGATCTTTTTCTTTTAATTTGCTCTCATACAGACATTATACAAGTATAACAGTGTTTTTATAAGTTCTTATAAGTTAAGTCTCACTATTTCAAGATTCTTTGACACATTATTAAGACTTAAATTCTCTATATAATTTAAAATATCAGTATTAAGTAACTTTTAAGATCTTATTATCTTTAATAATTAATATAATCTTATTCTTGTTCACAGATTTTCTCATCATTAAAGTTTAAAGATGATATAGCTTATCTTTATATACTGTATAATTAAGTATATTCTTTACTTTATTCTTTAGACATAATAATTCATTCTTAATTTTAACTGATATTTTTTTCTTTTCAATCATTTCAATTGAGAAGAGATTGAGCCTCATATTAAATATAAAATAAACATTCATTAAAATAATATTTTAAGTCTTTTCATTACTATTCTTTAACTGTAAGTTAATCATTTCTATCTCTTAAGTGTGCATCACTTCAGACACTTTTCTTATAGAGAGTTTGTTGTTGAATGTTTTGATTAAGTTAAATGTAGAGAGATTACAGTACATATGTTGTGTTGTGTTAAAGTCAGTTATTTATAATATCTTATTAATTACAAGACTATAGCTCTTTATTACAATTAAGATTACTATGTTCTCATTATATTGCTTATCTTTAAAATTTAAGAATTTCTTTTTTTCTTTTTCTTTCTTCTTTTTAATCTCTTGCTTCTTCTTTATCTCTTTAAACATCTTTTTCAGATGTAACTTTCAGTAATTGTTTTTAAAGTAAACTGCTTTCTTACAGTAAATGTATATCTCATTTTCATTCTTATTCTTATCAGCATTTCTCTTCTTATTCTTTTTCTTCTTGTCTTTATAATTTTTCTTTTTACTCATTAAAGCAAGCTTCTCATTTCTTTCTTTAAGATGCTCTTCATCAATTAGTTTGACAATTAAGTTATTAAGAAATGAAATTACATTATAGATCTTAAAGCATTTCACTGTTACTCATTGAGAATAGAAGAATTCTAGATTCAATAGAAAAGTAATGATTTTCAGAATTTTATTAATAATAAAATTAAAGACTGCAATTTCTCTTAAGAGTGTCTTATACTTTAAAGTATAAGCATTGATAGAGAAGTATTGATTGAGTTGATAGATATATAAATTGTTGAATAGAATATATTTGAGATTAAATCTATAAGATAAATAAAGATGTATAAGATAATTTTACATCTTTTTTACTGTTTTTATGTTGTCTATAATGACAGTGATCTCTGAACTAACAATAAGAATAATAATAACTGTAATTTTGTTGTTCTGTGTAATTTAGTCAGCTTAAGTGACATCAGTTAAGATCATTAATGTAGTTATCATTATTTTAGATATAAATTCTTTAGTCATTACTGACTAACTTGAAACATCTAACTTTAATAAGAGTTCAACATTACTCTTTATTATTAAATCTCATAATTCAGCACTCATCAGACTGTATTTGATCAACATTCTTTATAATAAATAGTTTGTCAATCTCTTAAGTTTCATAACTTTTAAAAATGTGAGATCATATAACATTGTAGTCATTTTGTATGATGAGAACATCTAAATTAATGATGAAGTTATTTTCAACATAAAGATCTAACTTTAAAATGATTATAAGAATTATTTTTGACTGTTTTATCTGTGAATTTATAACAGTTTGATGTGAATAACTTCTCATTATACATTGAATTTACTTTATCTCTTAAGACTCTTTTTAGCATTCATGAAATAATAATAACAACAAGATGTTTTTTTTCACTGTTTTAAATAGAAACAAATGACTTAATGAATGAATTTTAAAGAATATCAATATACATTCAGGCTCATAATCTGTCAAACATAGAAGAAGTGACTAATGAAATGAATGTGTAATCATAAGTGTCTAGCTACTCTATGGAAATGTGGCCCTATAAGAAGGCCTTCAATCAGTGAAAGGAAAAACTTTTATCCATAGCAAACTGTTTGCCCTAGCAAACTCCGCATGTTCCCAAAACCTCTGTAGGGCTCTGAACCACTAAGGTAACGGAACGAGGCATGACGTTTTGACAGGAGCTATGTTTAGATAGTGGGTGGATACCGGGGCATTGCTATGACGGTTTTGAGGTAGTGCTTCAAAAGGAGCGTTTGATCGATGGATATCAGGAAGCCTATTCCTGATAATAGGATGTTCCTTGAAACTGTTGCAAAATGTCCACCGCTGCAGTCTGGGTTTGTGTACTGTACTGTAAACACCTTGAAGTGTGGTTCACGGCGGGATGTGAGGCTCGGGAACGCGCCGACAGTCTGTAACAGATGTCATGAATGACATATTTATTAAAGAATGACATTTTTTCAATGATATCCTTCTCTTAATAAATCTATCTTTCCATAGAAGTAATTCTGTCACAGAACCTTGAATACTCAGACAGCAAGATCATCTAAGGCTTACTGGCAAGGGATCTTTAAGAGGGATTCAAGCCATCCATGACGATCTGTGATGCGGCGTTGTTGGTCCCCACCTACGCATACCTGAAATATCCATCTACCAACATCACGCGACGAGCAGGTACAAAACAACAGGAAGCCGCACCTCCTAAATATCAACTAGATCGGACCTGGATAATATAATCTTCGTCATTTTAAAAGACGGTTCCATGTGCTAGACTACTGGCGAGTGACAGCCCTTTGCTATGGAAGACAACAGCAACGGGCAACTCGAGCGAACTTCCTCACAAGCCTCCACCGCTTCGACTAAAAGCCACAAATCTGGCACAGTGCGCGTCAAACCACGGCGGTATATGTCGAGCAATTCTACAACACAGACGCCACCGTCAGAGAAGTCGCTCACCTCCTTCCCATCCCTCTCGCCGGACAACTCTCCCAAAACCATACGTGCAAAGACACCAAAGCAGAGGTCGCCTGCGGAACCCGCAGCACAAACACCTCAGCAGCCCAGGAAACATACTCCATCGATAGTCGAACGTCTGACAGCTACCACTCAATCATTTCGAGGACGTCCTGCTCTCTTCGACGACTCGGGGGCCAAAGCTCAGGATATTCCTGGGGCCCTGCATCATGCGAGTGACGAACACGTCGCGCGTCTAATAGCGAGGACTGGTGCTGTTGCTCTAGTCCGGCAGATGGCAGCGGATCTGGCGCAGCGGGACGTGGAGATCACCACACTCCGGCAACGAGCTGAAGAGCGGGAACGGGAGCTGAAACGGATGTTGAGGGAAGTCGAAGTCTCGAATCTGGATATCGAGACAAGATTGCATAACCTTGAGAAGTCCATACGAAAGAGTTCTCTGGATGATATAAAGGGCGCGGAAGGTCACCCTGGAGAGAGGAGAGCAAGCGGTGCTCGAAGCATTACGAGTGCAAGCAATACTATCAACGACATGGTTAATGAAGCGATGGCAGAAAACGTTAGCATCGAGTTAGAACTAGATGAAGGCTATTTAGACAGCGTGGATGAGCGAGACCGCCGAGCTGCGATTCTCCCAGGCGATGCTGGTTCAGTTCACACCGACGGGGCAAGATCAATGAACGTCGGGGCTGCTGGGAACGATTGGAGGAGCCGTACGTCTACAACACACAAAGCTAGTAGGTCGAGCAGCATTCTCGATGGGGTCGACGAAAGTTTAGATATGACGGTGAAACCAAGGGTTTCGAGTAGCGGCCTCACGCATCGTGCAAGGTTAAACAACGACATGTTCCAACCACCAGCGTTTGACTCTAATTTGAATCGAAGGAAGACTTTTGACATCCAAAACAATACTGAAGTACAAGATGGAAGTGATTCCGACAATCAGTCTCGGAAGTCATCTTTTTCCGTCACTTCATGGACACTAAAACTATTCGCTGGGAACCAAGCCGCTGGTCGTGAGAGTGACAAGCAAAAGACTGGAAGGGGAAGGGCTGCCACGACCGGAGGAGGTGTAGCGAAAGGCTCAAGGGCCGCCTCCTTAGCATCAGTGGAGACTGGAAGCTCAGCGAAAGCAGCACTGATGAGAGTCAACAAGAAGTCTTCCAACACGCCAGGCACCAGAACATCTGTTTCTTCTCTTAATGCAACTGCCAAAGGCACCGTCAAGGCTCCGCAGGAGGGTTGGCGCAATATCGCATCCAGTATATTGCCCCCAGGAAGCCCCTTGACGGATACATCTGCTGAAGGCGCTACAAATTTGGGCCCTGTCGAGATGGACACCATACTCCCTCCAGACTCTCGGCCACCGACCTTGACTCAAGCCTATAACAACTCGCACCAACCCGAATTCCTCACCGATCGCTTCGGTTTTATATACGATCACCGCCGTAGGAAAAGTGAGTGGTCAGTCTCGGAGAACATCGGGCATCGCAGGAGCGCAAGCGGTGTCGAGATGCTCACTAGCACTAGGGACGTTACAGATGTGGTTGCTGACAGTAATATTCATGAACCGACAAAGGTTATTGTAGGTAGCCCTATCTCAAACGATCTAAGACCGGATACACCGGCCTCAATGGAGGATGAGAAGACCGCGATGAAATGGCAAGACTATTTGAAGGTCGCGAACTATCCAACGGAGCTCCTATCGCACACACCGTCCGCTGCGGCAATTACAACCTTAACCAACGTTGATGCCAATATGATGCCGGAACATCGGAAGTCGTCGCCCTTACCGAGTTTCAATCCCCAATCGTCAATCTCTACAAGCACGGTAGCGCAGGCGGACTCCGCTGTACCATCAATGTCGACAACTGCAACCGTTAGGTCTGCCGCAAGAGCGGAGCACGAGCCGGTAAGGATCCTACTCGACCGACTCACAGAGCTTCACGATTCCCTCCAGCGTGAGAAGACCGTCAAGTGGAATGACTTCCTACGGAAAGTGCGTGCGGACAGGAATAGAGAGGGTGGAGCCACTATATTCGACGGTCGGCTGACGCAGGCCTCAATGCCCGAGGTCTCTTTGACCGACGGCGAAATGATCGGCGTCGCTGGGCTCGGTAACAAGGGCAGAGTCGGTCGTGCCAAATGGAACGAGTTCAAATCCCTTGTTCTCGGCGGCATACCGGTCGCCTACCGCGCGAAGATCTGGGCCGAGTGCAGCGGCGCTTCAGCCCTACGAGTCCCCGGCTACTACGAAGACCTCGTCAACAATGGCGTTGACGACGTCGCCATCGTCGCTCAGATCCAAATGGACATCAACCGCACCTTGACCGACAACGTCTTCTTCCGTCGTGGGCCGGGCGTGAGTAAGCTCAACGAAGTCCTCCTCGCCTACTCCCGCCGCAACCCGTCCGTCGGTTACTGCCAAGGCATGAACCTGATCGCCGCCTCCCTCCTCCTCATCATGCCGACCGCCGAAGAGGCCTTCTGGGTCCTGGCCCGCATGGTCGAAAGCATCCTCCCGGACCAATACTACGACCACTCGCTGCTCGCCTCGCGCGCCGACCAGCACGTCCTCCGCCAATACGTCGCCGAGCTCCTCCCCACGCTGTCGGCGCACCTCGACGCCCTCGGCATCGAACTCGAGGCGCTGACCTTTCAATGGTTCCTGTCCGTTTTCACCGACTGCCTTTCGGCCGAGGCCCTCTTCCGCGTCTGGGACGTCGTCCTCTGCATCAACGACGGCGCCACCTTCCTCTTCCAGGTCGCGCTCGCGCTGCTCAAACTCAACGAGAAGAGTCTGTTGCGGTGCGAGGGGCCGGCGGAGGTGTATGGCTATATCAACCACGAGATGACGAATCATGCCATCAGTATCGATGGCTTGATCAACGCGAGCGATGCGCTGAAGAAGGTCGTCAGGAGGCCGGATGTCGAGGAGAGGAGGGCCAAGGCTGTCGAGGAGGAGAGGGAGGTTATGCGGGCCAGGGAGGTGGCGAGGGGGGAGATGATGACCGGGAGGGTCGCGAGCGATGAGGCGGTTGCGCCAGATGGCGATGGAATCGACAGTGGTCGTCGCGATCGCGATAGTCTGTCGAGCGACGGAGTCGAGACCGGTCTCGGTGAGCTGCAGGTCTACGCGCCTATGCCGGTGGACGAGGAAATCTTGGGCTCGTGATCATATCTGCGCTTTGTGGGTGGGGTGATGGCGTTTGTACTTTTCTGGGAGACACTGCTGGGGACTCTGATTCTCCCCATGGGGCTCAGCATTCTGCTCCAACAAGGTCGTTCATCGATTCTGTATGCGAGGATAACTTATATTGCAAGACGTACGGATAGAGAGCCCATCGTTATCTAGCGTAGTTTTCAAAGGCTCGCATACAAGTTTTGCCTCCAGGCCTTCCGAATGTTGTCTTTGGCCCAGGAAGAGCGAGGTCGAGGCTTGTTTTTCACTCAGCATCTAGTGCTTCACCGTTGGCTCCTGCGCCGACACAGCATCTTCGTGAGGCTTAAGCTTCCCTTCTCAGTGCATATGAAATACTGTCCGTACCCGCGTATGTTTTTCCTCAATGAGCTGATCCGCAATATCGGTGTATCCTTTCTCAGTGGCTATTTGTAATGCTGTCCTTCCTCTATCATCTCTTGCCTCAATGTCAGCATTGCGAAACAGCAGCTCAGACACAAGCCCAATGAAGCCTTGCTCGCTGGCTATGTGTAGTGCTGTCTGTTTCCTTGCATCTCTTGCCTCAGTGTCAGCTTTGTGGCGCAGCAGCTGATCCACAGCATCAGAGGCATCTTGCTCAACGGCTCCGTGCAGTGCTGTCCTTTCCTTTGCATCTCTTGCCTCAGTGTCAGCTTTGTGGCTCAGCAGCTGAGTCATGACCTCAATGAAGCCTTGCTCGCTGGCTATGTGTAATGCTGTCCGTTTCCTTGCATCTCTTGCCTCAATGTCCGCATTGTGACTCAGCAGCTGATCCACAGCACCAAGGAAATCTAGGTCAACGGCTAAGTGCAGTGCTGTCCTTTCCTTTGTATCTCTTGCCTCAATGTCAGCACCTGCCTCAGCAAAAACTTGTGAGAAAATTGTGTCGGGGACAATCTGAGCTACTGGGTGCAGTGCCGTCTGTTCATCGGCTCTTCGAGCATGTTTGAGAGCCCTCCATTGTAGCAGAAGCTGCACGACCTGAATGTTCCCGGACCTCACCGCAAGGTGTAGCAACATCACATCGTGATACTTCGCATCGAAATCAGCTTCGTTCTCCTTCAGTAGTCTTGCCAGTGCTTCAAGGCCTTCCAAGGGAGCGGGTAGTAAGCACTGGTTCCTCAAATCAAGCTGTAGCTCGTAGGCTAATATAGTAACCATTGCATCCGAGTGATCGTGACGAGATGCTTGGAGCAATGCTCGCGACTTGGTTTTTGGATTAGTCACGTAGCCCAGCAGTGAGCGTAATGCAGCATCATTGCCATTCTCCGCGGCTTCCAGAAGACGTTTTTCTGCATATATTACTGCAGAGCTCATGATATCTGGTTTTTCCCTTAGAAATTTTACCACCTTCGGGTGGGGACACCGCGGTACATCCAGGCCTTGCAAGTTTTGCCGGAAATAGGCCCTCAGGCCAGGCCTCACCGATGAATTGTCGAGTAATATCAGCAAAGCTACATGCCCCTCTTCTACAGCCCAGCGAAAGAGAGCTGTATACGGTAAATCATCTGATCCAGATGGACCGGCCCATGGTCTAATATCAAATGCCATCGGTTTATCCAGCGCTATCGCTGAGAAACGGTTCCAAACGGTCGAGTTTTCTTCTGAGAAGCTCGAAGTGTGTTCTAGCCAGTTCTCGATAGCGTACATCAGGAACTGATATTTGTCTTGTAAGCTAGGAGGCGGTTGCTTTCTTAGCTTGACCAGTCCCTCAAGATCAAGAAGCGGTAGCTGTTGCTGCCTTGTATTGCTAGACTTCGACCGCTTGTAGTGCTGGATAGTGGAGCTTATGTAGCCGACTGTAGATGAAGATCTGATACTTTCTTGGATCGCAGTGGGATTTGGCATTTGGCCAACAGTGTTGCGCTCCCTTGTCGTCAGCTGTACTTCGAAGTCTGCGAATGACAAGTATGTAACACAAATCTCCCCAGCGCGGAGATCAGCTTGTGAGAGTTGAAAGTGGAACTCAGGTATTGATTCTGCTGGTGGAGTTGCCAATAGGAATTGTCGAACACTATGGTGTGCCAGTTGAACTGTGTTGTTTTGCTTATTGAGCACCACAAGATTGGCGCAAGCCTGGATTGAGCGTGATGCATTGGGGATCTTCTTGATGTCCCACAATCGATCCTCCGATCCAAAGGCAACTGCCTCTAGAAGTTCGGTGATGACCAATGGGCGTTTGGCAGCGATGATCCATCTGAATATTCGCTGTGCGAGCTTGGTATGTGCACGGACTCTTCCTATTTTACGCAATATCCTTGCATAGGTTGCTGCCATACCTTCTGGGAGATTCTGAAGCACTTCCTTGATCTCAAAATCGGAGACAGCGTCACAAAGGTCAGCTATTTGGAAGCTAACCCAAAGAAACCTGCTTGAAATTAATCTTTGTTCTAGTGTCATCAATGAATTCCTGCTAATAACTCACATTCCCTGAGCACCATCTACAAGCGCTGCAATAATGACCTTCTCCAGGCTAGGGTCCTGGATCACCAAGTTTCCTGTTCTTATATTGGATCTTATCGATCCTTCCACAAAAGACGCAATATCCTGCGAGTTTGTACCTGATGAAATATGGAGGTGAGCACTCCCTTCCATTGTCGTTGCAATATCTGGCGCTTCCTGACTTGTGATGAGAATGTGGACTTTCGAGCGATCAGTATGCCTCAGCTCATGTATTGCGGTTAGGATTGTGGATCTTTCCTCCTTCATACACTCATCCAAGCCATCAATGAAGATAAAAACCCTAGAGAAATGTTCGACAACCATAAGAAGAAGATCAAGTGCTTCTTCTGGCGCTGCAATCCTTGAAGATGGCTTATATACCGAGCTGAGCTTCCCCATCATTTTATCTTGAATGACAACACTCGTCAGGAGCTGCTTAGTTATTGTGGCGAGGATGTTTGAAGTCTGGAGGGATTTGTGCTCGGAGAAGTCACAATAATAATAGACCATTGCTAGCTCTTGACTGTCAATGTCTCCGTTGATAATACCTTCGCTGGTCGCCTGCTGAACAGTAGTGTCTTTGATTCCCTTATCTGCGGACAAAGTGTCTATGAAATGGGAGCTATGCCGTAAGTGCTATTCAGCGGAATTTTCCCAACATGTGGAATGCCCACACCTACGCTAAAACGGTTTTGCCAGAGCCAGCTAGAAGTTCAATTCTCGCAATCAGTGATGTGTTTCAAGTTGGAGGCTTGAAAAGTAGAATGACGCTTACGTATCCCATAGCACCAGAGGCACGTTGACTGCTCCGAAGCCAACCATTCGGCAAATACAGTGGTATTAGTCGCCCAAGTGCCAGAACCGGGGTGACGGCTTTTCCGCGCCCGCAGGTGCTTGTCTACATAATGAATTAATGATAACACTGACAACAACGCCTCTCTTTCTTGGACTATAACCCAATCAGTCAAGTGTACTCCAAGCCTGGACATACTATAAGACCTTTTCTCTCGATCTCCCTACGCGCTCTATCTGCTTTTGCAAGCTGCCGTTCATGGGAGGCCTCTATCATATGTGATCCCCCTGCTTCCTTTTCGACATTCTTTACGTGAGCACGGAATTTATCCAGAGTGTCTTTTAACGTTTTGTCAAAGTTGTTCCATAGTAATTCCAACATCAAATGAACTACCCAAACATGCGTCAGTCGGTTTTCGAAGATGGGGTACCAGGACGTTACCTGTTGTCCATCTCTTCAGTTTTCGGAAGGTTTTCTTTGCGTCTACACAGAAGTAGATAATGTCAAGGTAGGCTGCGGAAATCGCTTGTAGAAGCCGTTCGTGATGGGGGGAAGAGGTGTTGGTATGTATAGCATCTCGGGAGGATATCGCCAATCCTTTCAAACATGTCGAGAAACTTCTCGAAATAGTTCTGAAATGCTTGCGCAATCTGCACAGTTGTAGCCGTCAGTACAGGTTTCGATAATTTTGGTCGCACTAAAGCATTGACGGCTGCTGATCAGGGACGGTACCTGCAATACGACTCTGATACTGCCCCAGATAGGGCTTATTGCGAGCGAGTTGGTATTTGAGAAGACATCGAGAGCTTTTCCATATTGATCGATTGCTGCAACTAGGGTTCCAGCTTTCGGAAGAGAAACCTCGTCTTGCTATTCATCTCGTGATCCTTTTGCGAAGCACTAGCACTGTAGAAGAGGTTTTCAATGGAAGCGGTTTGGAAAGACTTCTGCTCTTCTTCGTCTAAGTCCTCCAGGTAACGGTTGCGTGCTCGCACCCATGGATCTGTGATCGGAAAATTTTCTGCCATGGCGAACAAAAAGCCAGGAAATTTTGACAAGCACTTCCGAGCACCTCAGAGAGCGATTGAAATGCTGGAATATTTCATCAAGAGTGTAGGAACATAAGGAAGACACGCTCATGATGAGGCTATCAAAGATTTAGGCTGCGAGGACATCAGGCTGGGAACAGCTGAGGCGGGGCAATGGGAAAGAGGCCCAGCCTCAACGCCCAATTGAAAGCCCACGATCCGCCACTACTATTGACTCGGGGCAGTCAACATCTCTGCAGCTAGCAGGGCTTCCTTACTAGCAGCCATGTCCGTCTGAAAGTAGTGGACAGCTCCTACTCAGCCAAGATGTACTAACATAAAGCAGGTATAGAGGCAGGAAAAGTGACGGTTGACTGCCCCGAGTCATTCCGCTTAGAGGGCGATTTGAATGTGTATGGACGATGCATAGTGATGGCTTCGTGAAGATGTTGATCAAAAGGTGTTGGTTGTGGGAGGAGGTTTGGTGTGTGGATCACGGTGTTTTGGGAAGCGACACTTGTGATATCATTGCTTACTCATCTCTTACTAAGCGCCCCTATTTATGTCTTAGTCATCATTTTCTATATATACTCTACATAACATAAACAAATAAAGACAACTTTCTACAAACTGATTCACATCTGATAGCATCAAAGATTTAAAGCATGCTTTTAAGCAGTTCTGAGACTCAGACTTCAGTTTAAGCTGATTCAATTCATATTTTAATCATAAAAGTTCTAATGCAGTAATGTATAAACTATGTGTTCACTCTCTCTTCAGTGCTCATCATTACTTCAGTGTTGAGACTACAGAATAAAGAAATGAATTCTTATACTGTGTTGTATGAAGAAAAGTTCTATCTTTCTTATATTATAATATGTTCAACAGCAATTCAAATTAAACTGAAATTAATTTGTTAATTAATGTCTTTAATCATTTACAATCTCTCAATATAAAGCTCAACTCTATTTCTATAATGATGAATGAATTCACTATCATTAATTAGTCATCAGTGTCAGAAACAGCTTCTTGAGTTAATTACAAGATAATAATAAATTAAATTGCATTTCTTTAGATTTAATTAAGAAATATTTATGCTGATTAATTAATTTTTAACTTTATGTCTGAGATCACATTTCTATTTAGTGCAGCTTCAGAGACTTAAGAAATATTTAATGTAATAATATTTTTCTTTATAATGATGTTTAAGAATTCTCTGAAGATGAAGACACTGTCTATCTATAAGAATAGTTGAAAAGTGAATGCTGCAGAGATATAAGTTCTCAAAATGAAAGCTTATTTTCAATTTTACAAAATGTTGATGAATCAACTTCTGAGTGATGAAGCAAAGATTACTGTTACAGTCAGTTATTTAAAAGATATTATCAAAGTATGATGACTTCAAAAAGAAGAATGACTTCAAGTTAAAGAAAATTTATTAAATGTTAAATCTTAAAATATAAATGATTTCTTTTTAGCATTTTTACTGATCTTTGAAAATGTTAATGAAATGAAACATCAATGTTACTGTTATGAGACACTGAAACAAATGAAATCAATTTAACAATATAAAGTAAAGTTTATAAAGATTGTATAACTTCTTCAGTCTATATCAGTTAAATATAAACAGAAATAGCAGTTCATTCAGAGTTTAAAGTAAAAGATTTGATTTAAACTCTGAAAATATTTAAAGACTGAAGTGATTACTCTTAATGAGCTAGTTTGATAAGCTAATTGAATTGAACAAAGTCTTTAAGAAATACATAATGAGAGTTATCTTAATGTCTTTGATGACTTAAATTTGAACTGTAACAACTCATTAAATAATTCTTGAGACTGATCTCAAAGTCATGAAAGATCAATTATGTCTAAATTAAATAAGTTAAATACAGAAGCTTATTGAATCTGATGTAAGAAAAATAAAGTGTATTTTTATTATAAAAAGTTCTTGCATATAGCTAAAGACTGCTGAGACAACAAGGACACTGATAAGAGTAAAGATAAGAGCAAAGATAAAAATAAAAATAAGAATAAGAAAAAAAGTAAAGATAAGAAGAAGCTGAAGATTGTTGAAGTTGATTTGAACAATTCAGAAAACTAAAGTTATTCATGAATATAGAAATGTTTATAAATAAGTTGATAGAAGCTTCTATTTAATTTAATAATGATTTGAGTAAAGCATTCACACTGAATAATTTAAAATTCTTATTATTAAGTATGATCTTCAGTCAAATCAATGCTCTCAATTTGAATGTATACATTCTTGCAGACTGCATTTGAGGCAGACTGAACAAGATAAACATGAAAGTACTAATTAATTTAGATATAAATTAAATATATATCTTCTTGACAGTTATCAATCAAATGTTGATTAATAGTCAATATGAAATTAAATTACTTAAGATATTCTTGTTAAATGAGCAGATCATTTAATCAACTGCAAAGTTAATTTTTTATCTCAAGATAAATAGCTTTCAACAACAATTAAAAGCATGAATTATGAATCTTTAAGAACATAATCTCATTCTGAGATTAATCTGACTGAAAGTCACTAATTCTCAGATTAATTAAGCTATGAACTGTATGATAATTCAGAATCAACAATAAAAACATCATTATCTGTTTCTGAAAAAGTGACAATGAGCTGTAAATAGATCAATATTAAATGTGATTGAAGAGTGTATAGCTATGAAGACATTTTAAAATTACAGAACTGTCAGACACTTATTAATAATTTAACAGAACTTAAAGAAGTCAGAAGCTGAACTGTTAGCTGTTATGAATAAATGACTATGAATCATTATTAAAGAGTTTCAATTTATATTTAGATCAACTTTATCAGATAAATTATCATTTAAATAAGTGTTTAAATATAACATTAACATTAACAACATTAAGTCTGTCAACATAAATGCTTACTTTCTGTTACAGCTACAGCTAAATGAACAGATTAAACAGATAATGAAGTTATTGAATAAAGATCTGATTTGTGAATCTGTAAGTTCATAAGACTTTCTGATTCTGTTTGTTAAAAAGAAGAAGAGTACATGATGAATGTGCATTGATTACAGAGCATTAAACAATGTTATTGTTAAAAATGAATATTTACTTCTCTGAATTCAGAAATGTCTAGATTGAATCAGCAAAGCCTGATATTTAATTAAGCTTAATCTCACTTTAAGTTATTATCAAGTTTGTGTGATCATGTTAGATATATAACTCACAATAGCTATGCTATTAGTGTGGTGCCACCTTTTAACAGGTTATGAGCTCAGGTTAGTGTGTGATAACTTGCATAAAATGATGTCTAGGCCATCTCTGCTGGTGGTTCAAGTTCATGGTGAGAGAGTAAGTTCAAAAGGTCATGAGTTTAAACCACTGTCTGTGCATACCCTTTATACCTGTGGGTTGGTTGCGGGCCAATCACAGGTTAGGGAAAGTGTTAGATATATAACTTATGATAGCTATGCTATTAGTGTGGTGTCATCTTTTAACAGATCAAAAACAATACAAAAAAGACTGTCTTCAACACTTATTACAGTAAATATAAGTTCATAACTATGCTCTTTAAGCTATACAATGTCTCAGCAACATTTCAGTCAATGATGAACTCTATATTATAAAACTTACTCAACAAATTCTGCCTAATATATCTCAACAACATATTGATCTTTTTTAACTTAATTTTAAATTATCAAAAACATTTATAAATCATTCTCAGTATCTTAAAGAAACATAAGCTATATGTTAAGTTTAATAAGTGCACTGTTGAGATGAAAATTCTTAAGTTTTATAAATATATTGTGAGACAAAGCACACTATGATCAGTCTTTATCAAGATATCAGTCATTAAGAATTGACCTACCTCAAAGACAGCACATTATGTATGACAGTTTCTTGAACTGACTTTGTATTACTGATGATTCATATAAGAATTTACATAGATTGCAGCATTGCTATTGAATTTGCTTAAGAAGAATGATGTTGAGTTATATATAAAGAAAAATTGATTCATTGTCTAAAATACATTATGTAACAGTGTCTTTCATCAGCTTAAGAATGCACTTACATTTAAATTAATATTTATTCAAGTAGCTGTACACAAATCATTTATTATTGAAATGAATGCTTCTAAATAGACAATTAGCTGTGTTCTGATGCAGAATGAAATGAATAAGAAACTTCATTTAATTATTTATGATGACTGAAAGTTACAAGATGCAGAGTTCAATTATTCTGTTTATAAAAAGAAGCTATTGATCATTAAGCATGCACTTTGAACTTAACAGTACTATATTAAAAATGATTATACTACAACTATCATTATGAATCATAAAGATCTACAATATTTAAAGAATACACTGCACTCATTTAAACAGCTAGCTCATTGAATTGACAAATTTCAGCAGTATAATCTTGACATTCAATATTGATCTGAAGCTCAGGCTGTTGTATCAGATTTGATCAGTTATTGACTTAATTTCATAGAAAAAGACTCAGTAAATAAAGTATTTTTAGATGTTCTGTGAGAACTAGATAATGTAAAATGAAAGAAAGCAATGATATTGTATTTAAAAGATGATACAGAATCTGAAAAGTCACTGCTTTGCAAGTATATATGTAAAAATGATGTAACAAATCAATTTTAACTGCATTATAATTCAGAATTGAACAATCTGTATTTGATTTAAAAGTGAAACAACAGCAAAGTATTATTTCTACAGTTTTAGTACTGTGCAGATTTTTTAAAATATATATACATTAAATATAAGCATCTAGAAGTGCTAAGACTGCTAAAAGTCATTTGACTTTAAGCTTGATGACATGAATTATTGCAGAATATTAAATTGTTTATAAAGCATTGTCTTAACTGTTAAGTTGTTTAATGACTCTGAAAACATTAAGAGATTAAAGAACATTCATATTTAGCTTGCAAGAACTTATTATCATTTAAAAGATAGAAAATTAACATAATAAATATACTATCTTGAATGTTCTGAGAAAATTGCTAAATTATAATGACAATTAACTATATTACAGACTGATCTGTGACTAAAGCTGTTCTGAATGCAATAAAAACAACAGTTACAGATTTTCTATATGACAAAATCTTTACAAATTATGATTTATTGAGAGAATTACTATTCAATAATAATATGAACTTTCTCAGTCATGTCATGATTTACTATTTGAAAAAGCTCAGAACTCAACATAGAACAATGACTTTCTATTATTTCTGCATAAATGAAAAGATAGAAAATCTAAATAAAATGTTAAGCTTTATGCTTACAAAATATCTTATGAGTAAATCAACTCAATTATGAGATAAATACTTATTATAAGCACTTTTTGCAGCTTAAATCTGAGTTCATAATACAACTAAACAGAGCTCATTCTATCTACTGTATAAAGTAAATTCACAATTATCAGACAACTTAAACAATTCTTAACTGCTGAGAGAAACTGACTTTAAAGATCAGTTAAAATGAATTGAGCAGATACAGACAGTTTAAACAATTATTAACAAAATTCTTTTACAAAAAGCTATTAAATCAAAAACAATTTATGACAAAACAGTGCAGTTAAGCACTACAAAGAAAGAAGACTGAGTGCTTATACAAAATGAAGAGTCTCAGAAGTTTAAAGTTAAATGATTTGAGTCTTATAAGATATTGAAAACTCATTCATTAAAAACTTATGCATTAAAAATGTTTACAGAGTATGTTTTACAAAATTTAATTCATAATAATTAATTTGTGAAAGCACATATCTTTAATGTCAATAAATTTTAAGTTAATTCAAAGCTGCAAAGCAGTCTGAAATGAGCTAAACTATCTGTGCTGTTAAAAGGTGGCATCACACTAATAGCATAGCTATTATGAGTTATATATCTAACACTCTCTCTAACCCGCGATCGGCCCACAATCAACCCACAGGTGTAAAGGGTGCACACAGATGGCAGTTTGAACTTGTGACCTTTTGGACTTACTTTCTCACCATGGACTTGAACCACTGACAGAGGTGGCCTAGGCGCCATTTTACACAAGTTATCACACACTAACTTGGGCTCATAACCTGTTAAAAGGTGGCACCACACTAATAGCATAGCTATCATGAGTTATATATCTAACATGTGCAGCAATTAAGTCTCAAAGTTAACAAGATTCTTAAATAGAAAGAGTCATCATTGTCTTTTTATAAAGAACTCTCAATCATATCTTAAATTAAATGAGATCACAGATAAAAGAAAGAGCTACATAAGCTCTTAATAAAAGAAAGAGAAGATCTTTTTTAGAAGACAATTTATAAGATATAAAAACATTATAAATGAATAAACTCATCTGTATTTTCATTACAGAACATTTCAAAAGCACACTGAAATGTTGCTTCTTCTGAACTAATCTTGACTGAAGTGAATAATATAATGAATGCATTACAGAAAACTATTGAAAGCTAAAGAAATGCTGATGACTTAACTTTAACATTTATGATAGAAGAGAGATGTAATCAGAAGAAAGCAGAAGTCTCAACATTATATAGTATTAGAAAAAAACTGAATGATTAAAAATAACTTAATAAAGATTTGTGACAACAATGTAATGAGTTGAAGTCAAAGCAAACAAGTAGTAAAGCTGAAAAGAAAGATCAAAAAGTCTTAACTTCAGTAATGAAGAACAGTGATCTGATGATGATTTGTAAAAGAAATATGAACTTATATAATCTATGTAAAAGACTTAAGAAAAAGACTCTTATAGACTAAAAGATAATAATATCAGAAACAGAACACTCAATCAGTTCTATGTGTTGTTAATTTTCAAATTAAAATTGAGATGACAACATACTGAGAGAAGAGTTTTGTGAGCTTTTCTCAGAATGAGAATAGTCAGTAATTTTATGAGTACAATTAGAAGCAGACTTCTTTCAATTTAAATTGTTGTTATCTGCACTGAATGACAATAGTGATGTGAAGTGAGATAAAACAATGTGAATGCAAACTGCAGATGAAAATTTTACAGAACATCAAGCAAATCTCTGCACTTACATCAGCAGACTGTTGTGACTGTGCAGTAGAGAAGGATGTGATATCATTGCTTATTCATCTCTTATTAAGTGTCTTTATTTATGTCTTAGTCATCATTTCCTATATATACTCTACATAGTGTAAACGAATAGGGACAACTTTCTACGGACCGATTCACACACTGAAACTACGGTCTCTGAGGGGCGGACTGTCTGGTTGAGTACAAGGAAATCGTTTTCGTTTGCGTCCTCGAGATACCCTCTCTCTCGCTCAACGATGTTGTCATCACCTACAAAGTATACAACCTACAGAACACCTAGGCATTACTATAGCGCATTGAAATCTTCCCGGACTCTCAATCCCAGATTTATGATCTAAAAGTCTAAGCCCATAGTCAAAAGAACCCGCAACCCCTCCTAGGGACTGCACCAAGACCCCCTACTCCAAGCCCAAGCCCAAGAAACCCAATCCTCGCACTCTAAACCACAATCCCCCGCCGACTCCACCCACCAGGCCCCTTCCACGCCCACAGCCACAGCCCACAAGCAAGCCACACGCTGACCGCCATGGCCCAGAACGTCGGCGCATAGCATGCTCGGCCGTAGCACAGTACATCCTGCACCACCATGGCCACCATCTCGCCTCCTTCCCCTCCACCCTCCGCACCGTCCATTCGCATTCCCATCCCCATCCCACCCAACTCCGCCGCCCCCGCCCCTGCCGCCCACGAATACCCCCCCGCAAACACCAAGCCCCAAACCGTCGCACCAAGCGCCGGCACCATAGCGACAATCCCCCAATTCGTGCCAAAATTCTCCACGCCCCAAACAACAGCGCAGACAATCGGGACGAGCGAGAAGACAGCGCCATAGCCAGCCCCGACGAGGGCCGAAACGATCCCGAAGCGTTGGGCGGCGTGGTTCTGGACGAGGCCGGAGGCGAGGAGGGCCTGGCCGGCGGAGAGGAGGAGGGTGGAGGCGAGGAGGAAGGTTAGGCGGGAGATGGTTATGGTTTTTGTTTTTGTTGGGGGGGCGGTGGTAGTGGGGGTGTGTTTAGAGGTGGGGACAGGGGCGAGGAGGTCAGAGAGGGTGCCGGTGAGGATGCGGGCGAGGGTGGAGGTGATGGCGACGATGGAGACGTGCGTTGCGGGGGAGGTTGGTGGGAGGGTGGTGGGCGGCGCGGGGTAGAGGGTGCCGATGATGGTGCCGAGGTTGTTGATGAAGGCTTCGCCGGGGCCGGTGACGAGGAAGAAGCCGGCGGCTAGGAGCCACATGGTTGGGTCTTGGAGGAAGGCGCGCGTTTCGGCGTTGAGGAGGGGTGGTTTCTTGCGGGGTTCGATCGGGGAGTCGGGTTTGATGAGGGTCGGTGGGTCTGAGTCGTCGTCGTCCGACGCCCGTCGGTCGGGTAGGGTGCCGTAGTCCCTGCCTGTGGCAGCGTGTTGGAAGAACGGGCTGTCCTCCAGCAGTGCGCTCCTCTCGGGCTCTTCCGCCACCTCGTCGATCAGGGCCTCCTCGTCCACGATCCTCAGTCCCACGGCGCCAACAACGCCCACGGCCAAGAGCGTCATCGCTAGAAACAGAAAGTACCTAAACACATCCACCTCCCCCCTCCGCCCACCCCCCGCATCCTCGTAAAGCAGCCGACTGCCAACCTGGCTCTGCCACATCCCACTCAGCCCAAACGCCGCGATCGGCATCGCCAGCGCAAAGCCCTTATGCCGACCCCTCCCGAAATTCTTGGCGCACGTCGTCACGGCCGACAGGTACATGCAACTGGTGCCCATGCCGACCCCGACAAACGCCACCACCATGACGCCGAACGGCCACCCGTCCCCTCCCGCCGCGACCGACGGTCCACGCCGGTACGTCAGCGCAGCCAGCAGATACCCCGCCCCGAAAACCACCCCCGCGAACAGCGACGGCAGCCGTGGCCCATATCGGTCGCAGACGAACCCCCACAGCGGCACGGGCAGGTACATGGCCAGCTCCGCCGCGATGGAGACGAGGTTGACCTGCAGCTGGGAGTAGTGCAGGCGCGCGAGGAAGAGCGGGCCGTAGAGCGAATATGCCGTGATGGAACCCGCGCAGAGACTTGCTTCCCCGTCAGCGAGAAAACCAGCCATAACAGTGCAAGACATGACGTCCGTAAAGCGGAGGCAGAAGCGGGGGAAGCGGGCCGGCTCACCAGCTCAACATGGCGCACGCGAAGCTGGCGTATCGCACGACCGCTCGCTGCATCTTGCGCCGATGGCGTTGCAAGACGCCTTCGGCGACGTTGCTGAAGAAGCTCTCGTCGTCGTCGAGAAGGCCGCTGGGGCCGGAGCTGTCGTCGCGGTCGTTGTTGGGTTGGCGTTGGGCGCGCTGGAAGTCGAAGTCTAGCTTGTCGATCGAGCCGTTGCGCTTTGGCATGGCGATAGACGGCTGTATGGAGGACTGGCGACTTTGAAAAGGAAGGAAAACAATGAATGTTGGTCCTATCCTCGGGCTTCCTACGTCGTCTCATGCGGAGGACGTGTAGGAGGACGTGTACCGGGGCATCCTGATGAGGATGATGACACGGCCCACGAGGTCGTCTTAGCGTCGCCGTAGTCAACGTATCTAGCCGAGGCATATGACTGAGGGTCTATCTCTACGAACACGCGCATTTTGACCTGGCTGGTACGTTCGTTCAGTTATGAAAGAGTGTTGCTACTATTTATATACAGTAAAAGTATTCAAGGAAACCTGCGCCACATAGCCGTGGCATTATGAGGCGTCAAACGTGCATCATTCCCGTCGAGTGCCTCTGCTCAACAGAGAGTAGGCCAGAACGTGGCCGCACAAGTGCCGTCGCACTCAAAGACTGACGTCTCCCGGGTCTTCGTACATCACACCATCTGTCCAATTGCCAGACGTCCCAGCATTTCCAGCTCCCCTCTGGCCCAGCGCCATTCCTTCCCCTTCTCCCCTTTCGACATAATCCTGGTCGTTGATCTCTTTCCAGATGCGCTGAAAGTAGATCCTCAGCGTCCGTAGGCCTCGCAGATAGCCTCGATCAACCCCGTCTGGATCATGCGGAGGACAGGGGACGGTCGGTGGCAACCTATCCTCACCCGTGACGCAGTTCGCAAAGTCCACAATTTTGAGCTCGATGTTGGATCTGGCGTGTTCCAAATCGCCGTTCTGTTTGACCAGACTTTTACCTTCACCCTCTTGTTCTTTGCCGATAGCACCGTCGTAAAGCATGAGAAGGCTGCTGGCGTAGAATCGGTAACCTGGTAGGTTCCGGATCATCCCTTCGAGTTTGGTGATCCTCTCCAGAATGATCGGGATGTGCCTGGAGACGCTGGCATAGCTGACGCCATCGTACAAGAATCGAGTGAGAGCGCTCTGAAACTCGCGCCCAGCTGTCAAGTCGCGGCCGAAATACTTGTCTTCGAAAAGGTACGTTTGCTTCTTGACGTTCCACACTTGCATCCCGCACAACCTTACTCCTAGCTGTTGCGACGTCGTTGTTTGACACTTTCGCCTTTGCGACTTTTTCTTCTTCTCGTCAGCTTCGACTCCATACTGGCGCGTTCCCATCTTCAGGTCCAATACGCAAGGCTTGTTCATTCCTGCTGTTAGGTCCTCCAAAAGCAGGAAATGCTGCACCCGTTCGTCGGGTTGTAGTTGAGCCTGTTTGGGGTTTAGAGGCCCTTGATTGGAATCATGTGTACCTGACAATCCAGGAAAAAGTGGAGATGCAGCGCGCCTGGTCCCAGATCGAGCATCTAACGCATTCCGCGCCATGTCCTGATCATTTGGGCTGATGGACGCTTCCCTGGTAATAGCCAGATCTTTCTCAGGCAAGTTAGCCGGCATTTTTCGCCCTTCCTTGACGTTGTCCATGGAAAACACTTCATCTTCCTTGTCCCCACCGTACCCATCATCTTCGAAATACTCTAAATCATACTTCTTGCTGTCCACAGTACTTCGCCTCCTCCGCAGTCCGCTGCCCGAATGTCGTCGATGGATTCGACGACCCACCGAGATTGGCATGGCATTTCCCTCGGTATCCAACGTGCGGAATCTCTCCGAAGATTCTGGACTCCTATCGCACGTTGCCGTGGTTGTGGCTAAGTCTTGAGGGTTTGACGGAAGAAAACATTGGCGATCTGCTCCGTTCTTCAGAGCCAATTCGCCATTTGTGTGCCCTCCAACAGCACTTAGATGGGATAGTGCGAAAACTTCGTTGCTACGATGGCTACCAGAAGACGGGACTTCCAGTATTTTGCTCCTTGGGTCCTCTGCTTCTTTAACTCGTGGCAAGGTATGATGACTCCTCGCATGACGCTGGTGGTAGTGGATGGTTGGAGGACCGAAGACCTCGCGCAATACTTGCTCTTGGAGCTTCGTGTTAACCGTAGTTGCACCCCAACTGGTCTGATGTTTCACGACTGACGGTCTAGCTAAGGAGGCAATCTTATCCACACGATTCCGGTCTCGCGTATCGCCCGCTTCAGCGGATAAGTAATTTCCTCCTGTTGGGGATCTTCCGCCTTTGAGCGGTTCGGAAATATCAGTCCCTAGTGTACGGCGAGGAACACTGAAAAGACTATCGGGTATGATATGTCGGTTGTTCTCAAATATGACATGGGGGACTGGCGTGGCCTGTTGAGAATGACTGACAATCCGGGGCTGATCCTTGACTTGTCCACTCCTCGATAAATTAGCTGGCTCATCCTGCGGGTCTCTTCCAGGTGCTGCTGAGGTAGAAAGGTTATCATGACTTATAGATGCTCGCCTTGTCCCGTTCGAAAGGTTCTTCTCGGTCCCAGCCTCCTTTTTGATCTTCTTGCGCTTCGGAGCTTTACGGTATGTGACGTTGAGCACTCCAATATACCTACAGGTGAACCGCAAGCACTACGTTAGCAAAATATAAAACGTATAGCCGTCGACAGCGGGGAGTTGCATCTTTGCTGATATCTCAGCTTCGAAGCCTTATCAAGGTATGGGCTCAGAAAACCATGCATACCTTGGCAAAAATCTCAAGAGCTCAGGATGCCTACGTTCAACCGTCTCATAGAACTCGTTCTCTCTGTTGCTGAGCTGTTTGCAAACGGCACGTCTCGAGAACCGGAACACGGTGGTATGTCCTCCGACCTGGTGACTGTAGGGTTTCAGCTCAACTGCACCTAGTGGAGCTGATGGGTGCTGGCGAGGGCTTCGTGACTTTAGACTCGCATGTGCTGCACGAGCGACCGGGGTAGCCGTTGGAGTTATATCAGCATCATCGGTCAGGTTTGTGTCATCTTCACGGGAAGAAAACGCTGTCTCGTCTGGAGACTCATAGTCCGAATTCGACGCAGAAGAAGAGCCGATATCAGATGTTTTGGTAGAGAGCTGCAGTTCGGAGTCACGCAAAGGGTTTTGGGGCTGTTGTAGATCACTATGAAGGTGGCGATGTTCGTCGGGAGAATGTAAATCAATCTCAACCTTATTCGACGGTGATTCCCCAAGTTCGGTTTTGCGACGCTGGAGTACGGTGGATTCTGGTTCAGAGACTGCGCTGTATTCGCAAGGGTCTCCAGCCTCGGTTTCTCGACTCGACCTTACTCGCTCAACCGCGTCCAGGACTGGTGTTTGATGAGGGAAGTACAACGCGGAGGAAATTTGCTCCTTTTCAGATTCCTCCTCGTCTTCATTCTCAGCTGAGTCACGATCTGCCGTTGCTCCATCCTGTTCCTGCGAGTTCTCGACGGATATAGGATATGAATCAGGACCACCTGAGTGGTGCGTGGATTGCTCGGCAGACACGGTTGGGATGCTTCTTGAGAACGATGTCCCCCGTTCAGCACCAGGTGTGAGATTGTGGTGATTACGTATCTCCTCCAGAAGACGCAACGGGATAGTGTGTGTCATCACGCGTGTTGACACGCTTGCAGTGTTACCCTTTTCCCTCTCTTTGCTCCGGACTGGCTCGTTATTACCATGCGATAGAGAGTTCGTAGTCTCTACCGAAGATGAAGGCTCGATCGATTCAGCCGAAAATGGTAGCAAAGTCCCCTTCTGTATGTCGTCGCCATCTACTGGAGGAAGTCGCTTCTCGGTAGAGCCTGGACGAGTGCCACGAAGGGCTTCCGAGGTCAGAGTCGCGTCACCTTGAGCTGAACTAGAAGATTCCGTATGAGGTGAAGTCTGCTGAAATTCCCCAGCAAGCCTTGCGTGAGTCCCTGGATCCTTGACATTTTCTTTGCTCGTCTTCTCCTTGGCCGTTTCGTCTCGACGTCGATTCTCCTGCGAAGGATTGTTTTCCTTGAACAAACCCAGGTAGTGACTGGTTTTGCGGCTCCGTGGGTTCTGAGCCGGCTCCGTCTTACTCAAGCTTGCTTCTATCGTTTTCTCCACAGACCCACTTCCGTGCCGACTTGAGCTGCGTCCCTCTCCCGCAGATCTGGTTTGCTCCCCTCGACCAGACCGCTCATCGTGCCGACTGTGCACTACCGTGTTCTGTGCTCCGTCGCTCGGCATAGGCAACATCCCAGGATTCTCTCGCGGGGTTGACGGGCGGTCGACCGGAGTATCGACAGGGCTGATGAACGGCAGCAGATCGTGAACTCGTTTCCGTCGACCAACGCGATCCAATGAGCCAGCTCTGGCCTGGTAATATTCCAAAAAGTCCAACGACCCGCTCTCAGTTGACGCTAGGCGCTTTTGTCGACCCCTTCGACTGTCGAGACCATTCTCGAACCCACTAAGTGATGTTATGGTCGGTGACGATTTGTTTTTCTGAAAGACTGGTGCAGACTCCGGTGGATCTGGAAAGTGAGGGGCAGGCAAATCCATCTTGGCAACTGCATCTTGCTGTGCGTTCTGGGCGTCGTCGTGCCTGCCCTTTGCGTCAAGAAGAGGTGGAGTGTCGGCGGTACTGTCCGATGTGATGTAATGTGTTGCAAAGATACTATCCCTCTCGGACAGCTGCGCGCTCTCGTCTTCATATACTGTAGGTCCGTCCCACGCCGATGCTGGAGTTGTTGCTCGCGCTATTGCAGGCGGAGCGGACCATACTGAGGTTACCGCCGTGGGCGGCGGCGAGAGTGGCAGCGGAGCATTCTTAAGGACTTTGGGGTCTTCAGGAGCCCTCCCCGATAAAGGAAGTGAGGTATTTCCTGAAGCGGAAAGGGGGTTTGTCATGAGTTGCACATTAGTAGACCGCTACAACGGGCGTGACGGAACAATTCGCTGAGCTTTCCGGGCTCGATCTCTGGTGATTTTGGAGAACGCCGGGGGGGTAGGAGTGCCTGTCTATGATAACGATTGCCACGTTGCAGATGGTGCCACTTCTACAGGCTAAAAGAGGATTTGGTATCGCCTGTCTGCGTCTGCGTCTGCTCTGCGTCTCAATAAGTTATCTAATATTAATGCGGGAAGAAAGAGCAGTTATTCTACTCGATACAATGGAGGTAGGGTGCCTTATGAAAATGACCTCACTGGGTCGTTTAGCGAGGATCACTTTTCTCAGTACATCGTCAGGATCTAAGTTTTTCCGTGCGTATAACATAGGAGATAAGGTAAGGTACAGTCCACACCCTTCACGAGATGTTTCTTGCTTTGAGGACAGCTTGATATAATAACAATAATAAATACTTTTCTTTTATAATACAACAGGGACGCCATCAAAGTACAGTATCTACAGTACCTTTTCCTTTCTCGCAGATCAGCACAGGTTAGCTGCAGTCCTTCCTACAGGCTCGTTGATCTGCGGGTGATGGCGGTAAATGTCCTCGTCCTCGTCGAGGGCTGAACTCCAATCAGCTGGCAACGTGCTTTCGCATATAAGGGATTTGATGCGCCGTTGAATGATTAACGTACCTACCTTACCCTTCCGTGAGGTAAATACCTAAGTACTGTTTTTCATGGCACTTACAACAGCGTCTCTTGCATTGATTGAGCAGGGCCCGGGGCCAATGATTGCATTGATTTACTCATCACCGGCAGACGTTGACAGCATCGATCACGGCAATAATGGTGGTGCTGCTGTACATCCGCCTTGGAATCTGCAGCAGCACACGAGATCTTGACTGGATGAGGAATTCTTGCCTCTCTCTAACGGGTCGGTACTGATAATCGCATATCCGGAGAGATGGCACTAGGAGCGCATGAGCTGTTCAATGGTGGCTTCTACTGTATCGCGAAAAGCTATCTCTGCACTCGACGGCAATGCTCCGGTTTTTTTTATCACGGAAGGCCTTGGGATTGATGTCCAGTCTGGATGCGCAACTGGTCATAAATATGGGTGGTGCTACGGCCTCGAAATGCTTTTCGTTCCAGACGCAATGCCCTTGTGAACTCGGCTGCCAGGATTGGTGCTTCCAGTCGTTGACGGACCAGTACTCTTCTTAAGTTCAGCCTCTAGATCCCAGCTCTGCAGAAAGCTCCCGACGTCATCAAGAACAGCCCCTAGATCCATGGGCGCATCCCCAACCTGCCCATCCTGCTGGAACACTTCTTTCAACGTCCCATTGGGCTCGATGGAGAACGAGACCGGAAGAGCGAGTGAGTTGGCCGATGACACCTCTTTCTCAAGCACTCGGCCTCTTGGTGGCCCCCGTGTCCTCTCGTTAGCTTCAACCGACGTGTCCGGACTCGTCTCCATGTCCAGGCTTGAGTGGCCGAAATCCCCGTGATCCATGTTGACAGGATCAGAGACCTTGTGACTCTGACGATCAACTCCTGAAGTAGTGAAGCTGATCTTCTTCGCCTTGGCTTTCTTCGTTGTACTGAATGCGAAAGGTGTGACAGCATCTATCATCTGTTGCGTACTCAGATGCTCGTCGGGCCGAGATGTAGCAGGGTTCTGCTGATATAGAACTTCAGGGGACGGTGTACGGAACGTTTGAAAAGGGGTGATGTTATGCTTAGGCTTCTTTACAGAAGAGAAATGACTGTGATTCAATCCGTTACGGCCCTCATTCTCCGGGAACGGGACAGAGCACTGCTTGATGGGCGAAGCTAGCTCGGCTTTGAAAGACAACTGGGCCTTGGCAATTGCCGCTTGCGTGGAGAGGTGGGCGCTCGCGTCATCGGTCTCTGTGTGAAAGTGCAGTGACTGTTTGTCCGTCTCCATTGGATTGGTCGAGGAGGCGGATGGAGCCTGAGTATCTTTTCCAGCTGGGTCAAGTACTAATTGAGCTTCTTGGAACACACTGGACACACGGCTAGGCTCATCAGTCTGCTGTACTAAGACTTGTCTGTCCGGACTGTGCGGGATTACGGATAACTCTTCGCAGGAGGGATTCGAGACGTCTTCGCAATGCTGTGATGAAGAAACGTCATGTACTGGGCCACCCTTGGATATCGCCTGAGCTGTTGAGGTCTGTGCATCTGCTCTATGTGGAGGATCTTCCGACGAAGCAAACTCCAATCTCCTTGATTTTGGTATTTGCCTAGCCTCGAAGGCGGACGGCTCAACGCTGGGTTCTGCGCTCTCCAACCGAGGACCAGGTATGGCTTTCATGGGTCGTCGATATTTAAACGCCGACATGTTGGTCGATGGTGGGACTGTCTGGACTTTGCTTCTGCTATCAGAAGGCGAATGGGAAAACTCATGTTCGTTGACCGAACTCTTCTTCAGGACAAAAGGGGGTGTGCGGCTGTGCGAGTGCTGGACAGGAACACCACCATTCATAGTCTTCGATGGCGAATAACTTGTAGGCGATTTAGGCTCTCTCGTGGTAAGAGCTGAGTGTTGCGGAGAGGTTAGGTTCTGTCCTCGTACAGATACGGGAGAGAACTCCGTGGTGGAAGGCCTCGGAGCTGGATCTCTTGATGCCGGCGATACTCCACTGATCTTGATAGTGGCAGCTGCTTCTGTAGAATCATTCAGTGTTACGCTAGGTAAATGTAGTTCTATGCACTGGCCTCCATCTTTACGGACCGCTCCCGCACGTGTAGACTTTCCCTTCGGACTGTTCAGTCTTCGCTTTTTCACCGTAGCAGGAGCGTTTGATGGTGAGCGTGAAGTCAACTTCTTCGGCTTATGTGCATCTTGATTGTATGAAAGGTCCAGGCTGCGCGACGGTACGTTAATTGGCGTGAAACCAGCAGGCCTACTGGGGACCAAAGGAACCTCTCGGGAGCGGCCTGGCGTGGGAGTACGTGAGTCTGTGTATTGCCCGGGAGGAGTTCGTCTATAGTCTGCTCGTGAGGTTGGTGTCGGCGTTGGAGAGTTTGCTTCCTCACGTGGTTGTTCTGCAAGGTAGCCCTCGTCGGACTTGAGCCACTCGTTCGCTGCAGATATCAGCGACACAGGAGTTTGCTTCAGATGAGGCCTCTCGAGAGGTCCAGTCAGACCAACAGCTGGTTCGACACTTCTCGTTATCCTGTTTTGTTGGGGTAAAGCTGGCGTACATAACCGTTCTTCCTGACGCCATCCCCTCTGCTCTGGCTTCGTCAACACCAGCTGCTCTTGTGCATTCCTTTTCGGTCCGGCAGCGAGACCTAGGGAGCTGGTGGTCATACTAGCCTTGTCAAGACATCTTGATACTTGCTGGTTAGGCCCAAAATGGCCTCGAGCCACCACACCGCTCACATCTTCAAGCTGATCCCCTGTAACTGACTGGACCGCTCGATCTGTCGAGCGCTGCACAACTTGCCGCTCGTCCCGATTCGTAGAGCCGTGTCGTGCACCGCCTTCCCTGGATTTATTCCAAGGATTGACCCATCCATTATTGAACGGTCCTCTTAAACTCGCAGACTGGATGAACAATTGTCGTCCGGCGAGGTATTGCCGCCCAAGATCCTCAACTCGACGGCGCTTGGCTTTGCGTGAATCAGAGTCTGTCTCACGCTCGGAGTCTGAGGCCACAAGGTCAGAAGGTGAGGGGGACAGTGGCTCGAATGATAGTGGGGATGGTTGCCGCAAGTATGACATTGTAGTCCACTTGAGTTCTCAGGGCGGCAGTCTAATCCTCAACCTGCACCGCCAGTGAATATCGTGGGATTGCAGTCTTGTGGGGATTGTTTGCGTCGAGAATTGAAGATCCATCGTCACGCTCATACGAATCTCGTGGCGTTGCGCCGTTGCTCATTGCTACGGAAAGCTGCTCTAAGGCAATCATCAGAAGGGCGAGAGCCATGTACGAAGTACCTTAGTCATCGGCGATTCGCGTCGCAACGCGAAGCACTTTCATCACGAAATGGTACGCTACCACAGTGAAGTCAAATCACTTCACACAGGTACAATCGTAGCAATAGGAATCTTTTTTTTGGTGACAAAGATGGCGTAGCTAACCATCTTTCTCTGTACAATTTCATTCCCTTGGCTTTGAAGCATTCAACGTCTGAAGGAGCAGCTGGCAAGTTGAAACGGACGGCAAGAATAGGCGCAGCTTAGATGTAAACAAATCGCTATCACCACTACCACCACAGTCATCCCACCAACGTATCGTCTCAGCCATCACGAACAGACCGAGGGTTTACGCGACAAGACGACAATTCAACTTACAAACTGCGCGGGTGATTCTTCCGACACCGACATTCTTTACTGGACGCACTTATTCTGCCTTATTTATGTATAGCTACTTTTACAAGCGACAAACGCTGGAGAATGGATATGCCGTTGCGCATTAGTTGAGCCCAGCCAACACGACTTTCTGCTCCAAGAAATACGACTATGGATCGCTGGGTTGATACACTCTCGGAAGACTGGGTCTCGCAGCCAAGATCCTCCTCATCAGCCTCGCTTGCCAATGGCACTTCCTTGATATCGGAGAACTCGAGCACAGGCAGTGCACCTCCGAGTCGGATACCGCGCCCAAAACAGCGCGTATATTCTGCTTCACAGTCAGATGTAAATGGTTTGAGAGGTCAGGGAATAACGTCATCAAAGTCAGGGCTGGGTAAAGGAAAGGGCCACGCATTGAGCGAGCGGACTTCATCGCGACTCAACGCTCGTTCGCCATCGTCACCAAAAGTTAAACCGAATTTGCCTGACAGACTTTCTTCGCCATTCAACATACTCAAAAGCTCGAGATCGGTTTCTGATTCCTCCTTACAGTCCGTCATCCACAACACGGTGAAGCGTGATGTTTCGAGTTCGTCTCCTCAGAAAGACCATGAACGACAGGGTACCCCGGAGTGGAAAAGGCGGGTTCTGAAGGGTGAGAGAGGATATGGAGAGCAGCGTGATTTGTTCAGTCCCATTGGATTAGAAAATATCTTCCACCCTGGCCCAGGATCTGCACGACCGCAACAGAAGAAGGGGCGCAAATTTGAGTGCGCCAGGGACGGCGACTTTCCGTCGAGCCCGCCGCCTTATCCCTCGGCTCTGCAGTCAACCGACGTCAAATCAGTCTCTAATATAACACCTGTTGTCAAGAGTGCATTAGAGGTTCTTGAGGAAGAGGAAGAAGAACGTACCACAAGCCCCGCTGACAACCGGGGCCGGACTGGCTGTCAGGACCGCGAAGATAAACGTAGCAGCCACACCCAGGTCCCTTGTACTCATGCTCGGCGTGAAGATGGTGAACTATTTGCGGCTGAGTACCACCAGGATGGTGATCCGTCTGTCCAGAGCTTACAAGACCGCGTGGAGGGTAACCGGACTGTCAGTGGCCAAGATGACTCACGAAATGAGAAATTCAGTCCCGTGTTTGTCTCTAAACACAACACGGTAGATGGTCGAATTGATTATGCTGCGCTCGATCTGTCCTATCGGCACCTCAAACAAGAGATTGGACGTCTTGGTTTACAGGAAGACATTCGGCCTTCGACGCGGTCAAGTGATCACGACGTTCACTACGGACACTCTGACAGTCGCGAGGGTTCTGTTTCGCCTGAGCGCCAATCACATGACTGGACGAGCCAGTCTCTACCGGACGATCTCTCTACTAGCACGGAGGTCTTTGCCTCAAAGGGTGGATTTATCAACATGCGGCGCGGAGGCTATTCGAACGATGGGTCGTTCCTCAAGCGAAATCTAAGCCCATCCTCCAACCTATGCTTCGACAACTCTGATCTCTCAGCAATGCACCGCCTTGGGAGAGGCCATAGTGAGTCTCTGCTACCCACCTCGCCCATACCGATTCCGGTCCGAGCAACCGTACGCAGAGATTCGAAGTCGGGATTGGGAGTGCCTGCTATTCCCCAATCGCCAGCTACCAGTGCAAGTCGTGAAGCCATAAGTCCCCAAAGATTGGAATCTTCAGGAAGTCCACTTAAGCTGTTTGGAGAGTACAATACATTCACTAACAACAGGTTGTTGAGAAGGATGGATCAATATCAGGCTAGCTCTTCTAGCCCTACTCCCGCAGGGGGGAGTTGCGATTCCGGCCATGTTAGGGCAAGGAGTGACTTCACATCAATGGAATCTCACAATCCCGATTCAGCCACAAGACCAACAAATCAAGCTGATAGGATGAATAGCTTCGGAAATGGGCAGTTCCAGGGTTACGAATTTAGGGAAGAGGTTTCCGTCAATTCGTCGCAGTCCATCTCACATCACGATGACAGAGGATCCGAGCCGGCTCTCTTCGAGCTGGATAGTGGTGCCGCATTGCGCGTCGCTATCCGTTTAGAGCAGTCTCCAGAGGTCAAAGTATGTAGCCAGGCGCGACAACGACGATCACACCGATCTACGACACGGAAATCGCAAATAATTACTCAAACGTGGGTGGCAGAAGTTGGACCCGCGCAGATGACGAGTCCTACAAAACATAAGGTGCGTGAAGAGGAGGATACCGACGAACAGCCGGAAAATGACGCACACATAAAATCTAAACGGCCGCCGAATTCGCCAGCGAAGGATCCTGCACCAAAACGCCGTCGCACTTACGGTAATGCAGAGGCGGGTGCCATCTCTGCAGATGTGCAGTCGACTGAACAGAGGGCTCAGCAAATGCAGTCCATCGTCGGAAGGAAACGGAAAGATGCTCGGTACGATTCCAACAATCAAGAAGCAGACCCGAAAGTCATTGCCTTACGCCAAATGCTCCGCCCAAGGACACCCACACCAACTCAGCATCGAAAACAAGCCGCAGCGCCTGGAGCTACCGAAGGAATAGTATCTGGCGTACCGGAAACTCGAAAACAGAACAGTCTAAACCAACTGAACACACGTTCAACCACCGCCGATGAAGGCATTGAGGCTCAAACCCGGGCGCTCGCTGCAGAACTTGCTACCTTTACTGTCCGTGCCGCCGAGAATATGGCCAACGACGGTCGTAAGCCGTCCATTACAACTCAGGATTTCCTTAACGAAGCTACGAAAGTTATGAACATAATCCGTGCGAAGGGTAAGCCGCCAAGTGGTCTAGGAAGCATAGAGCAATCCGAGGCAGAATGCAACGAGACTGCTTATGATGAGCAATCTACAAAGGATGAGTTTTCTCGCCCACCAAGTCGCGAAGGTGGAAGTCTGCGTATGTTGAGAGCCCCGAAGCAGTTAGATGCAAGGGTCCTCAGTCATCTGAGGAAATTTGAGGAGAAGGATGATGTGGATGAGGTCATCGCGTCGTCACTCAGATCTCTCCAAATCAATGGGGACGGTGTTCAGGACATTCTGACAGTGACTCGTACGAATGTTTCAGTTTCGGAATCTGGGATTGAAAGTGAACCGTCAAATATACGAATACTTGAGAATGCCCAGAGGCAACTTAAGCGCAAGCACCTCAGTTCCTCCATCTTTGAAGACATGACTGGACAGCTGCATCAGGAGGTACAATCTCAAGTATCCAATTCGTCAAGCGGACCGTCCACTGGACGTTCGATTCCCACCGGCTCATCGAGAAGTTCGGGAACCAAGGCCTTGATTGCGCCAGATAAGGTGTTTCATCTCATCCCAGATCAGGCTGCTGGAATGACATATGATCATGCTAAGCAGACATGGGTCAAGCGCAAGGTTTCCGGGGAAAATAGTGCTGCCGGGTCAGAGAAACGTCCTAGTGAAGGAACTGAAGCAGATCCTTTCGAAGATATTCCTGATCTTAGTGTCGACGAGCTCGAAGAGATGAAGCGCATCCAAACGCTTGAAATGCAAACCAAGGAAGGAACGACTGAGGTGAGTGAACCTGCTCATCAGGAAGTCAAAAGAGACCTGGGGTTCCAGAGAGCGGAGCAGGGGGAGTGCAGCACTGTAGGTTCAAGGCCCTGTACACGAGAAGGCGTTGGTGGGGTTCCTACCAACATCAGTTCGATCACGTCGAAGTATTCCCAGATAGACTCCAGCCAGCCAATAACCGAAACTCGCGCTACATCCTTGGGGGAGGAACCTTCTACATCCAACTTGGGCCCTGAGACACAGCAGGAAACCGCTGAGGTACAGCACCCTGCACCCGGGAATCGTGAAGAGGAGGTTGAGCACGAGATTAGTATACTTGAGGGTCGAGTCTCGAAGACTCCGACTCGTCCGGATCACCTCAAACACAGAGCGCGAGTAGTTACGGTCGCATTTTCTTCGCCTCTGGTGAATCATGTGCAGTCACAGGAGTACCGAGAGTCTCCAGATCGCGATTCGAAATTGTGGACCGATTCTATACATGAGCGACCTCCCCTGGAACCCAGCTCCGAATTAGGGAAACCCTATAGCAGTGCTTTGAAACGCAAGTCAGCTGGAAATGCTGGGAAGTCCAAACATTCCAGCACGACCCGTAGAGGTCAAACTTTTACTGCACGGCCAATCTCTCGTATCGACGAGCACACTGAGGTATCCTTCAACAAGTGCTTTGACGTTGAGCAGACGCAAGGCCTCGACGTTACAATTTCCACACCACTAGTAGTCTCATCTCCGGCGGGTCGACGGTCCAATTACAGTTTTCATCTCAGTCCGCTACCAGACTTCACGGTCCATCAGCTCGATGAGTCCCTCCAGCTGGACATCAATCATGTCGCCAAACGTGGTGCTCATCAATCATCGAAGGAAGTCGAAAGCAGCTTCTCCATTGCGGTCGCTGAGCTTGTCAAGAAAATCACCGATGTAGAACCGTACGAACCATACTGGGAGTACATCCGACGACTCCATCTCCGAGGCCAAGGCTTGATAACTCTACATCTGCTCCACGATTTCTGCGGACGCCTGGAAGAGCTGGACGTGGCGGACAACGAACTTGGGCAACTGAACGGTGCTCCATCGACCATCCGGCATCTTAAGATACAGCGAAACTGTCTTTCCAACTTGACCGCCTGGGCTCATCTGAGCAATTTGCAGTATCTGGATGTCTCTGGGAACCAAATCGAGAGCCTTGAGGGTTTCAGCAGCTTGATACACCTCAGAGAGCTGTGGGCGGACGACAACAAGATCCGTAGTGTCGAGGGTATCTTCGAACTTGACGGTCTGATCAGTCTAAAACTTCGGGGGAACTGTTTGGAGAGTGTGGACTTCGGGAGTGCGGAGTTGTATGTACAGTGTCGGCTTGTTAAAACCAGCGACTAATCATCATGAAATAGGACTCGACTGTCCGAACTCGACTTGAGTAGAAACCTTGTGAAAGAAGTCCGAAACCTGCACTGCTTACCGGCATTAGTGCACCTCAATCTTGGTCAGTACCGCATCAGACACGTGCTGCAGATAGCACAGCCTCTAACACCCCTCAGACCACAACAAGCTCACCGACTTCCCCACGGACCCATCCAAGCCACTCCGCAACCTGCAATCCCTCCACCTCGCCCACAACAGCCTCACCACCCTCGACCTCACCCCCTACCCCCACCTCCACACCCTCAACCTCGACAACAACCACATCCCCCAAATCCACCACCTCCGCACCGCCACCCACCTAACCACCCTCTCCCTCCGCGACCAAACCCTCCCCCCCACCACGCACGTCCACCTCCCACCCACCCTCGACACACACACCCTCCGCCTCTCCGGCAACCCCCTCCCCACCCTCGCCCTCGCCCCCACCACCCCCTTCCTCACCCTCCACCACCTCGACCTCGCCTCCTGCGCCCTCACTTCCCTCCCCCCCCGCTTCGGCTCCTCCATCCCTAACGCCCGCTCCCTAAACCTCAACTTCAACGCCCTCGCCGACATCCGTCCCCTCCTCGCCCTCCCCCGCCTCGCCTCCCTCTCCCTCGTCGCAAACCGCCTCGCTCGTCTCCGTCGCACCGCTGCCGTCCTCGCCCGCTTTCCACGTCTGACCAGTCTCGATCTGCGCAATAATCCCCTGACGCTCGGGTTTTATCCGCTTCCGGCTGCGGATACGCGCCTCTGTGCGCCCTCGTCGACGATTAGCCCTCTACACGTGACGGATGACTTCGACGCCGACGACGGTGATATCGATGCGTCGTCGCCGCTAGACCCGTACCTCGTCCCGCCTACGTGCGCGGAGCTCGATACGCGTCATCGCGACCGTCTCGATGCGGACACGAGGTTGCGCAGGCGCGTGTATGAGATGATGCTCGCGGCGGGGAATCCGAGACTTGTGAGGCTGGATGGGATGGTGTTTGAGCGGGGGGTTGGGGAGGGCGGGGTGGAGAGGAGGGATTGGGTTTGGGAAAGGTTGGTGGGGTTGGGTGTTGTAAGGGTGAGGGACAGGGAGAGAGAGGGATGGAACGGGGATGGGGCGGAGGAGGGAGGAAGGAAGGAAACGGGGAAGAGCGGGGGTGAGGGAGGAGGTGTGAGATCGGGGTCTGCGGTTTGAAAGACTGGGAGAGTGGATGATGGATGGGTAGAGCGAGCGAGCGCGGAATATATGGCGTGTGCGCAAAAGTAACTGGAAGGAGTTCTGGGTGGACAGGTGGGGCGCTGCTGCCGCTCGTTTGCAGTCTGTGTCTGACATGCGGCTTTGGGTTTGGGTTCGGCTTTGGCTTTGGTTTGTTGGCGTTGCTTGGATTCCTGCGCTTCGGAATTCCTGGTATGGTTTGTTTGGGTAGACTAGGAAGGAAGAGTACGAGGGTAAGGGAGCGGGGGCAGGGGGGGAGGGTAGGGTCGGACAGGATAGGGTACGCAGATATTCGTTCGAAGCATCCATCCATGATCGTCCATCCGTTCCGTCGTTGCTGTGAATATTCATACGCTCCTCGTGCATACATGAGTGACACATGCACGCGTAGTCTCAAAAGAAGACGCGGAATTGGAAGTGGAGAGCCCTGCGTATAGGGCTGGCGATATGTGAAATGACGGATTATTGTAAAGCCAAAAGCACTTGATCCTCCCTCCCTCCCTCCCTCCCTCACATCTGTCAGACATATATCGTTGCAGCAGCCCCAACCTCTGACCACAAAAGATGGGCGGCCCATATGTATGCCCTCCCGTATGTATGCCCTCCCGTATGTATGCCCTCCCAAACCCCGTGCATGCATGCAAGCAAGCAAGTCACTGTCCCCAATCATGTCCGTACGCTCCTGTTGATAACGCCCCTGACGGATAGACGAAGATGAGGAGAACAGCACGGACAAAGGGGATGGAAGACTGCTGTTCGCAGCGTGTATGTGTGTACATATCTCGTCTAATTATGTCTACCTATATATCCGCCTCTCTGACGATGGAAATCACAGGGTATGAGATAGTCAAGTAGAAGAGAACAATTAGGTTTTCGAGTGAAAACGGGTATTGGTAATTACAACTAAAACGCCGCCAGAACCCCATATACAAATCACACCCATCCCTCGCCTGGCCCCCGATCAAAAGCTCAGCCCGTTCAAGTCGGCGTCGACGCCGGCGCAGCCGAGATAGTAGCCGAGTTCGGGGCATTCGCATTGGTCAGAGTCCCATTCGGACTGACCGACGACGGATCATTAAAGTAAACATTCAGCCGGCTCCCCGCACCACAGAACTCGCGATTGTTGCCGGTACAGAGCATATTGCACTGGCCGGCATCCAGCGCCGTCGCCGTAGACGGGAGCGAATCGGCGCAGAAACACTGCTCGGCGTATTCGACACCGGCGTAGTTGGCGCCGGCGGTCTTGCAGAACCCGACACAGGACTCGACCGTCATGCCGGTGCCGTTGGTGTACGACGGACCGCCGAGGAGGCGGCTGTTGGTGGCCTCGGCGTAGCAGCCCTTGGAGAGGTAGCTGCCGACTTGCTTGACGGTGGTGGGGGGGATGAATGTCGTGGAGTTGTAAACGCTCAGCCGGCTGCTTCCGCCGCAGAGTTCGCTCGCGTTGCCGGTGCAGGGCATGTTGCAGCCCGTGAAACCGAGCGCGCTGTATGACTGGAGGGCGTTTCCGCAGTAACTGCGTCTGTTAAGGATTGCAACCTGTTGGTTTTCAAGGAGTCACTTACCATTCCTGCGCATACTCCACACCAGCGAGGCCGTAGTTGTTCTTTCCGTTGCTGCAGAACTGTTGACAAGCCTCAACCGTCATGCCGGTTGTGTTGGTGTACGATGCGCCTGATAAAGCACGAGGGGTTGTTTCATTTGCACACCCAAGGTAAACCCAAGTCCCAATTGTCTGTCCAGGTGTAGGCACCAGGGTGGTCGACGAAGTCGTGCTGGTTGTGGAAGTTGCAAGAGTGGTGCTCGGTCCAGAAGCGTTTAACGATGCCGAGCTAGATACTGGTGCGGATGACACTGTCGATGACGAGATGCTGGTTGACGACACCATGGATGATGCCAATGATGAAGCAAGAGATGCTGACGAGGAGTTCGTCGGTACTGATGAGCTACTCGACGATCCCGATAACGATGACGGACTAGCAGTTGAATTTGCAGAGTTCGTCACGGTAGAGGAGTTTGTGGTAATGGTAATCGAGGACGAGACGGTTGACGAGCTCGAATTCGATACTGATGATGAAGAATTTGCCATTGAACTTCCTAAGCTAGTCGCAGTAGAGGAGCTTGAGGAGATGCTAATCGAGGACGAGACGGTGGACGTGCTCGCGTTTGAGCTTATACTCGAACTTGATACTGAGGTCGTTGCAGTCGCAGAAATGGACGCGGTGCCCGACGAACTGCTGCTAATCGCCATAGGATTGATTTGATAGGCGTTGAGGCGATTGGGACCGCCACAGTACTCGGTTGCATTACCCGCACAGGTCATGGAGCACCCGTTAGCAGCCGGATCACTACCTCCAGCGGCAACAACGGAGCCGGCACCAAAAGAGTTACCACAGTAGCATTCCGAGCCATACTCCACACCAAAATATGTGTATTTTGAGCATGCAGCCGCGCAAGCTTCAACGGTATTATTCGCACCGCTTTCGGGATTCTGGAGTCCACTGAGCGCTCTGCCAGTTGTGGCCTCGGTGTAACAAGCCATGTACGAGTACGGGCCGACGGTGTGCACCACAACCGGTCCGCCCGTTGGTGGGGGTGGCACAGGTAGGGAGCCGTTGGTCGCATACATGTTGAGCCTGCTCGCACCGCCACAGTACTCTTTGAACCGGTCAGCGACAGAGTATCTAGAATCAGCATGGATTCTACTTACCCGTCTGGTTCCCGCCACATAACATTGAGCAACCATTTGTTGCCGGGCTTGTGCTGGTCTGAGCGACGGAACCTGCGTTGATAGTGTTACCGCAATAACATTCGTTGGAATACTCGACACCAAAGTAAGCGTAGGCAGAGCAAGCTGCTTGACAGCTTTCTACAGTTCCTCCAGTTGCAGGCGCCGCCACGGCCTTCCCTGAAAGTGCACGACCAGTTGTTGCCTCGCTGTAACAGCCTATGTAGTTGTAGTTCGCGACTTGAGCGACGGTGACTGGAGCACCGTTAGGGGAGTAGTAGTAGTACTACTATTACCTGGAGTGTACCTAGTAGCATCATAGTAGACGCTAATAAAGCCACCCACACCACCGCAATGTTGGGAACCATCGCCTGTGCAAGCAAAAGTACACCTCGTATTGTCTGCGTTGAGGTATATACTTGGCGGAGGTGTATTGCCGCAATAGCACTCGCTTTGGTACTCTGTCCCTGAGAAGATATATTTACCGGTGTAGCAATCGGTCTGGCAGCGACCATTGGTGTTGTTCGCGTCGGCGTATTGTTGTACTGGCAGAAGCCTGCCAACTGTACCATCTTGATAACAACCCAGGTACGTGTAGATGGGGTTTCCGGTAGAGTTCGTTGGACCGACCGTGACGTCAACGATAGTGCCGGTGATTTGGACGTCGTGAACGCCAAAGGTGAGATCGTTGGTATTGAGAGTCCATGTGTTGGTGACGACCTGGTCAGGGACATTGGGGTCCTCGGTGGGCGCGATAAAGAGAACGGTACCATAAGCACAGCTACCCACGGTGATTTGCTGCGTCTCGTGCAAGTCGATGCCAGGGGCACTCGCTCGGATGACCCCATTGGGCGGTTTTGATTTCGAGATCTCCAGCAGCGAACCGCCAACATTGCAGATGCGAATCTGCCGGGACGAAGAGCTACCTGGAGCTACTTTCCCGAAATCCATGAGTAGATTTGACGGAGGGAGCCAACCTCCTTCGCTCGTACTTATGGAGAAGTTTGCGATTGGGGCTGCAGAGGCAGACCCTTCGAGGATCGTGTATCCCTTACCGCCATCTGTCCAGACGGTAAAATAAGATTTGTACTGACCTATTCCATCAACAGCGGTAAATGTTGATGACACTGAAACTTGCTGATTTGCCTGGATGACCGTGTTTACCGCAGGGAGGTTTGATGAGTTAAAGCCATGGCCCAAGACTGCCGTACCATCGCCGGCAAAGGTTACATTAGTAAAATTGATAGTAGGGCTGTCGATTGAGTCGGTGGTATAAGCGTAACCTAGGATGGTCATCGGCGACGAACCTGCGTTTGCAATCACGAACGGTAAACTTATCGTCGGTGTCGTTTGGTTCGGTAATATCACGACCCCTCCGTAGTCCACCGTGACCGGTGTCAGACTAAGATACGCTTTTTGGCTGACTTCGGTTCCTGTCAAGCCGATCGGAAATTGTGTCAAATAGCCTGTCACGGCATTGGTTGTCATCAATGTCAAAGCCGTGCTCTTCACGCCTGGCGTTGTGTTTCCAAATGAAGCATTCTGTGCATTCACAACCGACGTGTTCTGCAAGTTCCACGTGACGGGAAAGCTGAAGGCGGTGCCGGCGGCAACAGGACCCTGAGGTAACGAGGAGTTGCTGACCTGGAAGTGCAAGTCGCCGACGGTAGCGCCGTTGATCGACGTGATTGCAATGTTAGCCTTGCAGGTAACGGTCTGCGTAGACTGCGAACCAAGAGCCACGGTGCCAAAATTGACTGGCGAGGTACAATTAAGCGGCAGATTGACAGGAGAGCCCAAACAGTACAGGACACCATTGCTGTCGGTAACGTAGAGTCGAGCGTCGCCAAATGCGGGCCGTTGGAACTTGTTTAACCCATTGACTTGCGGCAAGTTGATGGTCTTGAGAAATCCATCAGCGCCGGGCACCGCATACCACGCGCGAAGGCCAGCGTCAGGGTCAGTCATCCACAGAATACCGGTGCCGCCCCTCCCTTGATAAGTTGTGACAGTTGGGATACCAACGCCGACACGACCAGCAGAATTCTCACGAGTCTGGCCGGCCGGGTTGAATTGCGGAACGCCGGAGCCAGTAAAGCCAAGCTTGTACACGTACGTCGGGTAGCCTACCGGTGTGGAGTAAATATATCCTCCTTCAAGGGGGTAAGAGCCGGAACCGCCGAACACGGCCTTGTTGGTCACGAGTGTTTGGATGATCCCGTCCGTCTGGCCAGGACCGAGTCTGTATCCTCCAAGATTATCGGCATTGAGTATGTATATCTTTCCGTTCTTGCCCGCGGTCACACCCATGCGAGATACGCCCGTGCCCTTGAAAACTCCTGGATCGAGGAGGGCCATACCGCCAGAACCAAAGTCCTGATCTCCGCCGTCCATGTTTTGGTAGTCATATGGTTGGAAGTAATCAGTCAGAGAGAGGGCGCCGCCAGCTCCGATTTGTAGATTCGCCTACCGCTGGTCAACAGTGATACAAACTTCTCACTACACGGACACTCACGCATGCTTCGCCTAACGTGTTCAAGGGAGTGCTCCCAGATGCGGGGGTGCCTGAATTCTGGTGGCCGACACCGTTACCAGATACGAAGAAAAGGCGAGCTCCGTCGGTAGCCAAGCCCACGCCGCTCATCCAGATACCACCTTCACCGCCGCCACCGTTCTGGTTCCACACATTGCTCTGCGGGACCAAGGGACCGGTTTCAGTCGCAAAGCTGGTCACTATCTTCTTTTGATTGATATCAATCCCGATAACCAGACCAGTGTAGTTGAAGAGATCGCAGTGACCCCCGAAAGCGCCGTACACGACATTGCCAATCTGTGCCAAGGAGGGTCGTTGCAGAACGGTACCCCCGATAAAGTACTTCGACGGGGCGTTGTCGCTGGTCGATCCGTCGATAAGGATGGGGTAGCCAGGCACGTCTTGCAAAGTGTTTACGTTGACGCCGTGGAAGTAATAGACACCGTTGTAGGTCCCGGTATTGCCGGCAGCCCGATAGTTGGGGATATAGGTCTTGGAAAAGAAATACGCAATGTCCGAGCCCGGGTCTATCACTGGTGTCCCGATGATGCCGATCGTGTTGGGAATGTCCGTGCATCCAATATCCGATTGTAGAAAGGGCGTGTGCACCTGCCGGGTGTTGAGAATGTTTCCCGTTTTGGCGTCCAATGTCCGAATCCAATTCTGGGACGATGCAAGGAACAACAGTTGAGGGCCGCCAGCGAGTGGGGTGTAGGTCAGCGGTTTCGCGTAGAACTATTCGTTCGGTCAGGTACGGAAAGAACGCACGAACCAACGAAGCTGGAACAAGATAGAGGCATCTGCTGTTGCCCTTCACAAGTTGCGAGAGTTTGAGATTATTACCTGCTCCTTGGCGTTGAACGGCACCTTCCACAGTTGCCCAAATGAAGAGCTGTCCACCACGATAGGGTCCATATTGTGGTTAGGCAAGTAGCCCGATTGAGCCGGGTCGGCATCGGCATATTCGTCGGTTGGTGCTACTGCAGCAACATTCGTGAAGTTGATGAAGGCGGCAGCCAAAAGGGCGAGGCCGTAAGGAGAGAACCACATGACGAGAGTGTATCGTCTCTACCTATAGTACGTTACCCTTGCCGGATGGAGTAAACGAAAGTGACCTGCACGGAGCAGGATCAAACGAACGAGAGATCCAACGAGAGACTATGGTGAGATCTTACTTCGATGAAAAGGGGAGGGCTGTCCCAGAGATCTTATGAAGTGATCGACCTAGCCTGGAGCCGGCCGACCCTCAAGCATGGAGTATGCCATCAATAGAGGCTCAAGCTGACGCAGCCATTTGAGTATCCAATGGAGAGTCTGGACCTAGGGCCATTCCACATCGGCGACACCTCAAGCCAAACCGGTATACGGGTCGCCAAAATACGAATAAGCCATCAGTTGGAAGCTGGGGACCGAGGCCCTCTTCGCAGGTGGGTCTACGAGTAGACGTGTGTGAGGCTTGACCCTCTCGCAATTTTGATATCGTTCGGAACAGCAAGGACGCTCCGTTTTCCAGCTGACATCCCTGCAAGAACCGATGATCGACTTAAAGACGCATGTTCGACGACGTAAAATAGGCGAGCAAACGCCAGCCAGTCAGCTTTGCCCTCATGGACATGGAGCGGTTATGCCCGCGTGGCTCTCGGAGCAAGCTGAGTGCGAGAGATGATGAAGAGAGCTTAGTGGCAAGGACCAAAGAAAGTATGGGAAATACGAACGAACGAACTAGAGTGACTAGTTGCTGATGTACAGGACAGCAAGGAGAGTACCCCTGGGTAGGTACGTACGATGCATGTATATGCAAGTGTAGGTATGCAAACGGTTTTACTCCGTATGTTGGGGCCCTCTGCCAAAAAGTGGTCCCATCGCCGCGAAGTCGCATGATGCGCGCATATACGAACCGCCTTGAGCCGCCAGACTGGGTCACCCCCTTCTGTGCATCATCCTCTATTTTCCTGTTTTTACTTTTTCTTGAATGAGCACTGATCCGGACCCGACTTGACCAGGTGAGAGTCAGGCTTGACCGGACACGACGCAAGGATTAGTGCCTATCTGAACGCCAAAGGAATGGCCTTAGCGTCTAGCTAGTGTTCCCAGGTAGTTGTCAAACATAGGAGGAGTGGCTAGTGAAATGAACATGTAATCATAAGTGTCTAGCTACTCTATGGAAATGTGGCCCTATAAGAAGACCTTCAATCAGTGAAAGAAAAAACTTTTATTTATAGCAAACTGTTTATTTTAACAAACTCTGCATGTTTCTGAAATCTCTGTAGAACTCTGAATCACTAAGATAATGAAATGAGACATGATGTTTTAATATACTTTCTCAGACTGTTTCAGCAACAGTGAGATGAGATAAAAAATAAAATCTTATAGTATCTCATCAACTTTAAAAGTCAATAAAATGATATTGAAACATCTCTGACTCAATTTAAATGAGTATCTTTAAGATATTAAAATCTCAATTGTTCTATCATTAAATCATAGAGTCTTTGTTAGTGATTGATTAAATTGATAAGATTGATAAAATGAATAAATTTTAGTATTAAAAGTGACTTTATAAGTCTGTTGATGACTATGTTGCTTATGAAAATGTAATTAAGATGAATAAGTCTGCAGAATTTAACTTTTCTTATAAAGTGATGATATATGTTAATGTATTTCATTCTAATGTGAAACTCAGAGTTCTTAATCAAAACAATAACTTTTTAATTGTTCATTTAAATTGTAACTGTTCTAAATTTCTTTAACTTTAGCTCTTTAAGTAATTTCTTTATTCAGACTGCTTTCTTTGTAGTTTCTGTTAAGATTATGTATTTCACTTCATAAAAGAATAAAATAACTGTTTTTTAATATTTTAAACTTCAGAATACTGATTCATTAATCATTTTAAATATATATTTTAATATAAATCTTCTTAATTCAAGATCTTTTCCTCAGTCCAAATCTGAATATCTTAGCAATTTAAGTTAATTACTTAATTTATACTTAAAAATAACATCTAAAATTCTCTGCACATATTGAAACATTTGCTTTAGAATCTTTCAATGTGTATTGTTAAAGTTATGTGCAAACTGACTAAGAGTTAACACTGTATATGTGATGTTGAGTTAAGTTTGTATCATAATATACATAAAAAATTTTATGATCTTTTAATATTAAGTTATTAGCTCTGATTCAGCTGTTCTAATAATCTTTATAAGATAGACTCTGAGTTTCATTGAAGTTGTAACTGTCTTAAAATTCTATAAATTAAAGTTTTTAAGCATCTCTGTAAAATAAATTCTCTATAATAAAATAAGAATTTGTAAAGTTCTGTTTTGTGTAATTAACATTTTTAAGTAATGCTTACATGTTCTACAGTCAGTCATTTTAAAATAATTGCTTAATTTAATCTTAAGATTTAGAATTTTGTTCTTATCTGATCTGTATATAAAAATATTATCAACATAAACAGCAACAATTAAAGTTTTCTTTTTAAATACATTATTATTTATGTGAATTTGTGTGTATCTAAGATCAGCAAGAAAGCAGTATATTATCTTGTATTACAGATAAGATAATTATTTTAATTCATATAAAGCTTTCTTCAATTTATATATCTTGTCTTTTTCTTTTTCATATTCAGTAAGTTAAATCACATAGACTTCTTCTTTCAAATCACTGTGTAAGAAAGTCATTTTAATGTTTATTTATTTCAATTTATAATTATAAAATGCAGCTATGACAAAGATGACTTTATAAGTCATTGATTTGATAATTATTGCAAAGATCTCTTTGTAATTAATTTCAAATTGTTGTTTAAATTCTTTGACTACTCATTGAGCCTTATGTCATAGAATTGAGCTGTCAGATTTTCTTTTATAATGATAGATTCATTTACTCTTTAAAACTCATCAATTAAATAATAACATCTTTAAAGTTTATGTAAAGTTAATCATTAATAAGTTATACTCACTATTCATTGCTTTCTTTCAGTCTTTCAATTCATGACTTATAATTGTCTATTTAAATGTCTAAGATTCATTTTTAAAGTCTTTTTTCTTTTTTATGACATCAATAATTGCATTAAACACAACTAAATAGATCATGATTACTTTAAGCTTTAACTTTATAAAAAGTTGTCTCTCTCTTTTAAAGTGTTGAGACTCAGCTGATACTGATTTATTAATTATAAAGAGAATATTTATAATATCTTTTTTCTTTTTCTTCATTTCTTTTAACTGATTTGACAATATCAGTATGAAAAAGTATGATGATACATACTTTAAAAACAGTGATAATGATGAGAGTTAAGAAAAAAATAAAAAAGATAACTGTATATCTTTTTGTTCTGCATTAATGATGTGAGATTAAGTGACTTTAGAAATTGAGACTGTAACTTTAATGTTATAAATTAATAAATCTTTATTAAACTACACATTTCTTGTTCTGATTACTCAGTCTATCTTCTTCTTTTCAGAAAACTATACTTTATATTGATTTCTTTCTTCATATTTAACAAGAATCTTCTTATTGTTTTAGAATTCAAATTTAGTTCTTATTGTTTGAATCTTCTTTGAAATATACATATATACTGTGCATTTAAAACACTGAAGATGTCTAAGATTGATGAGATTTATTAATCTATTCTTATTAAGAAATTTAAACAGTAACTGAATTGAGATCTTGTTGTTTTTAAGAGCTGATGTTGAGAGTTAATTAAGAAGATAATATACTGTTTTAACAGTCTCTAATCATAAAGTTTTAAAGACTTCACTATTCAGAATTATAATTTTAACTTTTGCTGTCAAAAGTTCATTACTTCTTTCTGTCATCTCATTCTGCTTCAGTTCATAAGAGACTGTTGTTTCATAAATAATTTCTAGATTTTATAATTATTTAATGATGAGCTCATTTCTGAATTTCTTTTCATTGTCAAGTTGTATCTATACAATTTGTAAATTCATCTAAATAAAAAGCATATTAAGAAATCATTCAATTTTGTCTTTTGCCTGATCTTTTGTTTTTATATTATAAACATATTGTCAGCAAATAAGATCATTCATGAAGACTATATATTATAAGAATCTGTCATATACTTTCAGTGTAACAGAGCTGACAACATCAATATAAATTAGTTTAATTATCTTTGTAACTTAATTTTATAATTCTTTTAAGATCTTCTTCTTTTAATTTGTTCTCATATAGACATTACACAAATGTAATGATGTTTTCATAAGTTCTTATAAGTCAAGCCTCACTATTTCAGAGTTCTTTGACACATTGTTAAGACTTAAATTCTTTATATAATTAAGATATTGATGTTAAGTAGCTCTTAAGATCTTGTTATTTTTAATAACTGACATAATCTTATTCTTGTTTACAGATTTTCTTGTTGTTAAAGTTTAAAGATAATATAACTTATCTTTATGTACTGTATAATTAAGTGTATTCTTTACTTTATTCTTTAAACATAATAATTCATTCTTAATTTTGACTGATATCTCTTTTGTTTTGACTGTTTCAATTGAGAAGAGATTGAGCTCTATATTAGATATAAAATAAATGTTTATTAAAATGATATTTTAAGATTTTTCATCACTATTTTTTAATTATAAATCAATCATTTCTATTTCTTAAGTATACATCACTTCAGACACTTCTCTTATAGAAGATTCATTATTGAATATTTTAATTGAGCTAAATGCAGAGAGATTACAGCACATATATTATATTATATTAAAGTCAGCTATTCATAACATCTTATTAATTATAAGACTATAGTTCTCTATCACAGTCAAGATCACTGTGTTCTCATTATACTACTTATCTTTAAAATTTAAAAATTTCTTTTTTTCTTTCTCTTTCTTCTTTTTAGTCTCTTGCTTCTTCTTTATCTCTTTAGACATCTTTTTTAAATGTAATTTTCAGTAATTATTCTTGAAGTGAACTGCTTTCTTACAGTAAATGCACATCTCATTCTCATTTTTATTCTTATTAACATTTCTCTTCTTATTCTTCTTCTTTTTATCTTTATGATTTCTCTTTTTACTCATTAAAGCAAGCTTCTCATTCTTTTCTTTGAGACACTCTTCATTAATTAGTTCAGCAATCAAATCATTAAGAAATAAGATCATATTATAAGCTCTGAAGTGTTTTATTGTTACTCATTGAGAATAGAAGAATTCTAAATTTAATAGAAAAGTAATAATCTTTAAAATTTCATTAATAATGAAATTAAAGACTGCAATTTCTCTTAAGAGTGTCTTATACTTCAAAGTATAAGTATTGACAGAGAAGTATTGATTAAGTTGATAGATGTATAGATTATTGAATAGAATGTATTTGAGATTAAATTTATAAAATAAATAAAGATATACAAAATGATTTTACATCTCTTTTACTGTTTTCATGTTGTCTATAATGACAGTGATCTTCAAGCTGACAGTAAAAATAATAATAATTATAATTTTGTTGTTCTGTATGATTTAGTCAGCTCAAGTGATGTTGACTAAGACTGTTAATGTAATTATTATTGTTTTAGATATAAATTCTTCAGTCATTACTGACTAACTCAAAACATCTAGCTTTAATAAGAGTTCAACATTACTCTTTATTATTAAATCTTATAATTCAGCACTCATCAAACTGTATTTAATTAACATTCTTCATAATGAATAGTCTGTCAACTTCTTAAATTTTGTAACTTTTGAAAATGTAAGATCATATGACATTATAGTTATTTTGTATGATGAAAACATCTAAATTAACAATGAAGTTGTTTTCAATGTAAAGATTTAACTTTGAAATGATTATGAGAATTATTTTTGACTGTTTTATCTGTGAATTTATAACAGTTTGATGTAAATAACTTCTCATTATACATTGAACTCACTTTATCTCTTAAGGCTCTTTCTAGTGTCTGTAAAATAACAATAATAATGAGGTGTTTTTCTTTCATCATTTTGAATAGAAATAAATGACTTAATGAATAAATAAATATCAATATGTATCTAAACTCATAATCTGTCAAACATAGAAGAAGTGACTAGTGAAATGAATGTGTAATCATAAGTGTCTAGCTACTCTATGGAAATGTGGCCCTATAAGAAGGTCTTCAATCAGCAAAAGGAAAAACTTTTATCTGTAGCAAACTGTTTGTTCTAGCAAACTCCGCATGTTCTCAAAACCTCTGTAGGGCTCTGAACCACTAAGGTAACGGAACGAGGCATGACGTTTTGACAGTAGTAGGTACCTTATGGAGTAAAGTAGGTAGTAGCTGGTCTACTTAGTGTACGTACTGTAGCTGTGTAGTAATTTCGCACAGATGGAATGGCTGTTGTGGTGTGGAAGTAGATATGGCTTCGGCTTAAGGAACACAGGTCGCAACGATACCTAAAGTTTCGGGACCCGGATGAGTATTTCCTGGTTCGTAAGATCTATCGTCCTTGGAAGCGTAAGATAGTCATGTCCTGAAAGTGCCTGGGTAACAGCGTAGATTGGTCAAAGGACGTCGGACCCGACGAGGCGAGGATGGTGACTAGGCGGGATATAGCGGGTCGGCAAGTCATCGAGGTGCCAAGGTCTTCTGATCTCGTTATTTGCTTTTGCCGCTCAAACCAACAATTGAGAGAGAAAGAGATAGGTAAAGACTGTTACTGCACGCTATGCTTGGACCGTCTGAGTGTGGTGGCGGGGGGACGGCAAACCGTAAGCGTGGATGAGTTGTTGGGATGAGTAGGTACTGGTACTTATGGTGCTCTACAGTAGGTTAAGTTGACTACCTTACCTAGTGGTGGGTGTTCGGTCCAATTAAGCTTCTTGTACGAAGTATCTTGTACCCATCCTGGGGGAAAGATGCCCTGCGCATTATTATTTACCCTGTCCCGTTTCTCGTTTCTTGGTACCGGGCTCAGCTACGATCTATAAAAAGGTTAAAAGAAATAAGGTACTTCATCTATCTAACTACCTACTGTAAGGTGAGGCCCTTAAGAAGCGTTGCCTTAGTCAAGAGTTTCATTGCTCAGAAACCTTACCCTTGCTTAACTTTTCCTAAGGTACAGTATCTTCAACGTGGTGTTCCTGGTGTGAAGTCAATCTGGAAGATCTCACTAAGGAGGTAATCATCAATTGTCTACTCCATACAGTACATGTACAAATTCTTCCACTTTTGATGTGGAGCGATCATTCACATGTCCGTCATGCTGCGTTGTTTGTGCAACAAACATATGTACCTAGCCGGCCCAATCTATCACATGGGAGCTGGAAGAGACTTTGATCCGCTATGCGCAAGTGCTGCTGCCCACCAACTCTATTCTCCCCCACTGGATGGTCACTGGAAAGACTTGATCACATTCACGAAGATGTAATCATAACCCCATGCGTTGTAAGCTGACTTTCGTGGAGGAGTGTGATTTGTAATCTTGGCGAGACAGCTCCACCAGGACACCCACCTCCTGTACGAGGTAACTTACCTATGGAGATATGAAGCAATGGGAACACTTTTGAGGCGGCTCAATACGAGTTGAGTAAGTCATTTCTGGCCTTGGGATTGGGAGGTGTGATTTGGCCAAATAAGTAAGAGCCAAGTCTCTCGTAATTGCGCCATGGCTTCCAGCTTGTCTTTCGAGGCGAGCTCACAGCTTCCTCTTCCACACAAGTGTGCCTACTACCGAGTATCTTAACCATTGAATCTGGTACAATAATAAATAGTGTCTATCCATATACTAGGTACCTTAGACTGCAAAATGGGTGCATGGGGTAGGGTCATGATAAGGAAACGTCTGGAGTTCAAGCAGCTACCCAGGACATCCCACAACGATCCACGGAGTCACCGGGGAAGCACATGGCAGTGGCAGAACATGTGCGCTGTGTTTTCCCGCAAACGCCTTCATCCTTGAGGCGAGGTATCAACCCTTATCTTGAACACATCATTCATTGATGTTGAGCATGCTACTATCCACACATCCTTGGGTATCCCCCCTCTTCAGTCCTGAAGTCCAAAAGTTCTACGGGACCGGTACCAATACCGGTGGAGAGGCGTTGCGCAAGATCCTCTTTTTTCGACATGCTCTACCGCTCTGCCTACCTACAAAATACGAAATTAGATAGAAGCACATAATCAACGTCAACATCAATAAATATTTAATTAATGTCCCCGGAAAACCCGCAAACCCTAAAGCAAGATCTTTTCATTTCCTTTCTTTGCTGTCGCATCGCATCGCAAATGTGGCGTTGCTGGCGCGTCAACTGGACCTTGATTGTGGAGTTCTCGTACTTGTACGACTCTTACCACATAACGGTATGCAGGATAACGTTATGTATTCGCTTGGGAGCTGCACCTAGGTACCTTAAGCCGGTCTGGCTGCCTTGGTGAAGTCTGGATTATCGCCAAGCAACGTGGGCTGCAGGGTAATTCACTGATCGTTGCCATGGTACGAGGTTATCCTGATCAATGCTGTTTTGAGTTTTCTTTTCACCTCAAATGATCGTCTGTTCCGTGGAACCCCAAAGGGGTCGAGGAAGGAGGAACACATCTCCACGGCTAAGGTAGGTTCATCGTGCATCAGCAGACAAGCCTGCCATGTGTTGTCTTTCTTCCAGAGTCAGACCCTTGTACACTGTGTGTTGAAGGGCAGGGCAGGACACAGTTCTCAATTCAAAGTCTCTTACTGGCCTTGGCTGAGGTTCATTTGTTCGATGGGCTTGCCGTCTTGAGATTCCCTCATCATTACTATCAACCGATCCACTCCTCGTTCACCCAGTCAATCAATCATCTACTCCATACAGTAACTCTAACCTTGTTGTGTGTCTCTGCAGTCGCCTTGATCTGAGGCAGGACTCAGGAGTATCCCACATACATATCAAAGTTATCGTATCCTTCCTACAGATACGTGGAGCGGAATTGTCAGGCGAGTATACTGTATACTTGCATGCGCACCCTATAGACCAGCAGTGGTGTCGATTGCTTGGATAGGAGAGATGTCCGCGGCTTCAGAAGTGTAGTAGGCACATACAAGCCTGCAAGGCCTCGACGATATTCCATATTTCTCCCTCCCTCTGCGTAAGGTAAGGGATACGGAGCTCACATGCACCTTTGCTGAACAGCAGTGCAACCCCTGCAGACAAATGTAAATCAAGGGGGTCAATGAGGCGCTATGCATGTTACAACATGCAGAATCCAGCCTGCAGTCTGCGGACTTCAACCTGGATTATGATCGCCAGTCTGAACATGGATATGATCCCGCTCGGCTGCACTTAAGGGATATTCGCCGCTTAAGGTTCATACTGTACCTTATGGTAGTCGAGGCTCAACTGCGCCTACAGCTATTCTTAGAATGTTGGCTCCAAGGGGCACATAGCAAGAATTTGTAGAAAATAAACAGTAAAATCTATCTAAATTTTCTTTTTTCTAATCATCATTTACAAAATTGATCTTGCTGCCTTTCTCAACATCATCATCATCATCATCATCATCACTATGATGAAACAAAAGATTCTTGCAAAGACTTCTTCTGTAAAGAAAAAGTCTTTTATAACATAAAAATCAGTGTTTATATCAATACTTACATCAATCTGTTCACTGAATCTTAATAACAATTTTATTAAGATTCTCAATCTTAATGTTGCTGTCAATAAAGATTCAATATCATTCATATAATATACTGTGTCTTATACAGTATATCTGAACAAGAAATTGATGAATGAGAACTTAAATGTTTTTAAATTAAATAAGAGAGAAAAGAACTTTATATAAAGAATTTAAGATCTTAAGCAGTCAGCAATAATTAAGAAATACTGTAATGAGAGAAAATACTTTTATTATAGATACTGAATAAGAATTAAAATTAACTATTTAGCTATAAAGAAGAATGTTGTGATCATTGTGATTCTTAAAGATATAAATAATTAATAGAAAGTGAAGAATCTTGTTAAATTGTAAAATAATAATAAAAGAAAAGAAATAACAGTTATTATAAGAACTGATTGAGATAGAAAGACAGCAGAGAATATTACTACAGTAAGTGAGAAGTTAATGAAAAAAGAAGTTGTAAAGAAGAAAAATAAGTTTTATTAAATATATAACTTACAATAGCTGTGCTATTAGTGTAGTGTCACCTTTTAACAGGTTATGAGCTCAAGTTAATGTGTGATAACTTGTATAAAGTGATGCCTAGGCCACCTCTGCTGGTGGTTCAAGTTCATGGTGAGAGAGTAAGTTCAAAAGATTACAAGTTTGAACCACTATCTGTGTGCACTCTTTACATCTGTGAGTCAGTTGTGAGCCAATCACAGGTTAGGAAAAGTGTTAGATATATAACTCATGATAGCTGTGCTATTAGTGTGGTGCCATCTTTTAACAAGTTTAAACATTAAATATAAATTTATCTTTTTTCTTCATTGATTTTTAATGTCTTTGTTAATAAATATCAGAGAACAGCTACTGTGATATATAAGAAGAATGTAAATCAATATGTAAAGACTTTAAAGAATATTAATTATACATTAAATGTTATTGTTATTCATTATTGATGTAATAACAAAATATATCTTAACTATAATTACTATTATCTTCTCTGCAACAGCATTTATGAGATTCTCAACTCTGCAGCTATTTAAATGTAAACAAAGATTGTTAATAAGAATGAAGCAACAATTTATGCATTATTCATCAGCATAAAGATTATGTTAGCTAATTAGTTAAAGAAGAGAATCTTATTATTAATTATACTGTTTTTTTTTCTTTTTTATATCATCAATATTCACAACATCTTTACTGTCTCATTTCATTCAAATTTACACTTTCTCATTAACATCAACATCAACATCAGAAATCTTTATCTCTGCAGTTTCTTTCAGTGATGTTGAGACTATATTAAAACTATTAATTTTATTAATTACAACATTACAACATTCTTCTTCTTCTTTACAGTCTCTGCAGTCTTCACAGTCTTCACATTATGTTTTATATATCTCAGCTCAATATTCTTCTTCTTTATTTTCTTCTTAACTGCTTTCTTTACAGTCTGTGTCTTCACTATCTTCTTCATCATCTTCATTATCTTTACTGTCTTCATCATCTTCATCATTTTCATCATCTTCACTGAAATCTTTACAGTCTTCACAAAAAACATATCTCATCACATCTCTGTCAACACTGTCTACAATATTACTTGTCAGCAGTTCACTCAATTTAAGCACTGATTTTAAAACATAGCTGCAGAACTTCTTCATTTAATTTGAGTGAAAACATTTTATTTTAAAGACATAATTAATGAATTATTGTAATATTCTTTTAAAAGAGATATACAATTCATAAGATATACAGCTAATCATTAAGCAAATATAAAGAAAGCTAAGCATTTTAGTTAATTTTGAATGATAATTAAAGAAAGTCTTACATTTATATTAGAAGAAAAGAAGACATATAATAATTATAGAAATTTATTTTACAGAGATTTATGATTTTAAGAAGAAGTAAAAAGCATTGTAAGTGTTAAAGATAATGAGAAATGATAGTTAATTCATTATAATAATATATTTATGTATAATTAATAAAGCTGTTTCAAAAATATCTCTCTAAATTGTCTTTCATCTTATACTTCTGTATAGTCATATAAATAAATGCTGAAAACTTATTCTTAAATTTCTTCATCAATATCTTATGTCTTCACATTCATGTCTTTAGCTCACTAAATAACTTCTTGATAGAGTTGTAGTTTGATGAATAGAAAGAAAGAAATGTAAAAATGATGCTGATTTTATAATATATAATTGTAAGCTTCTGTTACTGAGATTAGCAATAGCAATAGTAAAAATACTTATATTAGTATGAAGACTTATCTCTGAACAATGTATTTCACAATTATTTATGCATAGAACACTGCATAACTTTAAAAATTATCTATATAAAGATAAGATCTTTTTTTAAATAAAAATATTGAACATTTTCTTGTTTATTTTCTTCTTATAGATCTCTTAAGCAATATAGTTGTCAATTATATATGCTGAAAGAATGCTGTAATGCTTTTTTTTTTAAAAGAACTTCTTTATGACTGCTTACTTTTTTATAACAGTTCAGTCAAACTTTCTGTCTGTAATATAAAGATTGATGACACTTTTATTAATAAAGACTAGCTGATTAGCATGTTAGCTACTCAGCTACATCATTTAGTTATTATAAATTTTTTAAGAACATTCAATAATTTATTTTTAACATTAAAAATTACTTTCTTAATAACAATAACAGTGACAAAAGAATATTTATCTGCTTTTTTAATTAATCAGCTCATTTAATGATGAGATTAACAGTATTAATGTTGATCTGAATCTCATATTTATATTAAATATATCTTTACATCTTATTTAAATATGCTGTAAATCAATTCTCAAGAAAATTAAGTACTTTCTATATTAATTATTAATAAATCAGATTTCTCTCTCTAAATTAAGATCTATCTTTATTATAGTAACTATAAATAGTCTTAATGTTCTTAATTTAAATAATTTAAATACAATAACTAATTCTTAATTTTATAGATTTCTTCACATTCTCTTAATATACTTTCAACTATATTCTGTAATTTTCACTATGATCTTGAATGACATTTTACACTTTAAATTCATTTATATATTGTCTCTGATATTGTGATTGAGACTATAAGGATGTCTTATAGTGACAGTGATGATGATGATGTTGAGAAAGGCAGTGAGATTGATTTTGTAAATGATGATTAGAAAGAAGAAAATTTAGACAGATTTTACTGTTTATTTTCTACAAATTCTTGCTATGTGCTCCTTGAAGCCAACATTCTAAGAATAGCTGTAGGAGAGCTACCTTACCTTACCTTGTTCCATGACTTTCTGCATACAGCTGATACTACATTCATGACCATGATGCGATGGCCTTAACGTCGGTGTGTGCCCACTCAAGGTACTTCGGAACTCTTTGACGCAACCTCTAACGCTGTTTGGGACAGTGGAAAGCTTTCAATTTCTTCGATGTCTCGCAAGTAAAGCCACCAGACGATGTGGAGAGCGCATCAGTTTTCGATGTCCGAGTCCTATACTCAACTCCATCTGCATCACATGATACTAACATTACGAGAAGAACGATCTGAGCTGTATCTGCACCGGTTCGAACAATATCTTCCTAGGCAGCAACGATGGCTACGTTCGCATCCTCTCGCAGGCTTTCAAGGTCATCCGTTCATTCAAGGCGCATGAGACGGGCTCCATCACCCACATGAAGCAGGTGGAGGGGACTGCTCTGTTGGTCACGATTGCAGAAGACCTGTCAAATGAGCCGGTACTGAAAGTCTGGGCTTTGGACAAGACGGAGAAGAAGACAGGCATACCAAGGTGTCAGTCGACGCTGACCATCCAAAATGGGCGAAGGCAGTTCCCGGTACGATATCAGACGATTCAACAGCTAGCTGAGGTGGGCTGATGGCAGCAGATATCGGCATTTACTGCGTTGGAGGATCTGTCACAGCTGGCGGTGGGCTTCGCGAACGGTTCAGTGACTGTGATTCGAGGCGATCTGATCCACGACCGGGGCGCCAAGCAAAGGACCGTCTTTGAGTCGCAAGAGCCAATTACTGGTGTCGAATTTCGAGTGGGATCTACGACGGCACTTTACTTGGCGACTACCGGACGGATTCTCACTCTGACCATATCAGGCAAGGGGCAAGGGCAACCTGCTCGAGCTCTCGAAGACAGCGGATGCGGACTCGGATGTATGACCGTGGATGAGAGAAATGGTGATATCATTGTTGTGCGAGAAGACGCCATCTACTACTATGGAGAGAATGGTCGCGGCCCTTGCTTCGCATTCGAAGGTCCCAAGAAGCTTGTCAACGTATACAAAGAGTACCTGGCACTGGTCTCCCCTCCGAGGGCGACTTCAACCTCAAAAGCGAATGCCGTAAGAAGGTTTGGGGGTGCACAAGCAGACGAGTTCTACAACACGTCTACCTTCACTCTGTTGAACACCGATCTGAAATATGTGGCGCACTCGGAAGCACTGATATCTCAAGTCAAAGCACTCTTCGTTGAGTGGGGTGATATATTCCTGCTCACATTGGATGGAAAAGTGCGTAACCATGTCTATAGCTTGCGGTGGATGCTAATTTCTCTAGCTCTTCCGTTATCACGAGAAGTCACTGCAGCAGAAGCTTGACATCCTCTACCAGCGAAACCTTTATCTTCTGGCCATTAATCTTGCCCAGAAAGCTGGCGTAAACATCACACAACAGAACGTAATCTACCGAAAGTATGGGGACTACCTCTACCAGAAAGGTGACTATGACACAGCGATGCAACAATATCTTAGAGCCATCGACAATACAGAGCCGTCGCAGGTTATTCGGAAGGTGTGTTCGCTGTATAAATCCTTGGAGTATCATTCTGACAGTCACTCGTATAGTTCTTGGATACACAAAGGATCCACAACCTGATACAGTACCTTGAGGAGCTACATGAACATCGCAAGAACACTGCTGATCACACGACGCTGCTACTCAATTGCTATGCAAAGTTGAAGGACATAGACAAGCTGGAGAACTTCATCAAAGCCCCCGGGGAGCCAAACTTCGACATTGATACGGCCATTACCATGTGTCGGCAGGGAGGATACTATGAGCAAGCAGCATATCTGGCGACGAAGCACGGAGAGCATGAATTAGTCGTCGACATTCTCATCGAAGACTCAAAAACATACGATGCAGCTCTAAGATATATGTGGCGGCTAGATCCCCTTGCCGTGAGTGACCGCTTGTGGTGTGGGAGTACATGACTGACTTAACAGACGTATCCGAATCTGATGAAATATGCACGTGTACTCCTGGAACACTGCCCAAAAGATACCACCCAGCTTTTCATCGATTACTACACCGGCCGATATCGTCCGAAGATGGAAACACCAGTCTCAAACGACCCAACGCCGCAAAGTGGCGCAGTCAGCGCCGTTCAGAACCTAGCTTCCTACCTGCCATACATCAACACATCGAGTATTACGTCCACAGGATCAGCAGGTAATCAAAAGGCGACCATCAGCGAAGCACAACTTGCTGAGGCTCACGCTGCTCAACCACCACCCGAATATGACGCACCAAGGCCGCGGACAGCCTTTTCTTCATTCGTCGATCATCCGGATGAGTTCATTGTTTTTCTAGAAGCGTGCCTAAAGGAAGAGGATCTCGAAGAAGGTGACAAAGTCGACTTGTATACAACGATGTTCGAGATGTACCTTGACAAAGCCAATGATGAGAAAGGCGCTGAGAAGGAGCAGTGGGAGGCAAAAGCAAAAGAGCTGATCGAAGGGAAAGATGTATGTTCCAAGTGAACCGTAGTACACTTCAGGATTGACCAATATCACAGATCCCGATCGATACCTCAAACGTCCTGCTTTTGTCTCACCTGTCAAATTTCCGAGATGGGACAATTCTCGTTAGGGAGCAACAAGGCTTACTTTTTGATATCTTCCGATCGTATACGTCAGCGAACGACACCGTTGGCGCCATCAAGGCACTCCGGAAATACGGCCCTGAAGAGCCACAGCTCTATCCAGCCGCGCTGGCATATTTCACATCGAGCCCTCGCATACTGGAAGAGGCCGGTGACGAACTGTCCGCAGTCTTAAAGAAGATCGACGAAGATCATCTGATGGCTCCATTGCAAGTCATTCAGACTCTCAGCACTAATGCCGTTGCCACAATGGGAATGGTGAAAAAGTACCTGAGCGATACCATCGAGCGAGAACGATCGGAGATTTCATACGTGAGTCACTGCCCACTCATCTTCCCCCACACCGACCACGTCTCCTAAAGCTCACGGTCCTCCCTTTCACAGAATCGCCGCCTCATTGAAAGCTACCGCTCCGAAACCTCGGCCAAGCGCAACGAGCTTGATGACCTAGCCACCAACCCCGCCGTCTTCAACCCCAAACGTTGTTCCGCCTGCGGCGGCAATCTCGACCTTCCAACGGTGCATTTCATGTGCAAGCATTCCTTCCATCAGCGCTGTTTGAACAACGTCGATGGGAAGACGGAGTGTCCGATCTGCACTCCACAGAACTCGACCATCCGCGCGATGCGGAAAGCCCAAGAAGAAACGGCGAGCAGGCACGACATGTTTCAGGACGCCCTACAGCGTAGCCAGGACCGGTTTGGGACGATCAGTGAGTTTTTTGGGAGAGGCGTCATGGATGTGCCAACGAAGGATTAATTCTTCATGGACCTTGGCATTACAAGGCGTTGGCGGTTCGCATGATTTGGCGCTAGGTAGTATCATTGTCCGCGGATACATAGAGTAGTGATTGCAGAGATGAGTTTGAAGGGAGGGACCGCAAGCCGCTGAGATTGGTTACGTCCACTGTAGAAATGCTCGAAAATGTGTGCTTTAGAAGAAAGCCCTTTGGCGGTAACAGATCGAGCGGCTGTGGCACGTGCTCACGCGTTAATTGACCTCGCGGGTTCAGCCCCAACAGCGTAAACACCCCCGCAGCACAAATTGTACCAACGATGTGACCCACAATGGCGCCGCTTAAAATAATACAGGACTCGGACGACGATTCGGATGCTAGAAGCGACCTGGTATCCCCGATCGAATTGATTGGAGCCCCGGACGAATCCATCAGCAACCTGGGCGAACTCCCAGCACCGCAACACTCCGGCGATCCCAGCACCGGCTCTACAGGTCAGTCAACCTCTTCTCAATACACGAAAGACCTCTGACAGCCTGTTGGATTTAGAGCTCCTCGCCCGCGAGATATGCCGTGCCCAGCAGCTCCTGACCGAACCTAGTCCGGAGAACGGAAGAGCTTTACACGAATCGCGTATGACGGAGGCTGAGCGGAATCCAATGTCGCCAGAACTACCAAGGAACAAGAGGCGGAAGACGACAACTGCCATCGCGGAAGATGCGTCTAAAGCTTCGGAGGCGAAGAGACGGAAATCGACAAACAACTATAGGTTGAAGGGCCCAAGTCAGGCCGATTTCGAAATCTCGGGGGGCGATGGGGAGAAGCAACAGCCTCCGAAGGAGTTAGGAAAGGGTGGTGGTGACTTTTGGGAGTTTCCGGGCAGCAGTGCCTTGGATGATCCCTTGGCTGCCGGGCGCGAGACTGGCACTACGAGGGTGAAGAGTAGGAATGCTAGTGGAGATACTTTCAACGTAGAATTCGATCAAAAGCCTGATCGGAAGCAATCAGGTCCCATAAAGGAGTCTTTCGAAACGCACGATACACTTGTTCACGACGGCAAGGATACGCAGTCCGCCAACTCGCATGGAACAGATCCCCTGGCCGGAACCTCGTTCAGAATCGACCTCACCGACTCAACACTGATTCTCACTGCTTCTCAGAAAGAGCAGTACCAACATATGAGCACCACAACATCTGCTGCTGGATCGCTACCTTCACCTCTACCCGATGAGCCATCTTTCTTCAATCTGTACGGGAAATTCTCAGATGCCTCAAGCACGGTTCCGTACTCCACTCCATTGAAGCCGATCCAAGATGGAGCGTTGGAGACCAGCCCCTTTCCTGGAACTATGACTTCGCCTGACATGTCTGTTCACAGCCTTGCAATGCAAACTCCTAGCCAGGCTTCGCAAACAGGCTCCAAAAGTGTCCACACGGCCCGACGTTCCAAGTCGACCTTAGGCCTTCAGAGCCCGGACGGCGATGAGTCTACGTCGTCCACGAATAAAAGGCCAAAAACGACAATACCCACTCCCAAGCCCAAACGGCGATCTAAGACCACTACGAGCGTCTCATCACAGTATCCGGCAGAGGATGCAGCTAGAGGCGGTTCATCCTTGCCAGCTACAATTCTCGACCTCACTAACACCACGGCTGATAAGATAACCAGAAAGCGGAAAGCTAAGGATGTCGATGAGCTGGGTTCAGACGATATAGCCATTGGACTTCCGAAGGAGCAGTACAAGCCGCGACCTAGTCGGTCAAGAGGAAATACCAACCTGGATGGGTTGTTGGAGAGCGTGGACTTTTCGAAGAGGCCGGAAACGCAGGTCAAAGGGAAGAATAAGAGGAGGAAGACTCATGAGTCGGACGCATCGAGTATCACAAAGGAAGGCCCAGTCAAGGAGAGCGGAGTAAACGGAGAGGAAACGACCGAAAAAGCTGTCGAGACGACAAACCCAATAGCAGATGTATCAGCCACAGTCAACCCCCACGACGAAGACATAGTCCAAACGGGGCACGACAAGACGCTCCCTCCGCAAAAACCCGCCCACGTGAAACGCAAACCACCCACCGACGACCCGACCGAGCGGGGAATCAACAACGACACCACCAACCCCCAACCCGAACAAAAAGCCCCAACCAACCCAACCCCCAAACAGCCCGCCCCAAAAGCCCGAGGTCGACCGCGCAAGAAAACAACCGAAGAGAAGCCGCTCCCGATCGCGATCGTCGACGAAACGCCCCCCGAATCATCCACAGATCTCAAACCCCCGAACGGCCCATCGCAGCACCTCGCCCAGCACAACGACAAGACCAACCCCACCCCCACCCCCGCCCTCGAAGAAACAGACCCCAACTTCAACGCC
>JAABUJ010000539.1_pt1 | contig 73148 bp, 72 predicted proteins | sample 5559131 | NCBI WGS metagenome assembly JAABUJ01 (sample SAMN10711875, study PRJNA513366) | rock metagenome | isolation source: Antarctica rocks | place: Antarctica: Victoria Land, Mt New Zealand nord | collected 2016-01-07 | reverse complement strand
GGAAGGGCCGTCGCTTATCGGATAAAAGCTACTCTGGGGATAACAGGCTTATCTCCCCCAAGAGTCAAGTGAGGCTCCCCGCCCGAGCGATCGGGCGGTAAACAAGTGGCTCATATCGGTGAAACCCGAATCTGCGAAAGATGAGGGCAATACCGAGGGAAGGCAGCTTGTCATAGAAACACAATTCGCAAAAGTCGCGCGCACGATTCCGCTGACACCGCTCCAGAGAGCGATGCTTATCGGCTCGTTGCTTGGAGACGCAACGCTATTGCCGACGACGGCCGGCTTCTGTTTTCGAGTCCATCATGGACATCGACAGAAGGCCTATGTTGATTGGAAATATGCAGTGTTATCGAGGTACGTGCGAACGGCGCCTCGCGAATGCCGGAACGGATACTACTTCCGAACCGTGACGCATCCCGAGTTCTCGCGCATGCGAGAACAATTTTACCAGGGCACAAGCAAGATCGTGCCGATGCAGCTGCTCATCGAGCAGTTCACCGAGCACAGTCTAGCGGTCTGGTTGATGGATGATGGCGGAGCGGATGGAAATCAAATCCGGCTGAACACGCAGTCGTTTACGATCATCGAGGTCGAGGGACTGCAAGGGTTTCTACGGGCTAAACTCGGGTTGAATACGAGCATAAACATGGACAAGGGCAAGCCTCGATTGCGGTTCACCGCCGCGTCGACGTCATTGCTCAACGACATGGTCAGGTCGCATATCATACCGAGCATGCTATACAAGTTTGCCCCTGTAACGACTTCCCGCCAGCGTGCGGGGAATGGACGCGCGGCGCCGACCGGCGCAAATTTATCGCGTTCATAAGACGCCACTCTCTCGAAAGAGATGAAGGTATAGTCTAAGCTGCAAGAGATTGCAGATTGCCACATCGACGGGGAGGTTTGGCACCTCGATGTCGGATCGTCGCATCCTGGGGCTGTAGTAGGTCCCAAGGGTTGGGCTGTTCGCCCATTAAAGCGGTACGCGATCTGGGTTCAGAACGTCGTGAGACAGTTCGGTCCCTATCCGCCGTGGGCGTAGGAGATTTGACGAGCGTCGACCCTAGTACGAGAGGACCGGGTCGAACGAACCGCTGGTGAACCGGTTGTCCCGCCAGGGGCATAGCCGGGTAGCTACGTTCGGACCAGATAAACGCTGAAGGCATATAAGCGTGAAACTGACTCGAAGATGAGATCTCAATCCCGCAAGGGTGAAGGGTCGTGGGAGACTACCACGTTGATAGGCCGGGGGTGGAAGGCGAACAATCGCTGGAGCTAACCGGTACTAATCGCCCGGATACTTTATTACGCAACGCTGTTCGTTTGGCACTGAAAGTTCTTCACTATGCAGCTTTCCGCTGCGCTACACTAGGAGCCAAGGCTCGTGGGCGCATCGGGATCAGGTTTCTGGCGCCGATAGCGGCGGGGTTCCACCCGTTCCCATCCCGAACACGGCAGTTAAGACCGCCAGCGCCGATGGTAGTCGGACCGCAGGGTCCCTCGAGAGTAGGACAGCGCCAGATTATATCAGCCCGCCGCGCAGCAATGCCCGGCGGGTTTTCGCTTTCGCGCTGGCATCTTCGCAGTAGACGGGTTCGTGACGCGAGGGATCGCAAGATATTGCGATGCATTCGGTTCGCACGCGAGATCGGCCGGCGAGTACCCGTTCGCGGACCTTTATAAGTTGTTCACAAGGTCGCGCCCTCGGCTCTTCGAATCTAGCTCCCGTCATGCGCGCCGACAGCCTGCACTCCATTGAAGTGAACCGTGACGCCGGGGTCGACGTTTTGCACATCGTGCCGACTGACCGGCGCGTGACGATGGAAGCCGTAGCAAAGCGTAACCGCGGCCGTGCGAGTTGGGTATTTGCGCTTGCGTTCGTCTTCACGAGCGTCGCGCTGCTCTTCCGGCGCTTCGGAAACATCGCGCGCGGCCGCACGCCCGCCTCTCTTGCCGACGTGGAAGCGGCGATCGAGGCGGGCAATCGCACGTATCTCGCGGCGCTCGAAGCGGGCGACGCGCGTGCCTATGCATCGGTGTTCACGCAAAACGCGGTGTCGATGCCGGCACGTGGCCGGCTCGTGCGCGGACGCGCTACAATCGAGGCGTCCATCGCGGACGCCTTCAAGACGATGCGGTTTACGAACGGATCGCTCACGTCGTCGCAGACGAGCGTCGACGGCGATACCGCATATGAGATCGGCGACTACGCTTTCGACGTTGCGACCGACGGTGCGCTGCAACACCTGACCGGCCGTTATCTCGTCGTCTGGCGCAGGGAAGGCGCGCACTGGAAAATCGCAGTGGACTCCTCGCAGCCTGATGTTCCCCGAGCCGTCTCTTGACGTAAGAGATGCGCGAAGGTAAAGCCGTCTTTGCCGCGCCGTTTCGTTGCGTAGAGTGCGCGATCGGCGGCAGCCATGAGCCCTTCCGCCTCCGTTGCGTTCGCCGGAAGCAGCGCAACGCCGAGCGAACAGCGTAGTCCGCGTTCGCGCATCGCGTACAACAGCCGCTCGATGAGGGTCCGTGCCAGTAAGGCCTCAACGTCGACCAAAAGCACGACGAACTCGTCGCCCGCGTAACGGCCCACGACATCTTGCGGTCGCGAGTTGGCCTGTAAAATATGAGCGAGCTCGCGTAGGACCGCATGGACGGAATGTTCGACGTCTCGATGCTCGATCTGCGCGAGGAGCCGGGCTACGCCGACTCGTGCGACCTGTCGGCGTCGATCGGCTTTGCACTTGGCAGCGTTGCGCCGGCGGCCGCCGCGCGCGGCACCAGCATCACACATCTCTCCTCGCAGCCGTACACGGTTGCAATCGGCCGCGACCGGCTCACTCAGGTGCTGATCAATGTGATCGAAAACGCCGTCAAGCACGGGCGCGACGGCGGCCGCGTGTACGTCTCCAATGCGACGCTCGATACGCGCTACGTCGAAGTGCGGGTCGACGACGACGGTCCCGGCATTCCGTCCGATGAACGGGAATCGATCTTTACCCTCGCGCGGCGCGGCGCCAACACACGTGCGATGGGTTCGGGACTGGGGCTCGCCGTCGTGCGGCTCATGCTTGAGCGGGTCGGTGGCGAAGTCGATGCGACGAACTCACTGCTCGGTGGGGCGCAGTTTCGCATCAGGCTGCCGCTCGTGCTCGGAGCGCCCGAACCTGCGCCGGCTATGCCCGACTTTCTGCCGACGTGATTGCAATCAGCCGCTAAATTCTTCCACGAAGAATTCACCGCGCGCGGTGCAGACGGCGGCGGCGCCGACGTGGTTGAAGTACGGTTCCAGGGCGTTGCGGCGGTGCGGTTCCGAGTTCCAGAGCGCGTGCTCGGCCGAGGGCTCGTCGCGGTCGAACTCGAGATCTTCGCCGGCGTAGGCGAATCGTAGACGCGCGTTGCGCAAGCGGGCGAACGGTGATAGTCCGCTCGGGCCGAGATGGCCGAAGTAATCGTGGCGCGCCATGTCGAGTGCGTGTTCGAGCGCAACGGCCGTTAGCGTCGCGTCGACCCGCAACGGACCGCGACGTTCGGCTTCGCGTTCGGCGTTGATCCCGACGACCATCGTTGACGCATCCAGCCCGCGCGGCATCGCGGGGGCAGAGAGCCCAAGCATCATTCCAAGCACGGCGCACGCCAGCATCTCGGGTTCCTATGACCTGCGAGCGGCGCGACCTGCCGAACGAAGCGGCGATCGGGCGAGCGACGCAAGCCGCGAACGCTAAGCCAGCGCGATGGGCTGAAGGGGGCGCCGAGCGCAACAGCTGCGACGAAGTTGAATCGTTAGTCGCTAAAGTCCTCGACGAAGAGTTCGCCACCAGTGGTCCGCACCGTTGCGATGCCGATGCGCGCGTAGTGCGGCTCGAGCGTGTTACCCCGATGCTCGGGGGAATTCCAGAGCGCTCGATCCGCCGAGACGGCATTCTCGTCAAGTGCCATGTTTTCGCCTGCATATGAATATGTATACGCGGCGCGATCCATGCGATCGAAGGGTGAGAGACCTTCGGGCGTCTGGTGGCTGAAGTACTTGCGTGCTGCCATGTCGACCGCGTGCGCGCGAGCAAGGGCGCTGAGGCGCTGATCGAATTCCAATGGTGGCCGGCCGTTGGCGAGCCGTTCGCGGTTGACGTCGTCTAGAAGGGTCTGGTCGTCGCTTCGTGGGACGGCTGCTGAAGCGACGGGGACCCGCAACGCCGGCACCCCCGGAATGCCGTCGATCGGAGAGCCACCCGATGACTGCGCCGGTGACGATAAGAGCGACAAGATGACGAGGCCGAAAGCGGAGAGGGCCATGCTCTGCATATCGGCCCTGCGCGGCCGAAACCGACACGGCCAGGAGCCTTGTGCCGGTGCTCACCGAGGGAAATGCCGATTGTTTCAGCCTTCGTCATACGACGGAGACGCAGCGCACAGCCGAGCATGTCGCGTGTGGCGAAGTATGTTACGTGCAGCGGTAATGTAAAGGCACGGTTAATCGCACGGGCGATCGAAACGCAAGCTCTGGCTAAGGCCGGACCGGCACCACGGGCACCGTCGCACGCGCGTTCAGGGTCCTCGCAACCTCATCTTGCAGCGCTTCCAAATGTGCTTGCGTCTGCAGATCGGCGGGCGGCGTGCGCAGATCGCGCCGCAGGTCGGCGGCAAGTGAAACCAGTTCGTGTCGCGCGAGCGCCTGGGCGTCGGGCGGCGTACCGATCAGCGGAGCGATCGCAATGCGCTCGAGGTGGTGCGCGTAGTAGCGCTGCAGGTTGCGGCGCAGCTCGTTTGGCCGCGGTGTACCGGCGTGCAGGTCGCCGTACACGCTGCGCTGCGTCCAGGTGAACAGATCCGCAAGCGTCATCGTGCGATACCGGCCGGCCGCTTTCGCGGGCAGGTCGGCGAGCCGCTGGAGGACGAGCGGCCCGAACATGTAGTTGAGTGCACGGTTCTGATAGTTCCCTACGAGTCCGGAAAACGAAATGTCGTGGCGCGGCAGTTCCTCGTAACCGTAGTTGTCGATTGGCTCGTACTCGCTGTACACGATGCGGCGCAACGTCGTCGATGAAACCGGGAAGGCGTCGGCACTGAAGACGTAACGATCGAGATTGCGGAAGGCGCGCAACTCTTCGCTGCGGGCCACCGGCGTGAGCGGGTCGGGTGCGTGCGGATCGCCGCGCCGCGCGCGCGACAGGTACTCGCCTGCGACGTAGTGGCTCATCGCGGTCGAACAGCGGCCGTACATGCCGATCAGCAGGCCGAAGGCCGAACGCTCTTGATCCCACGGCATCTGCGCGTGCGGGAAACGGGAGTCGAGCGAACGCAGCAAGCTGCGGTCAATGCCGAGTTGCGTGTCGCACCAGCCGATCTGGTCGTTCGTGAGCATGAACTGCGCGACGCGCGGGTCGACGGCGTGACCGTTGAACTCGACGTCTTCATCCGACGCAAAGCGGTATTTGGGAAGGACGGCGGCTTGCGCCCAGCGATCGAGGGTCGCGACTTCCTCCTGCGGCGTCTTTGCGCCGGCGACCGGAGCGTAGCCCCAATGGATGACGTGGTAGTCGTAGGGACCGAGGACCTGCTGGAAGTAGTCGCCGTGCGGCGAGTTTTTTGGCCACAGGTTGAGCGGCGCATACTCCATAACCGACGATGCGACGCCGTTTGCATCGGTGAACGACTTCGAACGGAGTTCGCGTGCGGTAAACGCATCGTGGCCGATGAAATTGTGCGCAAGGCCGAAATCGTGCCCGACTTCGTGCATCACGACGGCCTTGACGAGCGCATAGGTGTACGCCGGGGGGATCGGTTCGCCGTAGAGTTCGAGCGCGAGCGCGCCCAGGGCCGCTTGGGCGCGCATGCCGGTATCGCGGTGCAGGAACGTGCTTCGGCGATGCGGTCGCGCGGATTGCGAACCGTAAAGTTCGGGCGCGATCTGCTCAAGCAAATCACCGCCGCCGCCGTTCTCCGATGCGGCGATTGCGTCGGGCGCAACCACATCTTTGTACTCGAACTTCGAATACCGTACGAAGTCGCTGTCGATCAATACGCCGCCGCGGAAGATTTCCCCCGAACGCGGGTCCCACTCGATCTGCGCTTCGAGAAAGCCGCCGCCGTTGGCTTCGGTCAGCCAGCGGATCGTATTGTAACGAATGTCGTCGGGATCCCAGTTCGGGTCGTTTGGTTGATCCTGCACTTGGACGGCATTTTGAATGCCGATGCGCTCGAACGCATGGTTCCACGCAAGGATCGCGTCGCGAATCGGTGCGCGGTATTCGCGCGGAATCGTGTTCGTCAGCGTGTAGACGATCGGTTTGACGGCGGGTGAGGCTTTCGATGGGTCGGAGGCTTTCATGTTCCAGCGCACGACGTAACGATTGCCGTTGTCGAAGCGGTCGTCGCCGTTGAAGTCGAGCTGTTCGTCGATCCAGTACCCGACGCGGTCGTCGGCCAGGCGCGGCATGTAATCGGGTGAGGACAGGACCTGCGCGAAGTTGTACTTGACGCGCATTTGGATGCTGCGCGGGTCGGTTACCGTATCGATCGTGTCGGGCTTGGCGGAACTAAACGTTTGGTCGGCTTCGATGATGACGTTCTTCGGAAACGCTTTTGATGCGCCGAAGTACGTGCGGGCGGAGTCGAGATGGTAGCTGCCCTGCGAATTGGGATGGTCGGGATCGTCGACGATGTCGGAAAGGCGGTTGGCAAGATCGAGTTGATCGCCCAGGAGAAACGCGGCATCCACGACGACTTTGCCGCTGTCCTTGTCTTCGGCAACGATCGGCGCCACGGCTTGCACCGAATTTGCGGTCGACGCAGCGACGGCGTTTGCGATCGCTGAACCTGGACGTCCGTCGAAACGCTCTTGCGGATAGACGAAAGCGACGTGCTTGTCGTCGATCTTCTCGAAGCGCACGATGCGTGCCGGCTGATCGAAATCGTCTCCCGAGAGGAGGCCGAACCCGCCGAGGCCGTTGGCCGTCGTCGCGTGTTCGTAAAAAGCGCTGTCGAGTTGATCCTTCGCAAGCGTCAGGTACACTTTACCGTTCTTGGTAACGACCGGAAAAATGCCGTCTTGCACTTTTGCACCGGTCACGAATTTGTCATACGTCGGCGTCGCGTCGGGGGATGCAGACGGTGCGGGCGATGCTTTTGCCGGCGGTGCTGCGACGGCAGCTCCAGCACACGCAAAGAGGGCGGCCGCACAAGCGGCTGCGCCAAACGTACCGGCGATTCGCATGGTTACAAGGTTCCTCGCTTGGCTTGTTCCTCTTCGATCGAAACGAAGAGCGCTTTAAAGTTGCCTTTTCCGAAGGAGAGGCTGCCACGGCGTTGGATGATCTCGAAAAACAGCGTCGGCCGGTCCTGCAACGGTTTGGTAAAAATCTGAAGCATGTAACCCAGATCGTCACGGTCGACGAGAATGTGTTGTTCGCGCAGAACGGCAGTCGCTTCGTCGATTGCACCCACGCGCTCGGCGAGCGTATCGTAATACGAACCGGGCGTGCTCAGGAACTCCACGCCGTTCTCGCGTAGCGCGCGAACCGTTGCAACGATGTCGTCAGTCGCAATTGCGACGTGTTGGACGCCGGCGCCGCCGTAGAAATCGAGATACTCCTCGATCTGCGACTTCTTGAGACCCTCGGCGGGTTCGTTGATGGGAAACTTGACGCGGTGCTGCGCATCGGACATCACCTTCGAGCGCAGCGCCGTATACTTGGTCGAAATATCCTTATCGTCGAACGAAACGAGTTGTGAGAAGCCGAACGCTTTGGCGTAATAGTCGCCCCAGCGATCCATTTCATTCCAACCGACGTTGCCGACGCAGTGGTCGATTGCGACCAGCCCGGCTTGGTGCGGCGCGCGCGGCGAATGCTTGACGGGCACGAATCCGGGCAGAAACGGGCCGCTGTAGGCTTCTCTTTCAACGAAGGTGTGGACGGTGTCGCCGTAGGTTGCAATCGTCGCGAGCACGACTCGGCCGTTGTCGTCGGCGAACTGGTGCGGTTGCGTGACGGCCTGGGCGCCCGCACCGACGGCTGCTGCGAACGCACCGCGCGCATCGGCGACGCGCAAGGCGACATCGCGGATGCCGTCGCCGTGCGTAAGCACGTGGCGCGCGATCGGATCATCGGGTCCGAGGGCACTCGTGACGACGAAGCGGATGCGGTTCTGCTTGAGCAGGTACGAAGCGCGTCCGGCGACGCCCGTCTCTGGGCCCGCGTAGGCGGTGATGCGAAAGCCGAAGGCGGTCGCATAATAGTGCGCGGCCTGCTTTGCGTTACCCACGTAGAAGTGCAGGTGATCCCAGTCCAGCCGTTCGAGTGCGGCCGAACGTTCGGCGATGTCGGTGGCCAAAGCGTCTACTCCCCGAGAGCGTGTCGAGCTTCGTTAGGCGCAGCGACAGGGCATTCCCCGGCCAAACCGGTAGCGAGCAGGCGTGACGCGCGTTCACGGGGTCGCTGCCGTTCGTATCGTGCTGGCGGTAACGCCCGCCCTGATGCTCAGCGTGGGCGTGCCGCTGGTCAACCGGGTCGAGCCGCGCATCTTCGGCTTGCCGTTCATCATGGCTTGGATCGTCGCGTGGACGCTAGTGACGCCAGTTTGCTTGAGCGCGATCGACCGGTTGCAACGGCGTTCGTGAACTCCGCAACGGCGGCCCTCGGAATAATCGGCGCGATCGTGATCGGAACGATCGTCTTCGCCCTGCTTGCGGCGCGGCGCCATGTGCGAGCGCGAGCGCCCGACGATAGCGCCGAAGAATACGTCATCGGAGGGCGCTCACTCGGGTCGCTGTTGCTCTGGATCTTGATGGGTGGCGAGATCTACACGACCTTCACGTTTCTGGGCGCCGCCGGATGGGTCTACGGACGCGGGGCGCCGGCTTACTATATCTTGGCCTACGGGCCGGTCGCATACATCATCGGCTACTTCTTCATGCCCGCCTTGTGGGAGTTCGCAAGGGTTCACGGTCTATTGACCGCGGCGGATTTTTTCGTGGCTCGCTACGAAAGCAAGCGGCTCGGGACACTGATCGCGTTGCTGCAATTTTGCGCCGTCCTGCCGTGGTATACGTTGCAGCTCACGGGCTTGCAGATACTGCTGACGATTGCCGGCTACGGCCACATCGTTCCGACGGCGGCCGTAGCAATCAGCTTCGGGTTGACGGCGCTCTTCGTCTTTACTGCCGGACTACGCGGCACGGCGTGGGCGAGCGTCGTCAAAGACGCGCTGATTCTGATCAGCGTGCTTTTCGTCGGGATCGCGCTCCCGGTCCATTTCTTCGGATCGCCCGCACGGATGTTGACGAGGCTTGACGCCGTCAAACCGCACTGGTTTACGCTTGCATCGCCGACCGCGCCGCAAGGCACGATCTGGTACGTGACCACCGTTGCGCTGACCGGGATCGGTTTCTTCATGAGTTCGCAATCGATGTCGGCGATCTACGCCGGAAAGAGCGCTCGAGCGGTTCGCCGTAACGCGATCTTTCTGCCGCTCTATCAGTTGATGCTGGTTCCCGTGTTTTTCGCGGGCTATACTGCACTGCTCGTGGTTCCGGGGTTACACGGAACAGCCGCCGACCGCTCGTATCTGCTGGTCGTGCAGCGGTATTTTCCCGCTTGGATCCTCGGCATCGTGGCCGCGGCGGGGTGTCTCTCGGCGCTTCTGCCTGCCTCGGCCGTGCTGCTGTCGACCGCGAGCTTGTTATCGAAGAACGTGCTCAGTGATGTGTTCGGAATTGCGCGCAGCGATCGCGCGCGAACGTGGACGACGCGGGCGCTTGTCCTCGTCATCGCGGCGGGGGCGCTTGCGATGTGGCTGTTCGTGCACGTATCGCTCGTCGAGTATTTGCTTTTGACCTACAACGTCGTCACCCAGTTCGCGCCGGGCGTGATCTTGGGGCTCTTCTGGAAGCGCTTGTCGCTGTGGCCGGTCACCTGCGGCATCATCGTCGGCGAAGGGGTCGCCGGCGTGTTGACGTTTCATCCGCTCGCCCTGTTCGGAATCAATCCGGGCTTTCTCGCGCTTGCGCTCAACGTCGCCGTTTGCGTCGGCTCCAGTTACGCGTGCAGGAGCGTCCCGGCATCGTCCCCTATCGCCGTCGCGGCGGAAGCTTAAGGCGAGTGCCGCGGCATTCGGAACGCGCGGCGGTGTTCTCGTATGTCGGCGCGCGGCAAGCCCACCGGCGTACGGGTCCAGTCGGCCGCAATTGCACGCTGCGCTTGCGCGAGGGTTAGGTGCAAGCCATGGTAGCCGCGTCGGCTACAGACGGCGTCGTGGAGCGCATCTTCGACTGCGTCCTTTCGCTTCGCTTCGGCTTTGGGTTCCGGCCACACGTTGCGTAGGTCCCAGCCGCCTGAAATTGTGCCGAAGGCACGGCCGCCCAGTTCAATCGGTACCAGATGATCGATCGTAAATTGGCGCCATCGCGGATGAGAAACGGCATACTCACGGAACAGCGCCGAGCGATAGCGCCGCCATGCCGTATCGTATCGGTGTCGGGCCGAGCGGGCGTAACCGCGCGTGCACACTTGGGCGACGGTCGGTGCGGATGCATTGAGCGCCCCGATCGCTCCCGGCGTGAGTTGAGCGTTGGGACGGCTGAACGAGCCGGAGCTCGTGGCAGAACCAAGCAATTCGAGTATGCCGAACACCAAGAGAGAGCGACGCCACTGATCGTTCACTGCTCCTTGTTCAAATCTATCCGTCTGCGCGAGGGCGGTCGCCGCTGTCGGCGACCGTGACGATCGTTTTCATATGCATCGTCACCTCATTCTCGACTGCCGATTCTTCGAAAAGTTCGTCGATTGCGGCGATGAGTTCCTCGAATGCGGCGCCTTCATGCGGCAGGTACGACGTACTGCCTACGCGGGCGCGCAATTCGCGGCGGTTGAGCCGCTGTTCGTTCGGAACTTCGCTGGTGCACACGGCTTGCCATGCGGCAAACGCCGCGAACGTCTTGCGGCCCGAGTCGCGACGTAACTCGGTGTCGTCGGTATGAAACCGGCGAACGATCTGACCGTACGCTTGCGTGAAGGGATCGCGCTCGTCCCGCTCGTTATACACGATCGCCGCGCGGCCGCCGGGACGCAAGATGCGAAGCATCTCGCGCAACGTTATATCACTTGCGAACCAGTGGAACGCTTGGAACGCGGTGACGAGATCGGCGGATGCGTTAGCTCGGCCGGTGAATTCGGCCGTTGCGTCCACCCATTCCACTCCAGAACACGGTACGGCGGCGGCGCGCATCGGCCCATTGGGCTCAACGGCAGTCACCTGTGCCCCACGCGCGGCGAGCAGCCGCGATGAGATTCCGGTGCCGGCGCCGAGATCGACGGCGACCACGTTGGTCGGCTCGCCCAGACCCGCCAACAGAACGTCGAGTGCGCGGTCGGGATACGACGGCCGCCCAGCGGCGTAGTCCTGGGCGCGGCTCCCGAAGCGCTCGGTCGACTTCATTGATTACCGTCCGGCGAGCGCCGCCTCCGGCTCGATCCATGAACGGTAATACTGCGGGTCTTCGAAGGCGAAAGCCGTCTCGGCGATCTGCAGCGGCTCGAAGGTATCGACCATCACCGCGAGTTCGTCGGTCGACGTCTTGCCGAGGCTTCCCTCGACGGCGCCCGGTTGCGGCCCGTGCGGGGCGCCTGCTGCGTGCAACGTGATCGAACCTTCGGAGATGCCGCGGCGGCTCATGAAGTTGCCGCTGACGTAATACAGCACTTCATCGCAGTCGACGCTCGAATGGTTGTAGGGCACTGGAATTGCGAGCGGATGATAATCGAAAAGCCGCGGCACGAAAACGCAGAACGCGGCGCCCGGCGCTTCGAAGGTCGCATGCGCGGGGGGCGGCTGATGAAGTTTCCCCGTTACGGGGGCGTATTCGTCGGCGTTGAAAGCGCTCGGATAACAATAACCGTCCCAGCCGACGACATCGAAGGGGTGGTTTGCGACGATGTAGATCGCGTGACGTCCGGCATTTGTGACGCGAATCTCATATTCGCCGCGTTCGTCGACCGGCGCCGCAAGTTCGGGCGCGCGAAAATCGCGTTCGCAGTACGGCGCGTGTTCTTCGAGTTGTCCGTATGGGTTTCGGAACTTGTGCGGGATGTCGATCTGCCCGCGCGACTCGTATACGAGCAAGCGCGTCGGGTCATTCGGCATCAGGCGGTAGATCGTGCCGCACGGAATCAGTACGTAGTCGTGCGCGCGGTACGCCAGTTCGCCGAACGGCGTCTCAAGCGTCCCGCTGCCGCGGTGCACGAAGAGCAGCTCGTCGCCGCCGACGTTACGGTAATAGTACGGCATCGGACGATCGACGTCGGCAATCGACAGGGTCAGATCGGCGTTCCCGAGGATCGGCGTGCGTCCATCGACGGCATCGCCCGTACCCTTGCCTTGCGCGGTCGCGAAGTGCCGGTTGCGCAACGGATCGTTCGGTACGAAATGCGCATCCGGACGCTCCCACTCCCTGATTTCCAGGGTCGCGGTGGGGGGTCGCAAGTGGTAGAGGAGCGACGAGACGCTTTCGAAGCCCTTGGTCGAGAATAGCTCTTCGGCGTAGAGGCCGCCGTCAGGGCGGCGGAATTGTATGTGGCGCTTCGGGGGCACCGCTCCCGCACGAACGTAAAACGGCATTCGCCGGACTGCGGAACCGCGCGGCGGTTATCCTTCGTTGACCGAGGGTAAGCCATGAACCGGCCACGAGACCTCGTCAATGGAAGGTTGGATATGAAGGGTTCCTCACGCATCGCAACGGCTGCAATCGCCGCCGCTCTCGCCACATCACTGTCCGCGCCGCAGCCTGCCTCGGCGGACGGCGCAGCCAGTACGCGCAATATCATTTTCGGCGCCGCGGCGATCGGGGGGACGCTCCTCATCCTCAACCACAACAAGAAAGTTCACCAGAAGTACGCCGAGTACGACCGCCGCCAAGCCGAAGATGAAGCGGCGAAGAATCAAGCACAGGCGGCCTATGAGTCGGAACGCCAAGCGTATAGTCATGAAGTTGCGCTCGTCGACGAATACCGCCAAGAGACCGCCTATCAGCATTCGCAAGTGGTCTCACGTGAGCGCGAAATCGCATCGCTCCAGCACTCGCTCGTCGCGGCCAAATACGGTCGACACGCGGCTGACCACCTTGCTTATGCGCCGCGCGCGAATACTCGCCCGCGCATGGAACGTCACCCGCGGCGGATCGCAGGGACCGTACGCCGGAACATGAACCGCAATCGTCCCCAAACCCGCGTCGTAGCCGTGCAGGCGCAGAAGCCGCAAGTCGTTTCGTACGGCTGGGGCTCCTACTAGCCGTTGAACGCGCAAGGCTCCAAGAGCGCGGCAGCAGTTGTGCTGCTCGCGCTCCTCGGCGCGTGTGCTCCGCGCGCGAACGACCCGCGCGCCATGGCCGACGGTATCACGCGTTCCGTTTATGCCGACGACATGGCCGCAACGACGGCCGATTTCGACGAAGAGACGAAGAAGACGATCACACGTTCGCAGCTCGGAACGCTCTCCGATCAGATGCACGCCCTTGGCGACTATCGGTCGCTCACGCAGCGAAGTGGCGATCCCGACACCGGCAAATACGCGTACGATGCGCACTTCGCAAACGGCACGATGCTCGTCGAACTGCGCGTCGACCCGAGCGGTAAAGTCGGAGCGTATCGCGTATCCCGGGAGAATACACCGGCACGCTGAAGGAAGAGCGAGACCGCTCGTTATGAAGTGTTCAGCGGGCGCGTTTTACTTCATCGGGGGTGATGATCGGTGCGTCGCTGCCCCATGACGTGCGCTCGTGGTCAATAATCGCCGCGATGTCTTCGTCGCTCAGTTGCGAGAACGCCGGCATCTGCGCCGCGTACGTTGCTCCGCCGATTCTCTTGCCATGTAGGCCATGCAAGACGGTAGCGACCTGGCCCTTGGGATCTTTCGCCGTCACGACGGGATCGCGCGCCAGCCGCGGAAAGACGCCGGGTGTGCCGGCGCCTGCGGTGCCGTGGCACGACGAACAGTTGGTGCCGTAGAGTTGCGGCCTTGTTTTAGCGTAATCGAAACCGGCGGCTACGCCGTGACCGCTGTATGCCGGCACTTGCTGGGATTCCGACGGTGCGTTCGCCGCTGCGACGGGGCTCGTTTCATATGTCGGGGTGGCCGTCGCAGCTCGCAACGATTGCCGGCACCGCCAAAGAAGTGGCTGCCCGCGCCGTCGCGCACCTCGAAGCAGCCGGAGCCGTCGAGCGCGCGAGAGGCCGCATCGCGCGGGTCGATCGCGGTAAACTTCAGGACTTTCTGAGTTGAAAGCCGCCGCAATCTAAAGAAACGGCGGCAGCGACCGACAATACTTGGGAACCGTTCTGCAATAGGTCCCCATGTCGCGCGGACCACACCTGAACGTGAAAGGCCCGATGAAGGTAGTTGTTCTTCGAGCCGCGAGTGCCGTGGCGCTGGCGGCTTCCGTGCTGGCGCTTACGCTGTACTCCGTGCGCAGCGTCCCGGCTTCCGATCACCAAGACTCGCCGATGACGGTCAGCCATCCGGGGATCGATCTGACCGACGTCTTCGTCTTTCCGAGTTCGACCAACCCGAACAACGTGGTGTTGGCGATGGACGTCTGGCCCTTCATCCCGACCGGGATGGGAACGACGAAGTTCTTCGATCCGGGCGCCATGTACCAGTTCAAGATCGGCACGGGCGCGCATTACACCGAAGATCTCGTCGTGCAGTTCAAAGCGAACGGCGCCGGACCGTCGCAGCAGATCGCGGTCTACGGACCCGGCAAACCCAGCATGCAGGGTGTCAGGTCGACCTTCATCGCGCAGAGCGGATCGGTTGCCTATAACAGTCCCACGACGCTGCCGAACGGCGTCAAAGTCTTCGCCGGTCCGCGCGAGGATCCGTTTTACTTCGACCTGACGCAGTTCTATGCGATCCTTCCCGACCGCAACTTTGCGAATCAACCAAACGTGCCGGCAGCAATTGCCGGGTGTTTCCGTCCCGAAGGGCAGGATTTCTTAGCAGGCTTCAACGTGTTGTCGCTCGCCGTGGAGCTGCCGCGTAAGATGTTGGCGGACGCAAACGGGCACGTCGGTCGCATCAACGTTTGGGCGACGACATCGCTGCCCGAAGACGATCCGAGCGCGGCGCCGTCGTCGCCGCTGAATTCGCTTGCCGACGTCGTGAAGAACCTCAATGCGGTGCTGGCGGGACACGGAACGACGAACCAAACGTACACGCAAGTCGAACGCTTGGCGCGCCCTGCCGTAAAAGAATCGACGGAAACTTACGCCAACCACGATGCGACCAACCGCAGCACGATCACGGATGACGCGCTGCTCGCGCGTTCGATTCACACCTTCGCCACGCGAGTCGCCGGGCGTTCCGAGGCCGTTGCCGATGCACTCGACAAGCTGCTGATTCCCGACGCGATCGAAGCCGATCTGTCGGCTCCCGGTCCCGCGCGCTATCTTGCGGTCGAAACCAACGGCAAAAGCGGTCTACCGGTCGCGGTCGTGCGCGCCGTTCCGTCGATCGGCATCTACGGCATTAAGCGCGCTCTCGGCGATCCGTACCGGCAGTTCGGCGGCCGCGATCTGCGCAGCCCCGTAATCGATCTCTCGCTCGGAGCGATCTTCGGCAGCTTGGTGCCCAAATTGGGTCTCGCGCGGGACGACGGGCACGAGACTGCGTGTCTGACAAGCGACCACACGACTCCCGCAGCCAAACACTACTCGGACTCGTTCCCCTACGTCGGAGCTCCTCGCTGATGCGCCCGTTACCCATCGCTTCCTTTGCGTTGCTCGTCGCCGTGGCGGCGACCGCAGCGGCTTCACAGGCGCAGCCCGAAACGGCTCCCGGTCCCACTGCAACCGCGCTCCCGACGACGACCCCCGCGCCCGGCGGCACGCCCGTGACCTTCGGTTCGCCGGCGAGAATCGGCGCGCCCGCCCCAAGCGAGCCTCCCATGCCGACGGCATCGACCGTTCCGACAACGTCCCCGCAAGGGCCGCCGGGACCGAGCTTCGATCAACGGCATGAGATCGTGGTGACGGGCGACTACCTCATTACGCCGACGGTGCACAACGAGTTCAGCCCCGGTGCTACGACCGGCAAGTCGTCTTACAGCTTGGGCGGGGCCGTCGAATTCAATCTCGCGAACTTTCCGGCGATGGTCGGCGGCGAAGATCGCAGTTACGAATACCGCCACGATGCATCACCGGTCACCGTCATCGGGCGAACCGGGCAGACGTTCGTTCCGGCGTCTATTCTGCGCGACACCGACGCGGACGGCCGGTTCGGCGTGAAGCTGCTGGAACCGCGCGTGTACGTTGCCGCCAGCTATCTCAGCAAGACGCGGGAAGCGGGCTATCCGATGGTCAGCGGTTACGGCTTAGGACTTCAAAAATTGTCCGACTACGAGTCGCCGCTCTCGGTGTACTTCTCGTTGTTTTACTATCCGAATCTCACCGGTCAATACACGCCGCTAGGCTCGACGGGGTCGCTTGGACTGACGTACCGGATGTTGCGCTACCGCGTAGGCGTGGCGCTCGCGCCGGCGGGAAGTCCGGTCTTTATTGATCTCGGAGTTCTGGGCGATCGCCAGACCGCGCGCAACAGCGCTCCGTCGAACGAAACGCACATCGCGCCGTATCTCGGAATCGGCTTTTACTCGCACTAATGCGCCCTCTACATCCAACGATCGAGGGGGCTGCTGTCGTCATGCGCTTGCGCAATACTGATGGTAAAGTGAGATTCGGTAGCCGCATGTTCTCCCAGATGATGCGCTAAAAGACCGAGCGCTTCAAGCAGCGTGGCGTTTGATAAGGGACCGCAATCGCTCGGTTCGAGCTGCGCCTCGTCGATAAGTCCGGCGGCCGTCCGGCGTGCCGCGTCATCATTACCGCAATAGTACCCGGAAATATAACCCCTCCGGCCCTCCGCACCGCCATGCTTTAAAACGTTCTGCAATGTAGCAAACGTGATGACGTTCAACGCCTTCACGACCGATGCACCCGGACAGACGTGTGCAACTTGCTCGGCGATTGAGGCAGGCCCCGAGCGGAGCTCGTTGACGTTTCTCACGTTACTGCAATCGATGATCGTTTTGCCGTCAAGATGTCTCGGAAGTTTTGCATGATCGTCCACGGCGACGCCCTGAAGGTCAAGCAGAATGACATCGGCTTCTATGGGTTCATCTAAGTGGGCGATTGCATCGAACGAGGTGGCATCTGTGTCATGGCCATTCGCCGACCAACGGTCAAGCAGCAGGCGACCTTTCTCGCCGGCGTTCATCGCCACAATCCGCATTGTCAAGACCAGCCTTTCAGGTAATCCGGTGCAAGAGCGACACCAGTTGTAAACGACTTCATCAAGAAGACGGCCCGATCCCGGAGATCGTCGTACGCTGCGCTTCGCAGGCGCGGTCGCGTTCGGTATAGAGGCGAAGCTCCGCGATATCGCGCGGGAAGACGAGCCCGAGCGTCCAGTCGAGCGAGACGCGCAGCCGGCGGTCCCAACCCGGCAGCCGTTGCAAATAGTACGTCCGCCATAGCACCCACGCGAGGAACCCGGTTAGAACGAATCCGCCGGGGAACGCAGCGACGCCGCGTCGCGCGCCGAGCGACGCCATCGTGCCGAGGCTTCGGAAAACGAATGGCCGCGTCGGTTCACTACGTAGCGTCGCAACGATGTTGTCGGCGACGGCCGGCCCCTCACGCAGCGCGTGCTGCGCCGTCGGCGGATACCACGCGTTGCGATCGCTCTGCTGCGCATCATCCTTCGTCGGGATCCATGCGCAGTCGCCGAGCGCCCAGACGTTCCGGCGGCCGATGACCGACATGTCGCGCCGCGTGATCACGCCGAAGTTGCGCGCGTGCTCGACGCCCGGCAGATCGCGCATCACGGGCGACGGACGCACGCCGGCGCTCCAGATCACCGTCGCCGTCGGCACGCGTAGTCCCGACGCGAGATCGATGCCGCCCGAATCGATGCGCTTGACGCCGTCGCCGAAGATGAGCTCGACTTTACGCCCCTTCAGGTTGCGCGTCGTGTAGCGCCCCATTTGCGGCGGCAGATCGGGCATCAGCGCCTTCCCCGCCTCAATCAGCAACATGCGCACGTCGGCGAGATGCAGCGGCGGATAGTACCGGATGATCGAGTGAAAGAAATCGACGAGTTCGCCCGCCGCCTCACAGCCGGTGTAGCCTCCGCCCACGAAAGCGAACGTGAGGAGTCGTTCCTGCTCGGGTCCCGCGGGGGTGACTACGGCTTGCTCGAGCGCGGCAACGATACGATTGCGTAGCGCCTCCGCGTCCTCGAGTGTCTTTAGCGGCAGCGTGTGTTCTTCGACGCCCGGGATGTTGAACGTTGAAGTCACACTGCCGAGAGCAAGGACGAGGTGATCGTAACCGAGCCGCGAGACATCGCCGGCGACAGGGTGACGCGCTTCGACCTCGCGAGCGTCCAAATCGATACGCGTGATTTCACCGAGCACGAAGCGCGTGCGGTGCAGTTGCGCGCGGACCGGGGTCACGACGTGCCGCAGTTCGATCCCGCCGCTCGACACCTCGGGAAGCATCGGCGTGAAGACCGTGTAGTTCTCGCGGCTGACGAGCGCTATCTCTGCTTCGCCTGGACGCAGCCGGCGCTCGAGCCGCGCAGCGGCCGCAACGCCGGCGAACCCGCCGCCGAGGATGAGGATGCGCGTCATCGGAGCGGCCGGAGCCGGCGTTCTTGCATCCAGGTCGCTTTCGCGGCTGCATCGGCACAATCCGACCGATGAGCAGCAATGATTAAACGGGTAAAGCGGCAGCCACCTCGGGCGTCGTATCTGTCGCCCATGAGTGCACAGCCTCGCGTTCCTCCCGACACCGCAGTCGAGCCCGATAATCATCCGCTCGTCCACGACCTCAACCGCGAGCACATCGAGAGTCTTTCTCCCGTCGAGCGACTCTGCAAAAGGATCGCTGATTCGACCGGATCACCGCTTGCATTAGGCCTCGCGATCGGCGCGCAAGCCGTTTGGATACCCGTCGGGATCGTTACAAAGCTCGACCCGTACCCATTCGCTTTTTTGTTGACCTGTTCGAACGTTATACAGTTGATCTTGATCTTCGTTCTTGCGGTCGGACAGCGGCAAATCGGTGCGCACGCGGAGCGGCGCGCAGAGCATGACCACGATTCCATTTCACGGCTCCTGTATCACCAGGAAGTCCAAGAGCGCATCTTGCTCGCAGTGGCAGCGAAGATCGAGGTTGACGTCGAAGAGATGGCGCGAACGGTGAGGCAACTGGCCGTAGGCGAAATTGGCCGCGGAGGTGTAGTCGGTCGCCCTAAATGAACGAACCCGACCGGGTCCCAGTACTCGTTTCCGACGACAATGACCCGGTTGTACTCTGCGATGACGACCCAGCGTTTCGACGAAACGTATTTGTCGGGTCCATTCGCCGTGGTCGGCAAAGGCTACGGCGGGAAAACGAAGACGATGAGACCGGGACGATCACTACGGTATCATCACCTGAATTCATGTATCCGGCGCGTTCTACATCAACCCGTTAGGCGCGCCTTTCGCCTTTGAGCGCACGTCCGGGAATTGAGGGACACGATGTGAAAGTATCGTCGATGCGATCTGCCGCCGAACGCGGGTGACCGCAATCAAACGAGTGGATAGCCGAGGCCGCCGAACGGGTCCGCACCGCCTCCCCAGTAAGGCGCGTAACCGTAATAGCCGTAGTACGGCTCGAACAAGTCGCGGCTTGGTACTTCCGTTAAGTTCGGGTCGTATGCGGGCGAGTTCACGACGCGCTCGCTTGTCTGGTTGATGTGGACTTCGTCCTGCGTAACGCTCGCCACGGCTTCCACAGGGACCAGGAAGTGCCGCTCGCCCAACCCGAGGAATCCGCCGGCGCCGACTTGCACGATGCGAACTTTTTTCTCGTGTTTATCGATGAACAGGCCGCTGACATGGCCGATTTCATCGCCGTGCTGATCGATCACCTTTCGGTCGCGAATGTCCTGACTCGGGTCGGAGAGCATCAGTTCGGCATCGCTCAGTTTTACAAGGATGTCATCTTGCGTGTGCTCGGTCATCGGAGCCTCCTCTAACCAGTGCGGTAAACGAGCGGATGTCTTCGCGCCGTCGATGCGACTTGCTCCCAAGGATTCGAAGGCGGACTAAAGCCGGCGCGCCGTGGAAGACTTGTACGTCAAGCCATTGCACCGGGCCCTTCCGTGCGATTTCGCATCAGGGGCTTTTCACAACGAATTGCGCAAACGCCCATGCCGACACCCGTGCGATGGCAGAGGCGCCGAGCCGGCCCGTTCAGGTACATAAGATGGCGAATCTTCCGAGGAGCTGACTATGAGCGACCGCCCGCACATCGCAGCGGAGTTGCGTTTCGATAGTGATTCGCAAAAGGATCTCGATCACTACAATCCCGCGGACCGTTGCGGCTTCGCCGGTAAGACCGACGCCCAAACGAAATTGGAGGCGGACGTTGTAAGCATGAGCGCCTTACAGGATGTGCTAAGCGCGCAGAAGCGCTACGGGATCCTCATCGTCCTGCAAGGCATGGACACCGCAGGTAAGGATGGCGTAATCAAACACGCGATGAGTGGCCTCAACGCTCAAGGTGTTAGCGTTCATAGCTTTCAGGCGCCTAGCACCGAAGAGTTGCGACACGATTACCTCTGGCGCTGCGCACGCGTACTTCCCGAACGCGGCCGAATAGGAATCTTCAATCGCTCGTATTACGAAGACGTCTTGGTGACCCGCGTCCATCCGGCACTCCTCGGGGACGACCGGGTGGCGGCAGAATCGAACGGCGATGAGTTCTGGGAAAAGCGGTATCACGACATCAATCGCTTCGAGGGCTACCTCGCGCGCAATCGGATCGTCACGATCAAGTGTTTTCTTCACCTTTCGAAAGAGGAGCAACGCAGCCGACTTGTCGAGAGACTCGACAATCCCGCGAAACAGTGGAAGTTTTCGCCGGCGGATCGCGCGGAGCGTCCGTTTTGGAACGAATACGCCGGCGCCTACGATCGGATGCTGCGAGCGACGAGCACCGCGATTGCGCCGTGGTATGTGATTCCGGCGGATCGCAAGTGGGTGGCGCGCTTGGCAATCGCGGATATTGTCGTTCACGTCCTAAGCACACTGGATTTAGCGTATCCGCCGCTCTCCGACGACGTGCGGGCGGCCTTCGCACGCGCACGCGAAGAGCTCGAGCCGGACTAAAGGGCATGTTATTTGCATCGTTCCGCGGCTACCGTGGAGCGTGGCTTTCAGGCGATCTCGTCGCGGGGGCGGTACTGGCTGGAATTGCCATCCCCGAGCAGATCGCGACTGCGCGCTTGGCGGGCATGCCGCCGCAAGCGGGCCTTTATGCCTTCATGGCCGGCTCGCTTGTATTTGCGGTGTTCGGGTCGAACCGCTTTGTTTCGGTAGGCGCCGACTCGACGATCGCGCCGATCTTCGCGAGCGTCGTCGTCGCGACGGCAGCGCGCGGCTCGGCGGAATACGTCGCAGGCATCATGCTCGTGTCGCTCCTTACGGGCGGCATTCTCGTGATCGCAGGTTCGGCGCGGGCGGGTTGGATTGCCGATCTGCTTTCGGTGCCCGTGACGATCGGCTTCCTCGCGGGCATCGCCGTTCACATCATCATCGGGCAGTTGCCACTCGTTCTCGGCGTACCAGCGGCCGGCGGTTCACTGACCGCGCAATGTATCGATCTCGTGCGCCAAGCGCCACACGTCAACGGATACACGCTGGTACTCGGCGTTTCCGTGCTCGCTCTGGCGCTTGCCGCCGAGCGTGTCGGCGCGAGAGTTCCCGGAGCACTCATAGGTCTAGTTTTGGCCGGCGTTGCCGTGGCCATGTTCGACCTCCGCACACGCGGTGTCGGCGTGTTGGGCGGGCTCCCCCCGGCGTTGCCGACACTGTCAATACCTGCCTTCGGCCATGCGACTGAAATTTTGCGGCTCTTGCCCGTTTCGCTGATCGTCGCCGTCGTGTGTATGGTACAGACCGCGACCGTCCAGCGAGTTTTTGGATCCGCGAAGGGAGCATCCGGCGACGTGAGCCGAGATTTTACTGCTGTGGGTCTCGGGTCGATCGCCGCCGGCTTCATTGGAGCCTTCGCCGTAAACGCAAGTCCGCCGCGAACGGCGGTCGCGCGGGCGTCAGGCGGTCGTTCGCAAGTCGCCGGCGTTATCGCGGTCGTTTTTATCGCCGTGCTCGCTCTGTTTGCGTCTCGTCTTGCCGCCTATCTCCCGCAAGCGGCGTTCGGAGGCGTGCTGGTATACATCGGAATGCGTCTCTTCCGCGTGCGGGACATGATTCGCATCGCGCGTCGCGGTGGCTTCGAGATTCTGCTGGTCGTGGCCGGCGCCTTTCTCGTCATCGCTTTCTCTATTGAGACGGGCATGGTGCTCAGCATCGTTCTTTCGCTGGTACAGGGCCTCTACATCGTTGCTCGGCCGCCGAGTTCCCAATTAGTCCACGTTCCCAATACGACGATCTGGTGGCCTCCGAGCGGGAGTGAGCCCGGCGCTTCGACTCCCGGCGTGATCGTCTTCGCGCCGGCTGCGCCCATCACGTTCACCAACGCGCAGTACGTCGTGGACAAGCTCAAGGACCTCGTCGCCGGCGCGCCCCAACCGGTGCGGCTCGTCGTCATCGAGTGTAGCGGAGTGCTCGACGTTGATTACACGGGCGCGCTCATTTGGAGCACGGCGATCGCCGCATTGCGGGCGGCACACGTAGACGTGGCCATCGCGCGACTGGCAGACGAACGCGCCCAACGCTCGACGCTTCGAACGGGTCTCGTTGCAGCTATCGGCGCCGATCGCGTTTTCCAGTCCGTCCAAGAAGCGATCTCAGCCTTGAGAACTTAGGCTTCGACCTCCTGGCGCACCGGCGCGGCCCTGGTGATCTCCGTGAACAGCACTTCCTGAGGTGATTCGCAACAAGGGTTCCGCCGGCCAGCTGTTGTTGGAGGAGTATGTTTGTCCCGGTTGTTGCGCAGACGTAGCCCGGCCCAGGCGAAAAACGCGGTCAATGCATGCAAATCACTGCGTCCTTGGTAGCGATTCGTGCGGAGTCTTCGATCGTACGAATCCGTCGATAATCGCGCGCGCTGCGCGATCTCTCACCGAGCGCCTCGGATGAAAAACTCCGATTCGCGGAACCCTGGGCGACGGGAGGGGTCTTACCGATCCGCGCGCGGGAAAGCGCGCGAATGATCGAATTGCCCACATCGATGAGCGGGGCCGTCGTTCGGCAGCCGCGACCACGAACGTCCGCTTGCGCTCGAGACGATCGACGTGCCGGTGCCGCGCCACGGGGAAGTGTTGTTGCGCGTTCGCGCGTGCGGGGTCTGTCGTACGGACCTTCACATCGTCGAAGGCGAGCTTTCGCCGCACCGCGCGCCGCTCGTCCCCGGACATCAAATCGTCGGTACGGTCGTCGCGCGCGGTCCGCACGTCGCGCTCGATGAAGGCGCGCGCGTCGGCGTCTCCTGGCTCGGCGCCGTCGATGAGAGGTGCCGGTACTGCCGTGCCTGTCGTGAGAATCTCTGCGATCACCCGACCTTAGCGACGCTTTTCTCGCTCGACCGCGTGCACGATGCACTGCAGGCGCTAAAAGATGACGCGATCGACGGCGCCGCGGTCGTCGAAGTGCACCGCTAACGAGGTCCGCTTGCCGCCGTGGTTCTGCGTGCGTGGCCCGTTGCACCAGCAGTTCGCTCAGTCCCGTTACCGGGAGCGCGGGCATGCGCACGTGGTAACGCGCCTGTTCCGTTGAACCTCATTACAGCCAGCCACGCTCTCGAGCGATGCGGGCCGCATCGACACGATTGGTGGCGTTAAGCTTTCCGATTGCTTCGGACAGGTAGTTTCGTACGGTACCTTCACTGAGCGCGAGGTGCCGACCGACGGCCGCGGCGGAAAGGCCATCGGCGGCGAGCCGTAGGACTGAGCGTTCGCGCTCGGTTAGCGGGTCGGGTTCAGACCAGGATTCGAGCGCGAGTTGAGGGTCGATCGCGCGTCCGCCGCCCGCGACGCGCCGTATACCGTCGGCGAGCTGTGCTGCGGGGGCGTCCTTGAGGAGATAACCCGCGACACCAGAGTCGAGTGCCCGACGTAGGTAGCCGGCGCGCGCGAAGGTCGTCACGATGACGACGCGCGTTGGGAGCTTTTCGTCACGGACCGCAGCGGCAACGTCGAGGCCGGAACGGCCCGGCATCTCGATATCGGTGACGAGTACGTCGGGCCGATGCGTGCGGATGAGTTCTAGTGCCTCGTCGCCGTTTTGCGCCTGTGCAACGATCTCAAGATCGCGTTCCAGTCCCAGCAGCGCGGCAAGTGCGCCGCGCACGAGCGCCTGATCTTCAGCCAAGACCAGACGGATCAGCGTGCGCGCGCCTTAGGAAGTGTGAGTACGAGCTGCGTGCCGTCGCGGACTTCGCGCGCGAACGTTCCTCCCAGCGCTTCGATCCGTTCGCGCATTCCGGTTAACCCAAGCCCTTCGCTTGCAAGGGTACCACGGCCGTCGTCCGCGATCATGAAGCGGCAACCGTGCTCATCATGAGCTAGCTGGATGCGGCACGTCGACGCCTCGGCATGGCGCACGACGTTCGTGACGCCCTCGCGAATCGCAAGGGCCAGCACACTCTCCTCCCTTGGCGCGAGACGCAGCTCGTCGATGTCGCACTCGAAGCGGACGCCTGCTGCCGTCAATACGTCTCGCGCACGGTCGACCTCAGCCGTCAGTCCGGAAGCGCGGTAACCGGCAAGGGCTTCACGCAATTCCGCAAGCGATTCGCGCGCGATACGTTCTACGTCGCGAATCTCCGCTGTAGCGCGAGCGGGGTCGGCGTCCGTGAGCTTGGACGCGAGTTCCGATTTTAGGACGATGACGGAGAGCGTGTGGCCGAGCACGTCGTGGAGATCGCGCGCAATCCGTTCGCGCTCGGCGACTTTCGCGATACGTTCTACCTCATCGTGGGCGACCCGCAGCTTAGCGTTCGCACAGGCCATCTCAGCAGCGCGAATAGTTACTGCTCCGATCATCGCCGTAAACACGATTGAAGGAGCCCAAAACCATGGGCCGAGGTGAAGTAGCAACGCTTCTAGCGTGATCGCGGCGATCAGCCCGGTCACGATGCCCCACGCGATTTTTGTTGAGCCGACGTCGGGCACGAACGCTGCGGCATAGACGAAGTACGTGCCCGCCCACGGATTGACCGGTCCCACGATTGCCCCAATCGCTGCGATTGCGACGAGGATCGCCAAGACCGAGCGCCCTTTCACCCAATATCCGCAGAAGTACAGGATCAGGAACGCCGCAGCGGCGACGGCCGTCTCGATGAAGATCGAACGCGAGCCAAGCACCGCCGGATAAACGAACGTCCAACCCATGTATACGAGCCAGACGTAGGGCATATAGCTTTCGTCGCGCGGCAATAACCGCAGTACGGGGCGTTGCCCCTTCCTAGCCATTGCCGCGGCTTTCGTCACGTCGCCAGCCGAACGCTGCGAGCACGAGGAAGACGGCCGTCCAGGCAACGAGCGCGAGCGAATCGTTCACGGATGCATGACCTACGCCGATCGCCGATAGCGCGAGCTTGCCGAAGTGATACGTCGGCGTCCACGGGGCGATGCGCGCGAATGTCGCAGGTAACATCGCAGCCGGGACCCATAAGCCGCCCATAAACGACAACGGCAAGTAGATCAGATTGACGATTGCCGGAGCGCCGCTCGCGGGCGCGAGGGTGCCGATCGCGAAGCCGAGCGCGCAGAATGGAACTGCTCCTGCGACGAGCACGCCGAGAAGCGTGAGCCACGTCTGCGGTGCTAAGCGCACGCCGCCGGCGAGCGCGCCCAAGACTTCGATGGCAACAGCGACCGCGAGCGAAAAACCGAGAGCAGCGACCATCTTGCCTCCTAGATACGACCAGAGGCGCATGGGACTTGCGCGGCGCAGGATTAACCAGCCGTTTCCGCGTTCGAGCGCGAGCGTGATGCCGAACCCGAATAACGCCGCACCGATCACACCGAACGCGCCGTAACTCGCAAGGAGATAGACCGAGGCGTCGACGCCGTGATACCGCTGCGGCCCCATCGAGATGCCGAAGAAGTAATAGAACGCAAGCGGAAACGCGAACAACGGCAAAACGTAGCTCGGTTGCCGGACGAGCCGCAGGAGTTCGAACCGCACTTCAAGTGCGAGCGACCGTAATGCCGAGGTGTTCGGAACTGCCGAGACGTTGCGTGCAGTCGGCGCGTTGAATATTGCTTCCATGTTATGCTACCGCTTTCATCAGAGAAAGGTATGCGCGTTCGAGCGTTGGTGCTTCACCGTCGCCATGCGTCGCGAGTGCTTTGAGTTCCGCGGGCGTTCCCTGCGCGAGGACGGCACCCGCCGATAAGAGCACGATGCGATGCGCGAGCGCATCGGCTTCATGTAAGTAATGCGTCGTCAGCAGCACGCTCTTGCCGCGCGCGACAAGCTCGCGGACGCCGTTCCAAAGCGTCTCGCGCGTCTCGACGTCGAGCCCGGCGCTCGGCTCGTCGAGGAACAAAACGTCCGGATCGCCGCAGATCGCGAGGGCGAAAAACAAGCGCTGACGCTCGCCGCCCGAGAGCGCCCCAAAGCGGCGTTTAGCGATCGACTGCAAGCATGCGAGCTCGACCACATCGTGGAGTGCGAGCGGCCGCGGGTAGTAACTCGCGAAGAGTTCGAGGTGTTCGGTGACCGTCAAGGTCGCCGGGACGTTCGAAACTTGCAGCATTGCACCGACCCGTTCGCGCGCCGCGCGCTCGCGGGGATCGCGTCCGAAGATTTGCGCACTGCCTGTCGTCGGGCGCGCGAGGCCGAGCAACAGACGGATGGCCGTTGTTTTTCCGGCGCCGTTGGGTCCCAGCAGCGCGAGCGTTTCGCCCGCGTACAGGGTGAGATCGAGGGCATCGACGGCAATGTGGCCGCCGTAGCGTTTGGTCACGTGCGCGAGTCGCGCGGCGATCGGCGCGTGGTCCGGCGTTTCAAGTTGCATCATGCTCCAAGTGTCGCAGATCGCCGCTGGAGCCGGTACGGTCGTCCGTCAGGAAAGCGGGATGACGAATGTCATCCGAGGCTCCCCGCGAAGAAGAAACGACGACATGCACCCTGCGCGCCTGCCGCCGAGCGTCAAACGCGTCCACGATAACCCGCTTTGGGCGGCCTTCGACTTCGCGTTTCAAGGCATTCTCTATGCCACGCGTACCCAGCGCAACATGCGGGTCCATCTCATCGCGGGGTCACTCGCGCTCTTCGCCGCGCTCGAGTTACGCCTCGAACGGGCGTATGTCGCCGTCGTGGTCATCGTTATCGTGCTTGTCATCGCGCTCGAGCTCGTCAACACGGCCGTCGAGGCGATCGTCGACCTGATGACGGTCGCGCACCATCCACTTGCCAAAATCGCCAAAGACGCTTCCGCCGGGGCGGTTCTGGTCGTCTCGATGGGCGCACTGATCGTCGGTTATCTCGCCTTCTACGAAGGCGTGACGGCAGGCGGCGCCAAGGTGTCGGCGGCGGTCGCGGCCGTGCCGCGCAACTACGCCTTCGTCGCGCTTGCGATCGTGGGCGTCGTGACGATTTTCATGAAAGCGTTTGCTCGCCGGCGCGGGACGCCGCTGCAAGGCGGCGCGGTTTCGGGACATGCAGCGCTGGCATTTGCGGGGGCGACGTTGATCGCGCTGCTCGGTCAGACGCTGGTCGTCGCGCTCTTGGCGTATTTCCTCGCATTTCTGGTCAGCCAGAGCCGCGTCGAGGGCGGCATTCACAGTTTGGGCGAAGTCGCCGCCGGCGGCATCATCGGTGCGGCGATTACGGTCGGCTTGTTCTTCCTCGTACGGGTTTAGGAGGGCCGGAACCGACCGCGAAACCGTTTGATCGACTGTGCTATAATGGCCCCAATTTGAGTACCGATCCCCCGCCACGAAGCCGGCTCACGGCGCGCCTCTCGGGCGCGACACGTACCCGGCGGGCGCACCGCTCGCAGTGATCGTCGACGGCTTCGGCCGACACCTTCCCGAACTCGCGGCGCTCGTCGTGCTGATCGCCGCCGCCGCGTTTTTCTCGGGTTCCGAAGCGGCCCTCATCTCGCTCTCACGCCTCCACGCGCGCGGCATGCTTGAGCGCGGCGTGCGAGGTTCGCGCTCGGTCTTACGCGTGCTCGATGACCGCAATCGCTTCTTGACGTCGATTCTCATCGGCAACACGATCGTGCTGCTGGCCGCCGACTCGCTTGCGACCCTGCTCTTCGTGCACGCCGGCGTTCCGCAGCCGGCGCTCTTCTCGACGATCGTGATGACGGTGCTCCTGCTCGCCTTCGGTGAAATCATTCCGAAGACGGTCGCCGTCGCCGATAACGAGCGCTGGGCGTTGCGCTTGGCGCCGGTCGTCGCGCGCTTCGCCTGGCTGATGACGCCGGTCGTCGGAGCGTTTCTCGTGTTCACGAATTTCATCGTCAAGCTGTTCGGGGTTTCTCCCAAGCCCAACGGTCCGTTCGTGACCGAAGACGACATCCGCAACATCGTCAACGTCGGCGCCGAACAAAACGTCCTCGAAGAACAAGAACGTGAGATGATCCACTCGATCATTCAGTTCGGCGATACGATTGTGCGCGAAGTGATGACGCCGCGCACCGATATGGTCTGGATCGACGTCGGTTCGTCGGCCCGGCGCGCCCTCGATCTCGTCATTGCAGAAGGTTACTCGAAGCTCCCGGTCGTCGAGGAAACGATCGACAACGTGATCGGTGTCGTACACGATCGCGAACTCTTGATCGCTCTCTCGGACGGTACGCTTGCGCAAACGCCGATCCGCGCGCTAATGCGCCCGATCACGCTCGTGCCCGAATCCAAGCGGGTCAGCGAGCTTCTGCGCGAGATGCAGCGCGGAAAGTTTTCGCTTGCGATCGTCGTCGATGAGTACGGCGGCACGGCGGGTCTGGTGACGATGGAAGACCTGCTCGAAGAGATCGTCGGCGAGATCCGCGACGAACACGACGAAGGCGAAGAAGAAGCGATTCGCGTGCTTTCCCCAAGTGAAGCGGCAGTCGATGCGGGCACGAACATCGAGGACGTGAATGCGCGTCTGGGTCTGCACCTTCCGCACGAAGATTTCGAGACAATCGGCGGACTGACGGTCGGACTCTTCGGCAGGTTGCCGCACGAAGGCGAGGAGATTTCCACCGACGGCGGGGTGCGTTTGCGTATCGAACGCACACGGGGACGGCGCATCCTGTCGGTGCACGTGTTCAAGAACGGCTTGACGACCCCGGCCGACCGGGCGCTGGTCAACGCCGAAGCCGTCGATGCCGAACGCGTTTAAGCGGTTGGCCGCGAGCCGAATGGGTCACGCGCAGCGTAACTCACGAACGCAACGTTGCTGAGCACGTTTGGGCGCGCATACAAAGCGCACGGCATCGTACTGCGCGCGCGCAATCTCGGCGAGGCCGACCGCATCTTTACACTCTTTACGGACGAACGCGGCAAAATCGATGCCGTCGGCAAGGGCGTTCGCCGCCCGAAAAGTCAACTTGCGGGCCGGCTCGAGTTTGCGAGTGAGATGGCGCTCGGCATGCATCGCGGACGGGCGCTCGACGTGATAACGTCAGCCGATCGCCTCGCTGCACCGTGGGCGCGCATCGTCGACCCCGCTGCGTTCGCGACGGCGCATCTGGTGGCGGAATTAGTCGATGCCTTCTGCGAACCGGACCTCGCGTTACCCGACGTATACGCGCTGCTGCGCGGAGCGTTACGCGCCCTCACGGCCGCGAGGGAGCCGGCGCGACTCGTGCCGCGCTTCGAACTGCGGCTGCTCGGGACCCTCGGCATTGGGCCGCAGTGCGATGTCTGCATTAGCTGCGGCGACCCGCTTAGCGGGGCGCCCGCGTGGGCGGATGTCGAGGCCGGGGGGCTCGCCTGCGAACGTTGCCGGCCGCATGCTTCGGACGCCCTCGCGCTTGAGCCGCACGACGTCGCAAACTTTCGCGGCCTCGCGGCGGACCGCGGCGCAGTGGTGACGCCGGCCATGCACGCGACGCCCGCCGCTGCCCGCGCCGTGGATGCTTTTCTCACGTGGCACCTCGGCCGCCGGCCTAAAGCCTCTCTCCTGCTGGCGGATTTCGCTGCGGGATGATCGTTGCGCTCGACGTCGGCGAACGCCGCATCGGCATCGCCGTCAGCGATCCCTCCGAGTCGTACGCGCTACCGCTGCGCACGCTGGAACGAACGACGTTGCACGACGATCTGGATGCGATCGTCGACGTCGCACGCGACTATGCCGCAGCGACGATCGTCGTCGGTGATCCGCTTTCGCTTTCGGGCAAGCCGGAACTCGCCGCGCGTAAAATGGACGCCTTCGTCGCGATCTTGGCCCGCGCGTACGACGGCAGCATCGAGCGCATCGACGAGCGGCTGACCACGGCGCAAGCGACGCGCTCGCTCGTCGACGCCGATGTCTCGCGCAGGGCTCGCAAGCGCGTCGTCGATCAGCTTGCCGCCGTCCTGATTCTCGACGCGTTTCTCGCGCGCAAGCGGCGCGCCGCGCGGTGATCCGCCGGTCTATGGGTGCCGGCCTGGCACTCCTCATCGTGGCGGTGCTCGTAGCCGGCGGCTTCGGTTACTGGTTTCATCAACAGGTCGCCGTCGATCGCAGCTTGCCGCGTACGTCGAAAACCGTCATCGTACAGAGCGGCGTGACCGGGAATGAGATCGCCGCACGACTGCGGGACCAAGGCGTCATTGCTTCGGCCTGGACCTTCGAGCTGCTCGCGCGCCTGCGGGGGGAGCGTTCGCGCATGCAGGCAGGGCAGTTTCGGTTCGCCGCCCATCTGACGCAGGGCGAGGTCTTGCGGCAATTGGTGGAAGGCGGCCAGCAGGTCGCGGCCTGGATTACGATTCCCGAAGGGTACACCGATGCGCAGATCGCGCAGACGCTTGCAGCGCACCGCCTCGGCGATGAGGCGCAACTCGCGGGCGAGTTCGCCCGCGAGTCGCTCACCTTCGATGGGCGTAAGACACCGTCGCTCGAAGGCTACCTCTTCCCCGACACGTATCTGATTCCGCGCAACGCGAAGCCCGCTGCGATCGCTAAAATGTTCACGCGCCAGTTTGGGATCGAGTTGCCCGCCAACGCGCAACAGCGGACCCGCGCGCTCGGAATGACGATTCCGCAGATCGTCGCGCTTGCGTCTCTGGTCGAGCGCGAGGGCAAGGTGGACACGGAACGGCCGCTCATTGCCGGGGTGATCTACAATCGGCTTCGTCGCAACATGCCGCTGCAAGTCGACGCGTCACTTGAATACGTCTTCAAGCGGCACAAGGACGTGATTACCTACGGCGACCTTGCGCTCGATTCGCCGTACAACACGTATCGTCACTCGGGTTTGCCGCCCACCCCCATCGCGAACCCGGGCCTTCCGTCGCTGCGGGCCGCTTTTTTCCCGCAGCCCTCCGATTATCTCTATTACGTCGCAATGGGAAATGGACGGCATGCGTTTTCGCGAACGCTGGCCGAACATAACGCGAACGTGGCGCGCTATCTGCATTAGGAAACTCTAGGATTCGGTGACACCGAATCCTCTGGGGAGGACGATTATCGACGCGACGAACGGCGAAAGCCGCGGTGAGGGAAAAGTCGAGCTGCGCGATACCATCGTGATCGAAACGACCGACGAGCAGAAGTACGAGTTCGAGGTTGTCGGCCTCGTCGAAGACGACGAGGAGCATTCGTTTGCGGTCGCCTATAGCGAGGCAGCGGACGAGTTCGTCGTCACTGACGACTGCGGGAAACTGCTCGAAGACGACGCCCTCGCACAAGAGATTCTCGACGACTTCTTCGTGCTGGCCCAGGAATCGGCAAGCGACGAAACGCCCTCGGAGGAAGCCTGACCGTCACCGCACCTGCGCACCGCGTCCTCTTCCTGTCCGCGGCCGTCGGAGTCGGCCATACGGCGGCCGCACAGGCCGTGAGGTCGGCGCTCGGTGACATCGACCCGGCGATCGAATGCGAGACGGTCGATTCGTACGAGTACGCGGCCAGCGTCTTTGCGAAGGTCGTCGCTGACGGCTACATCGGTATGGTCAAAACCGTGCCGCGCATCTATGCATACTTTTACGGCCGCGTGGAACGCGCGAGGAAGATACCCACCGCTCGGCGCTTCGTCAACGCGCACACCGCTGCCAATCTGCATGCGTTCGTCGAGCGCATGAAACCCGATCTCGTCGTCTGCACGCACGCCTTTCCCTGCGGCGTGATGTCGGAGTACAAGCGCCACTTCGATCCGACGCTGCCGGTCGTCGGCATCGTGACCGATTACGTCGTCCATCCGTTTTGGCTCTATCCGAACATCGACACGTATGCGGTCGCGACGCCGGAGATGGAGCGGACGCTCCTCGCACGGGGAATCTTGCCCGAACGGGTGCTGCTCTCGGGAATACCGGTCGACGCACGTTTTGGGGAGCCGCGGCTCGGCAAACGTGGGCTACGCGCGGAACTCGGCCTACCGCTCGACCGCCATATCGTACTCATCATGGGTGGCGGCATCGGCATCGGCCCGCTCGACACGATGATGCGCGCACTTGGCAGCGTGCGAGAGCCGCTGGCTGCGGCGGTCATCGTCGGACGTAACGGACGCGCAGAAAAACGCGTGCTCGAAGCAGCGGAACGAACGTCGTACCCGTTGCGAGTTTTCGGTTTCGTGGAGAACGTGTTCGATTTTATGCACGCAAGCGACGTGCTGCTCTCGAAGCCGGGCGGCCTGACCTCGAGCGAGGCGCTCGCGGCGCGATTACCGATGGTGCTCGTCAAGCCGCTGCCGGGCCCCGAGGAACGGAACGCGCGATACCTGCTCGCGCGCGAGGCAGTGCTCGCTGCGTCCGGCGGGGAGATCTCCAGTACGGTTGCAAATCTGCTCGGTTCGCCCGCGCGTCGCTGCGCGCTTCAAGCAAAGATCGAGGGGCTGCGGCGGCCGGATGCGGCGCTCGCCGTCGCGCGTCGCATCGCTGTTCTGCTCGATCGGCGGCGCCCACTCAACACCGCGGTAAACGCCAGATTGCCGCTCCTCCTGCGATGAACTCGACAAGTGCGAGCACGATCGCAGCGCGCGGACCGAGACCCACGTGAAGACGGTCCAACCGTACGACAAGCGGGGCGGCAATCGCGGCGCGATCACTTGCGGTAACGCGGTTGCGATGTTCCAGACGCCCATGGCCGTGGCCATCGAACCCTGCGGTAACAGCGCCGTCGCAAGCGCCCAATCCGTTGTAACGAAGGCTCCCCAAGCACATCCCGCGAGCGCGGCCGCAGCATAGGCAACCTCGATCGACGGCGCGGAAGCGAGGGCCCCGAGCGCGAGTGCGATCACCGCGATCGCCACGCATACGACGCGCCGCTTATCATAGCGGTCGGCGGGCCGCGCGGCGAGGATGGCGCCCGTGACTGCGGTCAAGGTGAACGTCAAAAAGATCAGTGCCGTCTGAACTTCGGCCGCCGAGCCGACGATCCCGAGCGCATCGCGAACGTAGAAGAGCAAGAAGCCGACCAGCGTGAAGAAGCCCACGTTCACGAGGCCTCGCGAAAGCAGTAGCGCTTCCATGATCGCTCGAACGCGCGACCCCTCCGGCGAAACGCCGGTGCGAAGGCCGCCCGGCTTGGTGTCACGGTTGCGCGACCGAAGGTGGATCGCGGTGATCGCGTACGTAGCGGCGAGTCCGCTGCACAAAAAGGCGGCAACCGCGCGCAGGTCGTGCACAAAACCAGCGACGATGAGCCCCGCTGCGTTTCCGAGCGACGAATAAGCGTTCATGAAGGACGATGCACGTCCGCGCCGGGGTCTCTCGACGTAATCCGGGATGACGGCGGCGTAGGGGCCGCCGGCCACATTGACTGCAAATTGCAACGAGAAAAATGCGGCGGCAAGCTGCGGTAGCGCGGGCGCTAGATAGAACCACACGATCGCGGGGAGTGCGAGGCCGATGCCCGCTGCATAAAAGGTGCCGCGCGCGTAACGCCGGTCGGACAATATTCCAGCTGCAATCTGGACGATCGTTGCGACGCCTGCCCCCGCCGCTGCGATCGTCGCGTATGCCAGGACGGCTGCATGGCCACCCAGTGCGATGCTTCGCGCTTGTAGCGATACGGCGAGCACCGCACCCCACACGAATTGGATGCCGCCGTAAAGCGCGCATAGAAGGGCCGGGTTCGCGGAGCCGACTGTGCCGGATGCTCTCTTCGGATTCAGCTGCGCTATAATCCGTGCACAGTTCGATTGCGCCGAGTCATGCACCGCGCCCGGCGTACGCGACTGCATAGCGATAATCGTCGATGTCGTCGACGTCGAAGCAGAGTTCCGGCGCCGCGTCGCGGACCGCGCGCGTGCAGTCGCATGTGCTTGTAGGCGCGCGCTTCGATGTCGGCGATCTGCAGCGTGCCGCAGACGAAGCGCAGCAAGAGCTTGGGACCGAGCAGCCCCGCCATCGCAAGGCGGCTCTTGCGAGCGGCGAAGAGCCGCTCGGCTAGCGCGCGGGCCTTCATTGCGGAGCTCGGACCGAAGAAGACCACGCTTGCGTTGACGACGCTCTCATTGCCCAAGCGCGTTGCATGAGGCGGTGCTTTTGGAAAGGTACATTCGTACTGCGCGGCGCTCGCAAGCGGTAACGCGACGTCGGCGCCTTGAGCGCTCTGCAAAAATGCCGCTACGTGCGGCCCACGAACGAAAGGAAGGTCGCTCGAGAGCAGCAGCAACGCCTCATCTTCGTTCGCTTCACGTAGGGCACGCCGCAGATTCTCGCCGCCGTCGACGGCTGCCGGGACGACGCGATCGACGCGCCGTTCACAGTGCCGGCGAACCTGCTCGTCTCCGATGACGATCGTACGCCGTGCGCCGGCCGCTCGCGCCGCATTGATCGCGGCGTCGAGCAGCGTCGTTCCGGCGACCGATATGAGAGCCTTGGTGGCCGTGCCTGTCGCGGACGCAAGGCGAGCGTCGGCACGTCCGCCGGCCGTGATCGCCGCTATCAAAAGGAGGGACCCGCCGGTGCCGCGCCAATGCTCGCCGACGCCTGCGCCCGGAGGGATGGGTGAGTGGCTGAAACCAACCGTTTGCTAAATGGTCGTGGGTCTAAAAAATCCACCGAGAGTTCGAATCTCTCTCCCTCCGTTGGAAATCTAGGACGCTGCGACGCCTCTTCGGCAGACGATCGCGGCAGGGAACATGCAGAGTTCGCGGTAGTCAAACAAGCCGGCACGAAGCGTGCGGTCGTAGCTCAATTGGATAGAGCAACAGGCTACGAACTTGTAGGTTGGGGGTTCGAGTCCCTCCGACCGCATGTCGTCGCCGGCTTGCCGTTTAGCACTTAACGAATGGCTCGGTAGCTCAGCGGTAGAGCGGGGGACTCATAAGCCCTAGGCCGTAGGTTCGAATCCTACCCGAGTCACCGGCTGGGTCTGCGAGGATGCGAATCTTTCCGCGGCGTAGCGGTGTCTTAGGGTTGCGGCTAGGCATAGTCGCACATTTACCTGAGGTGCTGCGTACGATGTCAACGATTCCCTGCGATTTCTGCCCCCATCCCGTCGACCGCGGGCAGATGGAAGAGATCGAGATCTCGCACTACGTCCCCGATTCATCGGGTGACGATCTCGCGTACGCCCGAACCTATTTCTTCGGGCACCCCGACTGCGTGCGAAAGTTTTATCGCGGGCTCGTTGAACATAAGCTCGACCTCTTCAAGCACTTGCCCACGGCGGCGCCGCTTACGCCCGAGGAGCCGAAGTAACGGCCGAAGCCCATGCGCCCGTAGCGTAGCTGGATAACGCGCGGCCCTCCGAAGGCTGAGACCGGGGGTTCGAATCCCTCCGGGCGCACCACCGTTGGAATGAAGCCGCCGTTAGCGCGCGGCTTTTTTCTCCTGCGAGGCAAAGGGCGAAACGCGAAGTGAGGAGAGTTGAGCACCTGAACGAACCCGAAGATGTCCTGCGCATGCGCAGCGCGCTTGCACTTGCCGCCGAAGCCGCGCGTGACGGTGATGTCCCAATCGGGGCCGCGCTGATCGTCGGGAACCAAACGTTCTTGGCACGCAACGAAAAGGAACGGCGTCCCGACCCGACGGCGCACGCTGAAATATTGGCGCTTCGGTCCGCCGCGGCGGCCCTGGGACGCTGGCGCCTAATCGACGCGATCTTATACGTCACAAAGGAGCCGTGCGTCATGTGCGCGGGAGCCATCGTGGCCGCGCGCATTGCGCGTTTGGTGTTCGGCTGTCGCGATCCCAAGGGCGGTGCCGCGGGCAGCGTGATCGACGTTTTCGGCTCTGCGGCCACGAACCATCACGTCAACGTGATCGCAGGTGTTCTGGAAGCCGAGGCGGCGCAACAGCTCGCCGACTTCTTCGCGTCGCGGCGTACCGTCCGGCGCGAACGGCCCACGGGCGAAGGAGCCGGTCGAGCAAACGTCCTATAACGGGGGCTGGCCGCAGCCACGGAGAGGTGGTCGAGTGGTTGAAGGCATCCGCCTCGAAAGCGGACAGACGTGATGAGCGTCTCGAGAGTTCGAATCTCTCCCTCTCCGTTGAAGTCGGCCCGGTCCGTCGCGTGAGCGCGGTCACACCTTAGCGCAGGCGGGGGTCGGGTGCCTGGGACGGAAACGCGAAACCATCGTACCGCGCATCGGCGATGACATGCAGCAGTCCGACGTGGAGCGGCCCGTGCAACGTCTCCTCATAGTGAGCGTGCCCGACGAGCCAATGCCCCGCGAACGTCCCGTAGTCAACGACGAACGAAATGTCGCTGCCGCCGGCGAAACGGACTGCGCTCGGCAATTCGGTCGCGTTGTCGATGTAAACGTCACTGAGGAAGAAGGTGTCGTCGGGCTTCCTCACCGCGCGTTTGACGAAATCGAACGGTACGAACGTGATGTGCGTCTTGCCCTTCGGATCGTTGCTCGAATCGCGCGCATAGTCGGCGCGGTATTCGCGCAGCCGAAAGACGACGACGTCGGCGGTCGATCTGGTGGCATCGTCGAAGGTCATCGGCGTGATGTCGTGCACGTCGGACGTCATCTCCATGTGAAAACCGACGCGCCACGAGAGCGTGAAGAAGGAGAGTGCGTCGAACGCCGGCGTGACCGGGAATCCGCGCCCGAGCGCGTTTCGTCCCTGCGGCAAGTCCTGAATGACGGCCGTGTCGTCGGCTGTGCGAACGTCGACGTGCCGCAGCACATCGCGTTCGCGGTGCAGGGCCGGCGCACTGACGTGCGTGCTGACGTGATAGGAGATGTATGCCGGAAACGCTTTGGCTGCAGCCGCGGCGGCGTTCGCGCAGCGTTCGAAGGCGAGATCGGGAGTGAGCATCAGCGGCCTTCATTCGCCGCAGGCAAGCCGAAGTGCTCGCCGCAGTGCACGGGCGTCACTCGGTTACGGGAAAGAGCGGCTCCGGGGCCCGAAGATGGCGGCCATGGAATTGTATCCGCTCGTCTTGGCGCCGCAGGAGCGCGAACTGATCTGGGGCGGTCAGGCGCTCGCACAGCGTTACGGCAAAAGCGCCGGCGGAGCGGCCCCGATCGGCGAATCGTGGGAATGCTGGGATAAAAACCGCGTGATCAACGGAGTGTATGCCGGCCGTACCCTCGCCGAACTTCGTTCGCAACTCGGCCGCGGTCTGACGGGACGCGCCGATCCAGCCTTCACGTTCCCGCTCCTCACGAAGCTGATCGACGCGCGGCAGGCGCTCTCCGTCCAGGTTCATCCCGACGACGCATACGCGCAACGTGTCGAAGGTCAGCGCCTCGGAAAGACGGAGTGCTGGTACGTGCTCGAAGCGGAAACCGATGCGACCATCGTGCTCGGCTGGAATCGCGACATGACGCGCGGCGAATACTTCGGACGCGTGAAGGACGGTTCGCTCGGCGACGCTTTGCGACACGTGCGGGCGCAGCCGGGCGACGTGTTCTATCTGCCCGCCGGAACGCTGCACGCAATCGGGGCGGGCATCGTGCTTTTCGAAACGCAGCAGGCCAGCGACTTGACCTATCGCATCTTCGATTACAACCGTCCCGGACCCGACGGAAAACTGCGCGAACTCCACGTCGATCGCGCTGCCGACGTGCTCGACTTTGGGCGTTCGAACGCAGGGGCACTACGGCACCTGGCCTATCGTCTGGACGGACTCACGCGCACGGCGCTCGTTGCCGACAAGAACTTTTGGTTGGAACGGATCGCGCTCTCGCGCGAGCGAGCAGGGCTCGATACCGACGGCATGCCGCTGGCATTGACGGCACAAGCCGAACCCCTGGAGATTGAAGTCCGCGGCACGACGATCAATTTAGCACCGTACGAAACGGCAGTCGTTCCCGCGGCTCTGGACGTCGTCATGCTGCGTGGGCTTGCAGCCGACGCCACGGTCCTTGCGGCTGCTCCCCTCGGCGACCCCGAAGCGGTCCCCAAACGCTTCGCGCGCGCCGCCGTAAACGTGAACGATTCAACCGACTTCCTCGCCCAGTTCTGAGAGGGAACCACTTGCATCACACGCGCGTTTCCCGCAAGGTGCGGACATCCAGGCAAGCGTAACGTTCGTTACCCTACTGTTTTCCTACATATATTCAAACCCACGGAGGAACTGAATGATCAAACAGGTACTCGTGCCGCTCCTAGCCGCGTCGGCTCTTTTTGCCGCGACGGTCGGGGCCGGGGCGCAGTCGATGCAACCCATGCATTCCGGCATGAAGAATCACATGATGCACAAGTCCATGTCGGGCATGTCAAGCATGTCGGGCATGGAGCACGGCATGCCGACGGGCAAAGCCGGGGCCGACGGCATCCCCTATACGGGTAAGCCCGATCTGAGCGCCGCTATCTCGCTCGTCACCGCGGGCGGAACGCCCGGCAACTTCTCGATTACGAAGGCTCTGACGGCCTTGGCCGGCCCTTCGGTCGCGAGCGCGGAAGTCACCAAACTGACCAAGCAGTACGGAAAAGGGCGGGTCACCTCGTTCGTGACCGTGCAGAACTATGCCGTAAACGACGCGGTTCGCATCGCGACAAAAGCGGGCGTCAAGTTTCCGACGCCGACGATGCACGGTAAGGTGCTGGCGGCGACCGTCGTCAAACTCGGCCTCCAGGACGGCGCCTATTACGAAGGCGTGCAGCTGGACCACCTCGTGACGCACGCGATTCACGAGCACGTCATGGACGACATCGATCAGAAGTACGGCGCTGCAGCCGACGCTAATTACCACCGCATCGCGGACCGAGCCCATTACGATCTCGCGCATGCACTCGGCATGACGAACGTCAAACTGGCCGCCTACCACTAAGCCCCAAGTCGAACGGACGACGCCGAAGAGCCGGCGTCCGATGGCAGAAGAGCCGCAGAACCTCTGCGGCTCTTCTGCGTGAAGGACCGAACCATTGCGGAACGGCAGACCGAATGTGTGATGCGCGGTTCTTTAATCTCGTTGGTCGTCGGCGTGGCGACGTTTGCGGCGCTGCCCGGCCCACTGCACGCGCAGAGCGAGGAACGTCCCCCGGCGAGCGCAGCTAGCGCGGCACCGAGCACCGTCCCGCAGACCGCGGAATCCCCAAGTGCGAACGGCTCGCCGAGCCCCGCGCCTTCACCGCCGTTCAGCCGCCTGGCCTGGCGCTCGGTCGGACCGGCTATCTCGGGCGGCCGCGTCGCCGCCGTCGTCGGCTCGGCGCGCGACCCGTTCTTGTACTACGCCGGCGCAGCCGGCGGCGGCGTCTGGAAAACGCAGAACGGCGGCGCGACCTGGGCGCCCGTGTTCAATAAGGAAGGCGTCTTATCGATCGGCGCGCTTGCGCTCGACCCGACGAACGACGACGTCGTATGGGTCGGAACCGGCGAAACGAATCCCCGCAACGACGTTAGCTTTGGTACGGGCCTGTACAAATCGGGCGACGGGGGCAAGTCGTGGACGTACACGGGCCTGAGCGCGACGATGCAGATCGCGAAGATCATCATCGATCCGCGCGATTCGCGCCGCGTCGTCGTCGCGGCGATGGGCGACTTCTTCGCCGACAGTCCCGATCGCGGCGTTTATCGAACGACGGACGGCGGCAAGACGTGGCAGAAGACCCTTTATCTCGGCCCGCAGAGCGGCGCCGGCGACTTGGCTGTCGATCCGCGAAATCCGAACGTCCTCTATGCCGGCATGTGGCAGTTCCGCCGCCTGCCTTGGACCTTCAGGAGCGGCGGCCCGCAGGACGGCCTCTTCAAATCGACCGACGGCGGCGCGACTTGGACCCATCTCACCGGCAACGGCTTGCCGTCGGGCATTATGGGCCGCATCGGGCTTGCGGTGGCATCGAGTGATTCCAAGCGCGTCTACGCGCTCATTGAATCGAAGGACGGCATCCTGTGGCGCTCGGACGACGCGGGCGCAACATGGAAGCTCGTTACAAAAAATACGCTGGTCGATCAGCGGCCGTTTTACTTCACGCACCTCGCCGTCGACCCGAAAGACGAAAACCACGTGTACGGCGTCTCCGAGATGCTCTCCGAAAGCAAGGACGGCGGCACGACGTTCAAGACGATCGCGAAGAACGTGCACGTCGACTATCACGCGATCTGGATCGCCCCCGACAATCCCAAACGCATCATCGTCGGCGAAGACGGTGGCTACGCGCTGACCGTCGACGGTGAGCACTGGTCCGATAACGAGAACCTGCCGATCGGCCAAGTCTATCACGTCGGCTACGACGACCAAACGCCGTACCGCATCTGCGTGGCCTTGCAAGACAACAACGCCTTCTGCGGACCGTCGAACGCACTCGACCCGCAAGGCAATCCCAACCGCGCCTGGGAGCGTGTCGTCGGCGGCGACGGCATGTGGGCCTGGCCCGCTCCGGACAATCCCAACACGATCTGGACCGATCTGCAGGACGGCAACGTCAGCACGTTCGACCGCCGCTCGCAGCGCAGCACCTTCGTGCAGCCGTGGCTCGGAACGTCGCTGCAAAACTTCGACATCGCCCGCGCGCGCTATCGCTTCAACTGGGATTCGCCCATCGGCTTCGCGCCATGGGATCCGCACACCGTGTGGTACGGCGGCGACGTCGTTTTCCAAACGCACGATCGCGGCAAGACGTGGCACGCAATCAGCCCGGACCTCACGCGCAACATTAAAACGCACCAGGCGCCGTCAGGGGGACCGCTCGCCCTCGATGTGTCGGGCGCAGAGTACACCGATACGATCCTCGATATCGAAGGTTCGCAGCGCAACCGCGGTGAGATCTGGGTCGGAACCGACGACGGCTACGTGCAGTTGACGCGCGACGGCGGCGCGCATTGGAAAAACGTGACGCCGCCCGGCCTCGCCCCAGACGGGCGCTTCGAAAGCGTCGCGCCCTCACCACTGCAAAGCGGCACCGCGTACGCCGTTTACGACCGGCACGAACTCGGCGACCGCACGCCGTATGCGTTCGTCACGCATGATTTCGGCGCTACGTGGCGCTCGATTGCAGCGGGCTTGCCGGCAAACGAAGAAGCGCGCTCGATTCGCCCGGACGCCCTCAATGCGAACCTAGTGTACATCGGGCTCGAGAACGGCATCGAGGCGTCTTACGACGGCGGCGCGCAGTGGCGACCTTTCAACCTCAACATGCCGCCGGCCGCCGTTTACGACATCCGCATTCAGCCGCGCACGAACGACTTGATCGTCGCGACCCACGGTCGCTCCGTCTACATCTTCGATGATCTCACGCCCGTGCAGCGCCTGACCGAAGCGCAAGCGGCCGGTACGATGTTGTTCGCGCCGCGTCCCGCGTACGAGTTCTCGCTGCATGCCGATGAGGAAGACCCCTACACCGCGTACTACGGCAAGAATCCGCCGAGCGGCGGGGCGTTGACCTTTTATCAAACGACACCCGCGGTCGCACCGCCGCCCATGCACATCTACGACGCGCAACACCGCTTGGTGCGCACGATCGCGGGACAACGCTGTGTCGAAGGCAAGCCGGCCCCCTTTGTCACCGACGACCGCGGCCTCAACCGCGTCGTTTGGGACCTGCGCAGCGACGGCCCACTCCGTTGGAACGGCGCGGCACGCGAGAGCTACAAGGGCCCGCGGACCGGCCCGCTCGTCATCCCCGGACGCTACATGGCTGAAGTAACGCTCGCCGGCCGCACGATGCGCGAACTAATCGACGTTCGTCCCGACCCGCGCGTCACGTACACCGGAGCGGAGTACGAGGCCGCCCACCGTTTCGTGGCCGCGCAGGAAGCGAAGTTCTCGGCCGTCGACGCCGCGCTCAACCGCCTCGACGCCGTCGCCGCGTCAGCGCAACAGCACGATCTCGGTGCGCTCGGGGCGCGCGCACACGCGTTACGCGATGATCTCACCGCCGACTATCAAAACGACGAAGACTCCATACAGCGCCCCGGCAAACTCCGCGAGAACTTGCAGGCCCTGACCGGTTTCCGCGCCGGCAGCGGCCCGCCGAGCGCCGCGACGCTCAACCTTGCGGCCCGCATCGACGCTGATTACGGTAAACAGATGCGTGCTGTCGACGCCTTCTTTGGAAACGACGTTGCCGCCGCCAACGCGACCCTACGCCAAACGCACGCGCCGCCGCTAGCGGAATCGCAACCGGAAAAGCCGCTGAATTGCGCCGAAACCGAAGAATAACCGTATTAGGTGGGGCGGAATCCCGCGAGCATCGGCTTCAAATAGGTGTGTGAGTCGTATCCCCACTGCAAGTCCGGGGACGCGTAAGCGACGGCACACCATTGATGGTGCCCCGCGACGGCGACGATCTCTATTTTGCTCACAAGTCCTCGTGAGTCCGTTCCCGAAGCAAAGATCACTCGCGCGGGGCGACCATGCAATGTTGCCTTTCGATCGTTCTTCAACACCTTGAGATCGTGCCAACCGGCGATGAGACGGTTCACGAGGAGCTGCAGGTCCGACTGCCGGGTACCGCCCGGGCGGAACGCTACGGTCGCGTATGAGTATGTTATCGGCGCTGACGGCCACGTCGTTCCACATCGAAACGTCGTCGCTGCGTCGTCTTGGCGATCGAGCCGGCACCCGGCGGGAATCGTCATGCGGAAGCGATGCGCCGGGTCGACATACGGCTGCGCCACAGACGCGGCCTGCGACGGCCGCCGGTCGTCGTCGCCAAAGCCCAGCAGCGCCAAGACCACCGACCCAACTGCCAAGACACCGACCACGACGGCACTCAAAGCGATGAACAGATAAACTTTTTTCATTGCGAGACGCTCCCCCACGGCAGCCCGCATGGCCGCTGCCTTTGCCCTCGATCGTACGCGCTGCGGCCCCCTTGCACATGGGGGCAAACCCTACCGTCACGCTATCGAAGCAGCGCTTCCAGGGTCAAAACAAAACGTAAACAATGACTACAGACCTAGTTTGGACGGTACTGATACTTACGGCGCTTCTAGCTTCCAATTCCAATCCGGCGCCCCGGCCGTGGCGTCACGTTTGCGAGTTCACCCGGAGCTTCACGGCTTTGGTCGTTCCGTTAACTTGCTTGTAAGGGAGCATCTATGCATTTCAGGCGTCTTACAGCGTCGGTAGCGGGCATCGCCGTTCTTAGCGCGGCGAGCTTCGTTTACGTCTCGCACCCCGCGCGCAGCTCGGACCACCAGGATTCACCGGAGACCGTCGCCCGGCCGCCCGCGGATATCACCGACGTGTTTTTCTTCCCGTCGCCCACCAACCGCAACAACGTCGAAGTCGTGATGGACCTCGTGCCGCTCATCCCCGCCGGCGAGAGCAGTCACCGCTTCCTCGATCCGGGCGTTCTATACCAATTCAAATTCGCACACGGAAACCTCGGGACGACGGCGCCCGCCGACTTCGCGCTGCAGCTCACGGCAAGCGGCACGGGTCCCGGCCAGAAAATTCAGTTGTACGAAAAGCACGGTAGCGGAGAAAGCCTCGGCCTCCAGTCGACGACCGGCACGCCGATCGGCTTCCCAATCAATTTCAACAGACCGGCGGGCACCTTGCTCCCGGACGGAATAAACGCGTTCGTCGGCCCGCGCGCTGACCCGTTTTTCTTCGACCTCTTCCAGTTCTTCAAGATTCTGCCCGACCGGCTCTACAGCAATCCCCGCACGGGCGATGCACTGGGAACGAAGACTCCGACGTTCAACGGCTTCGCGCCCGGCTCACGCTCGGGCCCAGTCTCGGGTAATTATGCCTGCAGCGACAGGCCTTCGACCAACGCCCTCACGCAGATCAACGGCGGATTCGACATGGTCTCGATCGTGCTCGATGTCCCGCGCAACCTTCTCGTGACCGCGGGTCAATCGCCGCTCGTCCACCTGTGGGCGACGACGAGCACCGCCACGAACGGGCGCAATAACGGGCAGGTCGCGTACAATCAGATCGAGTTGCTGTCGCGTCCGGCAGTCAAAGAACTCTTCGAAGTGTTCGCCGATCACGCGATCACCAATATGTCGGAACCCTATAACGATCCGACGATTCACAACTCCATCTCGTACTTCATGAGGAACGTCGCCGGCCGCAGTCCCGCGATCTCCAATGTCGTCACGTCGGTCCTCTACCCGAACGAGATGTCTGCCGACCTCTCGCAGTACGGCGTCCCCGCAGCGTATCTCGGCGTCGAGACCGGCGGCGCAACCGGTAGTAAATTCGGCGGCCGCTCGCTGACCGACGATGTGATCGACTCGTCGCTCGGGGTCGTTTTCGGAAACACGATTCCGGGTCTTGGTCTAGCTTCGGACGACGGCAAAGAAAACAACTGCCTCTCGAATGAGCACGTCTATACCGGCCAAGGCGGCCGCCAGACGCAGGCTGCGTACCCGTACGTGACGACGCCCCACTAAATGGGATTGGACTCCGTCCGATCGGGGCATGATTGCGCTGCGCCGGACGGCAAGCGGCTAGTCCCGGCGCCACGGTGATCCACAGACGGGCGGGAAGCACTCAAGGGGTGCTTCCCGCCCGTCGTTACGGCGCTTTCGGTTCGTGGGCCGACTCGACGTTCATGCGCCCGGAGTGCGACTGACGATGCGCTATCGCGCAATTGCGCTCATTGTGGCAAGTGCCGTACTGGCATTGTTGGCGTGGCCATGGTTTATCAGTCATCGGGCAGCGGACGCGACGGCCGTCAGTGTTCCGACGGCTGCGCCGGGAGACCGCGACTACGAGCGCCGCGATAGCCTCATCGCCTTCTGGGAAGGCGCCGTACGCGAGAACCACACAAGCGACATGCTCAGTCCACGCGAACTGGCGAGTCAGTATCTACAGCGCTACCGCGAACAAGGCGACATCGGAGACGTTCTCCGCGCCCAACACATGGCACAGCGGTCGCTTGCGGTCGAGTCACGCAACATCGGCGCGCTCGCCGAGATGGCGTCGGTGATGTTGACCTTGCACCGCTTCCGGGCTGCGCTGCACTACGTGGACGAAGACATTCCCTACGATCCCGTCGGTCCCGAATTCTTGTCGCAGAAGGCGAGTCTCCTGATGGAGCTCGGCCAATACCGGCAGGCCGACGCCATACTCGAACGAGTTCGTTCCCGCGACCGGAACAGCGTCGCAGTCGAGACGATCCGTTCTCGCTACGACGAACTGACGGGCCACTTGGCGCAAGCCCGCACGCTGCTTTTCGACGCCACGGCGCAATTTGACGTCGATGCCGGCGGCGCGGCGGCGCAGCCGCGAGCGTGGTATCGCTTCCGCGCGGGCGAACTCGCTTTCGAAGCCGGCGACAATGACGCAGCGATCGCGGACGAGCGCGACGCGCTCGCTCTCTTTCCGACCTACAACCTTGCGCTTAAAGACCTTGCCAAATTCGAGCTCGCGAATCACCACTACGCAGAAGCGCTCGCGGCGGCGACCAAAGGTGCGCAAGTAACGCCGTTCCCGGAAACGCTCGGTTACGAGGCTGATGCGCAAGCGGCCCTCGGCGACCCGAAGGCTGCCGCTGCAACGCGCGACTTGATCTTCACGATCGAACGGATCGGAAACGCATATCGCGTGAACGATCGCCTCTTAGCGATCTATTATGCCGACCATCGACTTCGGCCGAGTGACGCGCTCGCCATCGCGCGCCGCGAAGCGGCCGTCCGCGGCGACGAAATCTACGCGCAAGACACGCTCGCCTGGGCGGCGGCCATGGCCGGGCACTGGGATGAGGCGCGCCGCGCGATGATGCTCGCCACGCGGTTCGATACGGAAGACCCGATCATCCAATTCCACGCGGGAATGGTCGCGCTGCACTTTGGCGAGCGTGCCGAAGCCAAGCGGCGTTTAGCGCGTGCGCTTGAGCTCAATCCGAATTTCCACCCGCTGTACGCCGACCAGGCGCGGCAAACGCTCGCAACGTTGTAGCATCCTAGTCGTCCCGTGAACTGCGGCGGGAATAGGCTCGGCATTTCTCCCCGAAAGCCTCAAGGAAGCAGACGCTGCCGCACCGCAACCAGCAGGCCTGCCCGTTCGCTCCTATCAGCAGTCGCGTATTCGGCCGAGCCTTTCTTTTGCATTGGGAGGACCATTGAAGCGACCAGTCCAGCGTCTCGTTCCCGCGCTCATCGTGGCCGCGTTCGCGGTCAATGCGACAACCGCCGCCGCGAACCCGCTTCGGAGCGGCTACGCCGCCGATGTTCCACGCCGCGTCGACTTCCGCGACCTCGGCCGCGCGCAACCAACCTTGCCGGTGTCGATTGCCGTGACGCTCAACTACCGGCACTCAGCCGAACTTGAGCGCTTGGTACAGCTCCAAAGCGACGTCCAATCCCCCCTCTATCACCACTTTCTAACGAGCGTGCAGTTCGATGGCTACTTCGCGCCGGCAGCGAGCGATTACGAACGCATCACGGCAGCCTTGAGGGGCGCGGGGTTCCGGATCACCCAAACTTTCGCCAATCGCACGGTTGTTGACGCGACGGCGCCGGCCGCCATTGCGGAGCGTTATTTTTCCACGCAGATCCACCGCGTCGTGCAGAGCGGCGCCGGCGTGCGCTACTCCAACGCCGTGCCGGCTTTCATTCCGGCGCAGTTGCGCGACATCGTCGCCTCCGTGTCGGGCCTCAACAACCTCAACGTCGTAGCACCGCTGTACCGCTTACCTTCACCGGCCGAGCGCTTCGCGCAGCAGCAGCGTGCCCAGAATCACATCAGCAGCAAATCGATCGGCGGACCGCTGTATGGTCCCGACGGCGGTTACGGCCCGCTCGCGACCGCGCAAGGCTACGATTTTCCGGTACAGCACGGCTATAGCGGCTCGGGCCGCGCCGCGGGCATCATCATCTGGGCCGATTACCGCGCAAGCGACCTCACCGTCTACGCTAAGAAGTTCGGCATCACGCGCACCGGTACCACGTCGAAAGTCTCGGTCGACGGCGGCGGCAGCTTCGATGGTAACATCAACGATCCCGGTAACGCGTCGGTCGAAGCGGAGCTCGATGCCGAGACGATCCTGGGCAACTCGCCCGGCGCCAATATCGTCGTGTATGAGTTTCCGCAACCGACCGATCAATATCTCGAAGACGCTTACAACGCGGCGGTCTCGGCCAACAAGGTCGACGTCCTCAATTCGAGCTTCGGCGGTTGCGAAAACGGCGACACGGGCTTTGATACGGCAACCAACCATATCGCCACGCAAGGCGCCGCCAAAGGCATCACCTTCGCGGCATCATCAGGCGATTCGGGCTCGAACGAGTGCAACGGTTCCAAAGGCGTCTCCGCTCCGGCGGGTGACCCAGAGTTCGTTTCAGTCGGCGGAACGTCGCTGCAAGTGAACTCATCGGGCGGCTGGACAAACGAAGTGGTCTGGAACTCCAACGGCGGCGCCGGCGGCGGCGGCGTTTCGACCCTGTTCGCGCTGCCCTCGTATCAACAGGGCATCGGCGGCGTGATCACGAGCGGTCGCAATCAACCCGATATCGCCCTCTCCGCAGACCCGAGCTACGGTACGTCGCTCTACTTCAACGGAGCCTGGGACGGTCCGGTCGGAGGCACCTCGTGGTCTTCGCCGATCTTCACGGCGTACTTGACGCAGGTCGCGCAGGTTCGCGGCGCACGTGCCGGCTTCATCAACCCGAGCCTCTACGGCACGTTTAAGAAGTCGACTTACACGTACTACCGCGATATCACCCGGGGGAACAACTTCGGCTACTCCGCCAGACGGGGTTACGATCAAGCCTCGGGCATCGGCTCTATCCGGACCGGAAACGGTTTGGCACCGAAGCTTCCGTAAGCCGAACCGTAGCGTTCCGGGCGTCGGCTCTATCCGAACCGGAGGCGGTTTAGCACCAAAGCGTCCACGAGCGGTCCGCGGGCCTTCGCTAATGCGTGGGAGCGGTTGGGCTGCTCCCGTTCGCCCGGCGGACCAAATACGACGTGAATGTTTCCTCCCCGTTCCTTGGCGGCGTAGAGGGCCGCGTCGGCCTCACGGCTGATCTGCTCACACGATACGTCTCCTTGCAGGCCGGACGCGATTCCGATGCTAGCAGTCACCGAGATGGACGTGTCGCCGAAGAGGATAGGTGCGGAGATCCGCGAGACGATGCGAGCGGCGATCGTTTCGATCGCGGAACGATCGCTCGTGTGCCGCACGATCACGGCGAATTCGTCGCCGCCCAAACGCGCACAAAGGTCCTCCCCGGCAAGGGCCGTGCGTAGGCGCTCGGCTGTCGCGATCAGGACAAAGTCCCCCGCGGCGTGTCCGTACGTATCGTTGATCGGCTTGAAGCGGTCGAGGTCCACATACATCAGCACAAAGGGCTCGCCGCGCCGGCAGCAGGCAACTCGTTCCTCAAGGGCCCGATCGAACGCCGCGCGGTTTGCAATCAGCGTCAAGCTATCGGGATTTGCATCATGTAAGAGCCGTTGATGCAACATCCGTTCTTCGGTCGCATCTCGCAGCAGCAAGATAATCATACGGCAAGCGCCGTCTTGATAGACGCGCGAAAAGGTCAGTTCTAACCACTGTGTTTGCCCGCTCTCCACCACGCGACACTCTTCATGCGTAAACGAATCGAGGCGCATCGCTTCGAACCTGGCAATTTCAGGCAGCTGCCTCAAAAAGGCTGCGGCGGTGCTACCGATGATGCGGTCGACAGCGGCATTATGGTCGACCAGCGTGCCGCGTTCGTCGAAGATGGCGATTCCCAGGTTCGTATTGTCGAAGACCGTTTTGAACTGCGCTTCTTGCAGCCGTAGCGCACGTTCGGCGGTGACGCGCTGCAGTTCGGCCGACAGCGCTTCGCGTTCGAGCTTCGTCGAAGCCAACTCCATTCGATCGCGCCGGGCCATGTACCGTCCGATCAACACGATGCCGACAGTCCCGAAGAACACGGCCAGCAGCGAGAGTGCGACGGTGATTCTACGTTGGACCAGGCGTGCGTTCAAACGCTGCAGGATTAAACCATCGGACACCGTTATATCGCGGAACCAGAGGCGTTCGCGTGCATCGATCGCGTGTTGCACGAGTGACTCAACGTGAGCCGAATCGCTCGGCGGTCGCGTGTCCGAATCGAGAATCGTTTTTACGCGTGTTTCGAAGGCGGTGGTGCGGCTTGTCGCCGTGCGAAAGAGCGGAGCGAGGCGGGGAGCCGCAGACGGTTCAAGAGCCATAACGATGGGAAACGCGCCAGCGATTTGCGCAAGCGGTTGACCCTCCACGGCGCGGTCCGTGGCGAGCATGGCAACCGCATGCGGGCCGAGCCGCGGGCTCGGCGTCCCGCTTGCGGTATCGGCCGTTCGCCTTAGCGCCGCCAGAGATTGCGGCTCCCAGCGCAACAGCATGGCGACCAAGTTCTGTACCGCGTCGCTCGGGTCGTAATCGAGCGGAGCATCATCTGCGATATTCGCGCAGATTTCGACTAAGCGGTCAAGCAGATTATCAAGACCTGCGGCGGTCGGTGCCGAACGTTCGCGGGTCCACAGCCTGCGCCATTCATTCCAATGGGTTCGGCCCGCAGGCGGTAGTTCGTCGATTAGTCCGGCATCATCTACGAGGACCACAGCGCGATCGAGCCCTGCGCGCGCCTGCGAGGCCGTAGCCGGGTTTCCGCTCCCAAGGCTGCGGTGTAGCGACTCGACGACCGGCTGAAGTGAAGCGACGCGGCCGAATGTGATGAGGGCAGCACGTTCGCTCCTCGCCGTCTTGATATCGGCGCTGAGCTGTGAGACCATGACGAAGCTCGTACCGAGGATCGGTACACCCAAAATGATGATGACGAGTGCGAGACGCCCCAAGAAGGAGCGCGAGACAAGCACCGCGCTGGGCGAAACGGATCTATGACTTCGAGCGAGCAATCGCACTCCCAGCACTCCAGACTGGTTCTATTTTCGGTAAGCCGGAGGGCTTCCGTGAGAGTCGCTTGCCGGCCGAGTAACGATCGCGTACGCTGCGCCACTCGTATGTTTGCGAAAACACACATTATCTCGCGACGCTTATTGGGCGGCGTGTGGCGTAGCGCACTCGCGTAGCCGCTCCAATGAGCGGCCGGTTGTTCACAGGGCGGCGTTATGCGCGGCAAACCCCGGTTCAGGGAACGCAGCTTCGCGGAGGGGATGCCGCTGCGCGGCGGTGCTGAAGAGACCGTACGCGCCAAGTGCGTACTGTTCGGCCATCCGCTGCGTGTTGAAGTACGAGCCGTTGAGCGCGATCGCGTTGCGGCGCAGGAGCGCGTACGCATCGGGATCGCGGTAGTAAAGCGGAACGACGACCCTTTCCAGCTTGTCGTACAGCGCCACCGCATCGGCCGCGTCGCTCGCATCTGCGTGGCCGTCGCCGATCGCCCAACCCGTCACTCCCTCGATGCAACCTTCGACCCACCAACCGTCAACGGTGCTCAAGCTCGGCACACCGTTCAGCGCTGCCTTCATGCCGCTCGTGCCCGAGGCTTCGAGCGGTGCGCGGGGCGTATTGAGCCACACATCGACCCCCGCGACGATGCGTGCAGCGGTCGACATTTCGTAGTTCTCGATATACACGACGCGTACGCTGCCCTCGAGAGCACGCGCCGCCTCGAAGATGCGGCGGATGACCGCTTTGCCATCTTCGTCGCGCGGATGCGATTTGCCGCCGAACACGAACTGCAACGGCCCTACGCGCTGCGCGATCGTGCGCAGCCGCTCGAGATCGGAGAAGACGAGCGCGCCGCGCTTATACGCAGCGGCGCGCCGCGCGAAACCGATCGTGAGGTGCGCCGCATCGAGTTCAATCCCGTTACTCGCGCGGACCATCGCGCACAACTCCATCTTCGATTGCGCATGCGCGGCAGCGATTTCCGTGGGTGCGATGCCGACTGCATGACGCAGATACGCATTGTCATCGTGCCAGCCGGGAATCCGACGGTCGAAGAGTGCTGCGAATGCCGGGGCCGTCCACCGGCCGGCGTGGACGCCGTTGGTGATCGCCCCGATCGTGTCGCCGGGAAAGAGTACCCGCGAGACCTCGCCGTGGCGCATCGCGACGCCGTTCGTATAGTGCGAGCCGCGTAGCGCAAGATATGTCATGTTGACGAGACCGTCGTGCACGGCGCCGAGCGACGCGACCAGCCGCGCGCGGCGCTCGCCAAGGACTGCCTGTGCGAGCGCTGGATCGAAGCGATCGTGTCCGGCCGGCACGGGTGTATGCGTGGTAAAAACGAAGCGGCGTCGGACCGCCGCCAGATCATCCTCCGACCATTCCTGCGCGTTGTGTTCGCGCTGCCGTCGTTCGAGTGCGGCGGCAACCGAGAGCGCGGCATGGCCTTCGTTCATGTGAAAGGTCGCGATGCCGCCTTCGAGTCCGAGTGCTTCAAGCAGCGCATAGCCGCCGTAGCCGAGTACCATCTCTTGCCCGAGACGGTAGCGTTCATCGCCGCCATACAGCGATCCGACGAGTGCGCGCGCTGCCGCGTCGTTCTCCGCAAAGTCGGTGTCGAGCAAGAGCACCGGCACGCATGCGCCGCCCCGTCCCACGAGCGGGTAGCGCCACGCTCCGATGCGTACCGGGCGCCCATCGATTTCGACGGTAACGAACGCTTCGACGCGTTCGAGCGTCGCACTCGGATCCCACGAGTCGGGTCGTTCGTGCTGCTGCCCGTGCTCGTCGAGCCGCTGTGCGAAATAACCGTGCCGATGCACCATGGTGATGCCGATCACGGGCATCGCGAGATCCGCAGCCGAACGCAGCATGTCGCCCGCCAGCACTCCCAGTCCGCCGCTGTACGTCGGAATTCCCGACTCAAGCGCAATCTCCATCGAAAAATAAGCCACGCGAGGTGCAAGCATCGCGCGTCCTTTACTTCCTATGGCAGCCGCACCCCGCCAGACCGAAGGAAACCATTTCGTGCCGACGCCGTCTTGAGGCGGCTCCGGGAAGAAATCGTGGTGTTGTCCGCGGAATGGCCCGCACGTGCGAGGCGCTCTTTCCCTGGCCTTCAGGCTCGGGGTTTTCGTTGTGGCTGCGGCGTTGGGCTCACTGATCGCCACGGCTGCGCCCACGGCGACGGTCCAACCTCGAGCGATCTCGAGTATCCGGCGAGCGTTGACCGATCCGGCCATCCGCGCGAGTTTCGCGCGCCCAATCGTGCAGCTTGCACGAATCGCATGGATGACCGGCACCTGGAACGCACGCGTCATTCGGCACATCGGTCCCCATCGGGAAACGAGCGATGCCGCGACGTACGTCTTCGCACCACTGATGCACGGTCGCTGGCTTTTCGGCGCCGACCGCCACGCGGGCGACTACATCTACATCACCTACGATCAACTAGGGAACCACTGGACGCTCGTGCGGCTGGAAGCGAACCCTTCGTACGGAACCTTCGTGTCGAGTGACGACTGGCGTGCGGGCCGTATCACGTTCACGAGCGTAGCGGCGTTTGCGGAGGGTCAACCGTACGCGCGCACGACGACGATCTTGAAGCGCAATGCGCGCAGCTTCGTGATCTACGATAAGGAACGGCTTGCCGACGGAACGAGCCTGCTCGACGACATCGTCACCCTCGAGAAGCAATTAACCGTTCCGGCCGCAGCCTCGAGTAAAGGATGGTCGGCTCGTCGAGATAGGTAGTGCGCTGCATTTCGCGATAACCGCATTTTCCGGCGACGCGGATCGAGGCGGCGTTGTCGGCGGCGATGATGCACACCGTCCGAGGCGGCTCGAGATGCTCGTCACCCCAGAGGAGCGCGGCACGAACGGCTTCGGTAGCAAAGCCTTTACCGTGCGCGTGTCCCGCGAGCACCCAGCCGAGCTCGGGAATCCCTGCGATCGAAGGAACGAAGTCGCGTTTAAAATCGGCAAAGCCGACGTCCCCGACAAATCCGCCCGTTGCTTTTTCCTCGGCGGCCCAGTAACCGAAGCCGAGCAGCGCCCAGAGCCCGGGGTATCGCAGCATACGCAACCACGTCTGTTGCAGCGTCGACGGCTTTCCGCCGATGTAACGGGTCACTAACGGATCGGCCCACATCGACGCGCAGGCGTCGATGTCCTCGGCTCGATGCGCGCGCAGTACGAGCCTCTCGGTCGTGAGAACGGGAGCGCCTCGGGGCGGCAGCGCGGGCATCTGCATGGTGCTGGGACGTTCTGCGGACGGCCGGGGCTTATCTTGTGAACATCAACGCTCGTGTTCGGAAGGAGCCCCTATGATCTGCATCGCCGGGACCAACCCGTTCCGCTCGAATCCTATGATCGCACAAATACTGCTGATGTCCGTACAGATCGGAGCCTTATGGGCCGTTGGTTTCCTCTGTAACAGGTTTGTCGCGACTTGGCATCTGCCGGTTCCGGGCTTCGTTTTCGGCATGGCGACCCTATACGCGTTGCTCGCACTCAAGATCGTTCGCGTTGCCTGGGTCGACGCGGGCGGATCTTTGCTCGTGCGGCACCTGGGGTTTTTCTTTATTCCCATTGACAAGATCGCCTTAAGGGCGTAGCATCGGCCTCAAATACTATAACACTAGTAATTCAGGCAATCTCCCGGGGAGGGCTGTCGATGCCGCGTACGCGGGCCGTGACGCTGACCAATCATGAGCTTAGGCTCATGAACGTACTGTGGGATCGACGGTGCGCGACCGTAGCTGACATTGTCGGCGTCCTCGAACCGCCGCCGCTTGCGTACACGACCGTGTTAACGACGCTCGCTACTTTGGAAAACAAGGGTTATGTCGCTCACGACAAAGCCGGGCGCGCGTTTGTCTATCGCCCCCTCGTCAAGCGATCTGATGCGGCAACGTCGCTTTTGGATACTCTACTCGAGCGTTTTTTCGGGAGTTCGCCCGGAGTTCTGGCGCTCACACTGTTAGAAGATGAGCGCCTGTCCGATAAGGACATCGGAAATCTCAAGCGGGTGATCGAGCGCAGAAGCAAGTCGCGATGATCGCCGTTGCCCGAGAAATACTCGACGTACTCTTTGCGAGTTTATGGCAAGGCGCGTGCATCGCGCTTGTCGTCGCTGCAGTTCTTGCCTTCACCGGACGCCGCCTCAATGCGGCCACGCGCTACATCGTTTTGCAAGGCGCGCTCGTTGCCATCACGATCGTTCCGCTCGTGACGACGCTCCCGAACATCTTGGCGCATGCGGCGGTCCAAGGCCGCGCCATTGCGGGGCCTTCCGCCGCGAAGAACGTGGGGTCGGTCGGCGCCTTGGACGCAGCAGCCCGTCGAATCGATGTTCCGTTGAACGATCGAGCGATACTTATGCTTACCGGGGCGTGGATCATCGGCGTTCTAACGTTCACGGTGCGCATCGGTGCGGGCTCGCTGCAGCTCGTGCGCCTCATGCGCCGCACGGAACGGCTCGCCGATCGCGGCGGCGCGCGCGTCTATGCCTCCCCGGATATCGGCGTGCCGCTTGCAATCGGCTTTGCCACGCCGTCGGTCATTGTCCCCACGGCCTTAGCCGCCGAGGCCGGCGAAGAGTTCGAATGTATCATGTTGCACGAGCTCGCGCACCTGCGACGCGGTGATGCGTGGCTGAATGCATGCGAGCGCGTGTTGGACGCATTCCTGTTCTTCAATCCGGCTGTGTTGCTGGTGCTGCGCTCGATCGCCTTGGAGCGGGAAGCCGCTTGCGACGATTGGGCGGTCGCGCAATCGCGCGATCTCGACACATACACCCGAACCCTCGCTTCGTTCGCCGTCAGGCGCTCAGGCGCCGGCTCCTTAGCCGCATGCGGTGCGCCGGGGTTCGGCCGTGCAACGGTCAACCGCATCCAACGACTCGAAGACGCGCGCCGCAACGGCGCTATCTCCCTCTCACACTACGCTCTTGGAGGATTTACACTCATGCTTGCCATCATGGCGCTTACCCTCGCGTCGTTCGCCCCAGCAATCGCGTTCGGACCGCAAACATCGAACACACCGCAAACATTGGTCACGCCTGCCGTCGTCCCAACGAACGCCTGTTCACACCTCGCGCGTTACCTCGGGGGACCGCCTCCTGAAACATCCTTGCCGCCGGGATTTAAGGCGCAGGTTCTCGTCCGTGTTTCGCCGTCGGGCAAAGTTGTGGGCACCACGGTCTCCAAGTTCAGCGGCAACGCCGGTTTCGATCGAGCGGTGGTCGTTGCGGCGCAGAAAGGCACGTATGCTCCGGAAGTGCAGAACTGCAAGCCGGTTACCGGGGCTTACATGTTCGACGCGGTCCGCTCCTAGTGAGAACGCTAAGGTCACGGCGTTAGCGCAACGGGTAGGGAAGCACCTTACCTCCGGCACCGTCGACCGCTCCGATCTCGCACCGAGCATGGCTCGCGCGCTGACACCGGAGGTGGTTGCTGAAAGCGGGGAAACCGCATACGACTACCACGTAAGCTTCCCGAGCGGTCTTGCGTTCAACGTACACCTCGCCGTCACGAAGGACCGCAAAGTCGACCAGTACTTCGCCCAACCGGGCTAACGAGCACGGTACTCCACCGTCGAGTTTGCGCGGCCGAGATCTCCTCGGCAATGGCGAAAGCAGCGACGCGCGAAGCTCCAGGCACTGCGCCCCGCATGACGCGAAGTCTGCGCAATGGCGCAGTGCCTGCTCACCCTCGGACACGGAACCGCAAGCGAAGAAGAACTTGCCGCATTGATCCGCGGGGCCGCTATCGACTCGACCGTCGACGTCCGCACCGTTCCCAAGAGTCGCCGTCATCCCCAATTCTGGCGCGAAGCGATGGAGTGCTGGATTCCGGAGCGCAGCGCGAGCCGGTACACGTGGTGCCCCGCGCTTGGCGGTTTCCGCAAACCCGACCCGAAGAGCAGCAACGTCGCGCTGCGCCATCCGGCCTTCCGCGCTTACGCCGATTACATGGAAACGGGCGCCTTCGCCGATGTACTTGCGCAACTGCTGCGTGAGGCCGCAACCGCGCGGACCGCGGTTCTCTGTTCGGAAACGGTTTGGTGGCGCTGTCACCGTCGCTTGATCGCCGACGCTGCCTCTCTGTTGCATGGCGTCGACGTACGCCATCTCATGCACGACGGCAAACTACGCCCGCACATTCCGACCGCGGGCGTTCGCGTGACCGAAGCGGGCACACTGCGCTACGATGTCCTCTTCGAAGCGGACGAGCCCGCTGAACTGTCTCCCGGAAGCCCAACCGAGCGCCGCAATAAGCGCGCGCAACACGATCGTTGAACCGCTTGGAGCCTGCGATGGGCCTGCGGCCCAGCGTATGCTTCCGCGGCCTCAAAGCCCCGCACGAGAGCGAACCGACCATGGAAGACGTGGGCACCAGATCGCCGACCGCGCGTTGCATCGTCCGTCGATTACGCTCCCGCGTCACCCGCGCATCGCACCGAAGCACTAACCCGGGCCAATGCGGGTTTCGTGAAGTCGAGAGGGGCGCGGCTAACCTCAACGACGAGGGCGCTGCCTTCGCGTCGAGCCGGCACCGCTTGCGCCGGTTCACGATCGTCGCGCACCACGACGCCGGGCGGTGCCCGGGGAAACACGAGCGTGAGGTCGCGGTGCGCGGAAAACGCGTGAACCCCGATGCGCAGGTGCGCGGGAAAACCGTGCGCGAAGGTCACGACGTAGCGTCGGCCTTCACGCACGTGGTTTGAAACATCGCATCCTTACCGGGCTGTGCGTTTCCGTACAGCGTCAGATAGGCTGGACGGAGCGCGCTTGCGATGCGCACTGGTCCCGGCGAATGTCGGCCGGCGTCGACACCGATAATAAAAATGTTCGCGTACCCGGCGTCGCAGACAAGCGCGTTCCAGGCTGCGTGCCGCCGGCAATCAGCGTCGGCGAGCAGCGGCGTATCGAGAACTACGGCTGCGCCTGCCTTTGCCGTTACCGAGCCGTCGAGGTCGCGAAACACCGTTCCGCGATAGCCGTCGGCCCCGAGCTTGTCTTTCTCTCCGGGATGCTTGCCGAAAAAGACCGGCTCTGCATTCCTAAACGTCAACGCGCTTGCGTAGTTCGTCGGATCGGTGCACGATGCGCAGGCGGTGCTTGAACGGAAGCGATGCACTGCCCGCTTCGAGCGATCCCTGCACGCTGATGCCGCCGGCTTGCAGACGCAGATCGCGATCGCCGACGACCAGCCGCCCGTCTATAACCAGCCGCGCGAACGGCGGTGGATCGACGTCGAGGAGCACCGTGCGTCCGCGGCCGATGTACACGTCTGCGCCCGGCCGGGGCAGCGTCCCGCCTCACGTCGTGACATCCGGACCAGCGTTCTGGTGCGGCGAACGTCCGGCCGCCGCCGCAGGCGAGGGCGAGGGCGAGCAGCAGCACACCCGCGACGGATGCAAAACGGACGGAACGCCACGCAGTCCGAATTGTGATGATCACCGGTCGGTACGCACGTTGGGCGACTCCAACGCACCACGGAAGTGCGACCCGACGATGCCGCGAAACAACGCCTCGACGGGTCCACCGCGGGCCTCATCGGGGTCGCTGTGCGCTGCCGCAACCGTCAGAGCGGGCAGCGACTTCGCGCGCAACTTATCGTTGAGCGGCGCGAGATCGTCCTTCGTCAGCGCGGAAAAGCTTGCTTCGACGTCGGAGAGTTCGCGGCCGAGCGTGTCGATGCGCGCGACGGCCTACGCGGTAGGCGCACCTTCCGTCGACATGATCGCTCCGTAATCATAATCCGCCTGCTCGCGCAAGCGCTCTTCGCCGGTGATCGCGCCGCCCTCTTTGGTTGCGACGACTTGCTTGCGCAACGCGTCGGCGCGGTCGGAAAACTGTGCAAGTTGCGCGCGCAGCGGATCGCTGGCACGAAGCTTCGCGCCCGTGGCTGCGGCCTGCGCACGCAGCGCCACGATCTGATCGACGAGGTCGGACATGCGCCCGAAAAGCGCCTTGACGCGATTGGCGGCATCGAACTGCGCTTTGCGATCGGCGACCGTATATGATGCGCGCCGGTCGAGCTCCACCGTTAGCGGCATCGTGATCGCTTCACCCGCGCGCGTCAGGCGGACGGTATACGCTCCGGGCAAAAAACGTGGACCTTGCGTCGAAGACCCGGCGAGTTGCGCGGCCGGCGGCACGCGCGGCGGCTTCGTGCGCATGCTCCACTCCACGCGGTTGAGTCCCTTGCGTATGCCGGGTGAGACGGTATCGACGACGGCCCCCGATGAATCGAGGATGTCGAGCGTCAGCTTACCGATTACTTGACGCGTGCGCAGGAAGTAATTGATGAGCGCGCCTTGGGGCGGGTTCTCGCCCGCGTACGAAGCGTCGCCATCGGCCCAACCGCCGTTGCCTTCGATGCGCTGCTGCGCGGGACGACCCGGCAAAAACGCCGCACTCGAATCGAGCATCCGCGCCGACATCGCACGGAGCGGCGAAATGTCGTCGACGATCCACATGCCGCGCCCGTGTGTGGCAACCACCAAGTCGTGATCGCGCGTCTGCAGCATGAGGTCCCGCACCGGAACGGCCGGGAAGTTATCGGGTTTGAAGCTCGCCCATGATGCGCCGCCGTCGACCGAGGTCCACAGACCGAACTCGGTTCCTAAAAAGAGCAGGTTGCGATTGACGGCGTCTTCCTTGATGACGTGCGCATAACCGCGCACGGCCGCCGTCTGCGGAGAAACGAGCGGTTGCCACGTGTGTCCGTAATCCGTCGTGCGGTACGCGTAGGGTCCCATATCGCCGAAGGTGTGGCGATCGATCGCGACGTAGGCGGTGGCGGGATCGTAGCGGCTCGCTTCAACCCAGCTGACCCAACTCGCTTTGGGTATCTCCGCGATGTTGCCGACGACGTTGTTCCACGTCTTGCCGCCGTCTTGCGTGAGCTGGATGTTGCCGTCGTCGGTGCCGACCCAGATGACGTTGCCGTTCTTGGGACTCTCGGAAATGGAATAGATGGTCGTGTGCGTCTCGGCGGCTGAATTATCGACGGTGATGCCGCCCGATTCTTCCTGGCGCTGCTTCTGCGGATCGTTGGTCGACAAGTCGGGAGAGATGCGCTCCCACGTATTGCCTTGATCGCGGCTGCGAAACAGAAACTGCGAACCGATGTAGACCGTGCCCGGGTCGTTCGGGCTTAACGCAATCGGCGTGTTCCAATTAAAGCGGAGCTTCTCGTGGTACCCGGCTTTTGGTTGGATGTCGCGACTCTCGTGCGTCTGCCGGTTGACGCGGCCGATCGTTCCGCCTTGTGCTTCAGCATACGCAAAGTTCGGGTCTTTTGGATCAGGGAACGCCCAAAAGCCGTCGCCGCCATACAAATTTTCCCAACGGTCGTTCGTGATGCCGCCCGGATACGCGCTGTCGCCGACCCACGTCGAATTATCTTGTAACCCGCCGTAGACCTGATACGGATCTTTGTTGTCGAGGCTGACGTGGTAAAACTGGCTGATCGGCAAATTGGTGCCCTTCCACCACTTGGTGCCGCCGTCGTAACTGATCCATAAACCGCCGTCGTCACCGCCGACGATGTACTTGGAGTTGCTCGGATTGATCCAGACATCGTGCCAGTCGCCGTGACTGCCGCCCGAAGAATTGGTGAAGCTGTGGTCGCCGTCGTCGGAGACGATCACGCTCAAGTTCATCTTGAAGAGGCGCTTTTCGTCGCTCGGATCGATCACGATGCGACTGAAATAAAACGGTCGCCACACCATCCGCTGACTGCGGTCGCCCTCTTCCCACGTGCGGCCGCGGTCCTGCGAGATGAAGAGCGCGGAACGCACGCCTTCGATGAAGGCATACACCGTCTTAGCGTTCGAGGGTGCAATCGCAACTTCGACGCGCCCCCAGGGTCCTTTCGGCAGACCTCGGTTGGTCGACGGCGTCATGCGCGTCCAGTGATTGCCGCCGTCGGCCGAACGGTAGAGCGCGCTGCCCGACGGCGCGTTCGGTCCGTCACCGCCCGAACGAAACGTCCACCCTTTACGGCGGAAATCCCACATGCCGGCCATCAAGACGCGCGGATTGGTCGGGTCCATCGTCACCGACGAGCAGCCCGTCGACAGATTGCGTCCGGGAAGAATCAGCGTCCAATGTGCCCCGCCGTCACTCGTGCGATACAGCCCGCGGTCGGCGCTGTCGCTCCACAATTTCCCCGGCACGCACGCGTAGACGATGTTGCCGTTCTTGGGGTCGACGACGATCCGCGCGACGCGTTCGCTGTTCGGCAAACCGACCTTGGTCCAGTTTTCGCCGCCGTCGGTCGATTTGTAGATGCCGTCGCCGATCGACACGCTGTTGCGCGTCCAGCTTTCGCCGGTGCCGACCCACACGACATTCGGATGCGAAGGATCGAGCGCGATCGCGCCGATCGATTGCACCGGTTGCTTATCGAAGACTGGCCGGAACGACGTGCCGCCGTCGGTCGATTTCCAGACGCCGCCCGAGGCCGCGCCGATGAACAACGTGACTTTCCCGTCTTTCTCTTGGCGTCCCGTGATCGCCGAAATGCGTCCCGACATTCGAGCCGACCCGATATTGCGAATCCCTAAACCCGAGACTGCGGCCGAATCGAACGTTGCGGCCGGGGCCGTACCCGCGAGGGCGAATGTTGCAGCGGTCGCACCGATGGCACCCAAAGCGGCTACGGTGACCATTCGTAAGGTCTTCATTTTACAGGAGCTCCCGGCATGGCGAAGAGTGCGTCGTTGACGGGAACGTTGGCCTGGGCGCTATCGATCGTGATCTTCTGGCGCTCGGCCGACGTGCTGTCGATCGCGCCGCTCTCGATCGCAAACGGAAAGTACACGCCGTTGACCAACTCGTAGTCGCCGTATTCCGTAAGCGTCACCTGCTCGGCGCCACGTAGCTTACGCGTCTCGACGACTTTGATTTCGAGATAACTGTCGGGATCGAGATAATACGCGTACTCTGCGCCGCTGTGCTCGGTAACGCGCAGCTTGTAGGCGTTCGTGCCTTCGAAATCTTCGCGACCGAGGTAGCTGACCGTGCTGCCCGCCGTTTTCGCCGCAAGCAACGGTCCTTCGATCGTCGCATCGTCTGCAAGCGCTTGCGTATCGTCTTGCGACATCCGTTCCGCGTCGCGGCGTCCTTCGAAGCGATTGATGCGCCAGCCGGTCTTCCCGTCGTAGCCTTGCACGAGCGTCAGTCCTTGAATACCTTGCTCGTAGCGCGCCTTGCCGCGATCGCGGTCCCGCGTCTCGAGATACGTCAGCTCGAAGTCTCCCGGCCACGAACTTGCCGCGCAGGCGAAGCGTCGAGATGGCAGCGAGCTTCGCCGCGCCGCCGCGTGCCGCAAGATTCTTCGCGACGAGATCGTGCGCCGATTCGGCGGCCCTCGCCGATTGCATCGGCAATGCAAATCCGACTGCGACAATAGCCAGCAATCGAACGAGATTGAGCCTCATCCTGCACTCCTTGTGAAACGTTGTTCTTGCGGACGCAAACTTCGCGCTTAGCTGTGCGTTTCCGCCTGAAGATGGCCCGGACGCACGTGTTGCGAAAAGCGCGGCTGCGTGATCATCGCCCACATATCCGACCCTCACATCCGGCGTAAGGGCCACTTGTTGCACCATATGATCGACACGGCGAAGGCGCTGCGCCGCTGCGTCGCGCAGCTCAACGCACTCGACCCCCGCCCCGACGTCGTTCTTGCGACGGGCGATCTCACCGAATCGGGAAAGCCCAAAGAGTACCGCCGCCTGCGCCGCATACTCGCGGGTCTCGAGATCCCGCTTTACCCGATCGTCGGTAATCACGATCGCCGTAAGCGATTTTTGGAGGCTTTCGCCGACGCGCCCTACGCGATGCAGCACCGTGGGTTCGTGCAGTATTGCATCGACACGTACCCCGTCCGCTTGATCGGACTCGATAGTCTCGCCGCAAAGGGGGCCGGGGGCGAATTCGATGAAGCGCGGCTCGCGTGGCTGGAGCAGTGCCTCGCCGAGCGACCGCACACGCCGACACTTCTCTTCATGCATCATCCCCCGTATCGCACGGGCATCCGAGCCATGAACGCGCGCAGCTTCCGCGGCGCCGAAGCGCTCGGAGCAGTCGTTGCCCGTCATTCACAGATCGAGCGGATCGTATGCGGGCACATCCACCGCCCGACGCAGGTCCGCTGGAACGGAACGATCGTCTGCACGGCATCCAGTACGTCGCACCAGTTCGTGCTCGCGCTGCGCGCACATCAACCACTGGGCTTCGTGCTCGAACCGCCGGCCTATCTGCTGCACGTCAAGGATGACGGCGTGATGGTTACCCGCACATGCACGATCGGCAAGTTCCGCGGTCCCTTTAAGAAGCGCCGCGCTTAGTCGTGCGTCTCTGAGCCCAGGATCGCCCAGATTCCGAGCATGAGAGCGACGCCCGTGGCATGGACTGCAAGATTCTTCGCCGCCGCTCGCCCGCGCAACGTTGCGACGATCGTGAAATCGCCGAGCGCGATGACCGTCAACGACAGGATCGTTCCGCGCAGCGCGGGACGTGACCGCGCCGCGAGCGCTGAAAGAAGCGCTCCGCCGCCGGCGATGTCACGTGCGCCAAGCGCACGGACGTAAGCCATCGCGCCGGGCCCGTCGGGTTCAATGCCGTACGCCTTGCCGAGCGGACGGGGTGCAGCCGTGCCCGCTGCGCCGAACGCAACCAGACCCACGGCGGTCATCCCACAGAGAAGCGAACCGATCACGCGCCATACGACAACACTCCTCGATGAAAGAGTTACGACGTCCTGATGCGGTAGTTGCTAACGGACGTTCATGCGTCGAGTGTTTGCATGAGCTGCGCGAGTTCGCTCTTCGCCTCGAATCCCACACCCGGCGCCTCGGGCGGCGTGACGAACCCGTTAAGAACGACGGCTCCGTCGGTGAGTCCGCCGAAGGGCGCGAACGCAAACGGGTTCACCTCGGTGCCCCCGAGCCCGAGTGCCGCAGCCGTGTGGAGCGAGAACAGGTGACCGCCGTGGGGCCAAAACGCCGAGCGTGACCACCCCTTGTTCTCCAACCGCTGCACAATCTGCAAGTATTCCGGCAGCCCGTAGCAGTGGACCGGATCGAACAACAAGATGTCACGATCGCGCCGCAGGCCGCCGTGCATATCCAGCAATAGCGCTTCGTCTGCGGAGAAGAGGGCTTCGCCCGCTGCCACCGGTCCATCGTACGCGCGCGTCACCGCCGATTGCGTCTCGAAGTCGAGCGGCTCGCAAACGTCTTCGAACCACCACAAGCGATACGAAGCAAGCCGCGCCGCCGCTTCCAAACTCTCCCGTGCGCCATAAAGGTTCATCGCGTCGACCGCGAGGCATTCCCCCGAACCGAGCACACCCAGTGCGAATTCTACGCGACGTACGTCCTGGTCGAGAGGCAAAGAGCCGATCTTGATTTTTGCGCGCATGTAACCGAAGTCGAGAAACGCGCGCAATTCGTCTTCGAGTCGCCGGACGTCATCGTACGGATAGGGGTAACCACCCGCGGCATAAACGGCGACACGGTCGTTGTGCCGGGCCGCCGGGACGAGCGTTACGATGAAGCGATGCAGCGGAAGCTCGGCGATCTTTGCCGCGGCGTCCCAGATTGCCATATCGAGCGTTCCGACGGCCACGCACCGCTCCCCATGACCGCCAGGTTTTTCACCGCGCAGCATAACATGCCAGGCGCGAAAGGGATCGAGGTTCGTTTCCGCATCGTTGGCAAGCTGTTTGTCATCGGCCGCGAGCAAACGCGGCGCGAAGCGCTCGCGTATCAGACCACTCTGTGCGAAGCGGCCGAACGACGAGAAGCCGTATCCAACGACGGCTTTGCCATCGCGCACGACGTCGGTTCGCAGCGCGACGATACTCGTCGTGAGACCGCCCCCCATGAGCGCAGGCTCTGCGTAACGGGAGATCGGCACGGACCGCTCGATGATTTCGGTGATTCGCATGACGCAAAGCCGATCAACGGCTTTGGGCCGGCATCGTAATCGTTTGCCACAGTAGCTCCGCCCGGGCGTGCAAGGGCAGCGCGTCCTCTGGGAGCACGTACCCGTCGCGCACGAGCATCGCCGTCGCCGCATCGTACGCGCGCAGATATCCGTTGCGATTACCGTACCGCCCGGCGATCGAGCGACGCGGGTCGTGCGCCGTGCGCCGTGCAGCATCCGTAAGCGAGAACGGAACGAACGAGCCGTAGAAATCGACTAGATGATCGCCAAAGCCGCTCGCCGGTTCGCGAAGATTCCATCCTACGTAGGTCGCCAGGGGAGCGGCCACTTCGGGCAGACGCACTCCGCCGAGATCGATCCCGTCGCCGTCAACTTTGGGAATCAAGCTCGCATATGCGGCACCGATGCGCGGCGGCTCGATGTTCACGATCCCATCTTGCCAGCGCGGCCCGAAGTCGTACCGCCAAGTGCGGTGCAGCGCGATCGCGGGATTCGGCGCGGCGAGCCCCGGGATGGCGGGGAAGGTCCATCGTTCCGGCGAGACAAGGGTAGCGTCGGCGATCGACGGATAGCGACTCGGCGGCGGCGCTGCGCCTGAACGCACCCACTCGTCGAGCCGCACGAGCATCGAGCGCTCGATCCAATGATAGTCGAGCGGGTCGCTGCGTGCGCGCGCACCAGGAACCCTCGTCGGCCGAACGCCGGTGATGTGCATACCGCCCGCAATCGCGTAGAAGCGAACATTGGAAGGAAGGGTGACGTCCCGCGTTCCGTCATCGGTCGCCGTCATCAGTGACGCGGCGCGCCCCCAATATTCGTGCGACGTTACGATATCGATCACTTTGAGTTGCGACGGTAACGGCCAGTCAGCTTCCCGAAACGGCGGAATGTCGGTCGGATAGAAGAAGGACGAGAACGCCGCCGCATCGCGCGACGGTTGCGCGAACCGATGATCGAAACTTCCGAGCGACGGGCCGGAGACGATCGGCATGATGGCGTCGAAAACCGGCCGTCCTTGTTCGTCGGCGTCGAAGCCGCGCACGATGAACGTACGCAGGAATCGCCCGCTCTGCGATATGCCGAAGCCGTAGGCGCGGGCAACATGCACCGGCGCTGACGGATCGTGCTTGAAGTACGACACCGCATCGCGGACTGCCGCAAGGCCAAGGCCGACGACGACGGGATCCTTGGCGCGATACACCAGCTCGTAAATGCGCCCCGGCTGGAACCCGCCGTCGAGTGCGATGTCCGTCCCGGCCTGCGTAAAGCGCCAGCGTGCACGCGGAACGAGGCGTCGCTCCGCGAGAATCTCAGCGCGCTCGGTCAGCACGTTATCCGCGTCGGCGTCGTTGCGTACGGGATACGGAGCGTGACCTCGGTCGCCGATCTCGTGCTCGGGCTGCGGTACGTCGACGTGAAAGTCGCTGCGCACGAGCCCGGTAATCGGGCGGCCGTCGTCGCTTGCGATCGGTGCGCGCAGCGCGAGCGATCCCGGCGCGTGCGGAACGTCGAATTGCCACCCGACGGAGATCGTAACAAAGCCATGGTGCATCAAGAATCCGTCGCCGAGGTCGTCCGGCACGCCGGGATCGTGCGAGAAGCGTCCATGATCGAGAACGAGCGCCGTTGCGCCGCCCCGATTGGGAATGTCGATCACCGCCGCGCCGTTCGCCCGCGAAGGTTGGATCGGTGCCAAAATGATGACGTCGGCCGACGAGACAACATCGCTGCGGGCAGCGTGCGGTGCACGCGTGAGATCGATGATGCGTCGGTTCGCCGTAGCTCCTGGCCGGTCCGCAAACCACAGCCGTCCGACGATCTTCTCGTACCCGTTGCCGACCGGCGCGCGCGAAACGGTTTCAAAGCGTGTGGCGTGCGCGTGCGCCGGCACGGCGAGCGAGGCCCACAACGCCGGGACGGCAGCAACGAAGCGCCGGCAACGCATGGGCATGCCGCGCAGTGCTTTAATGGTCGTTGCTCGTCTGGATGCCGAGTTCGAGTCGCCCGATCTCGATATATTGCTCGAGATCGTCTCGATCCGATGGTAAGCACCGTTTGATGACATCGCGGACGCGACGAAGGTCTTCATCGTCGGCGAGCCCGAGCATGCGCGTCAGGTCTCCCTGATCGACACCGCGCGAAGCATCGAGCTTCATTAAGATCAGGTAGGGAAGCGGTACGGCGCGTTCGCGTCCAGCCGTTTCGGTCACTTCTGCCGTGGCCGCGCGAACCCAATTCTGTTCGGAGGTCATCATGTCGATCGGCATTGGATCGCGCCGATAGCGACGACCGATCAGACCCAAGCGCGAATCGGGAAAGGCCAGCGTCTTGGGGTCGGGGACGTATCCCGCGGCTTGTAGTCTGGCGCCTGCGATCTCGAACTGATCCGGAACGATTAAGAGGTCGATGTCGACCGTGGTTCGCTCCGGCATATAGTGTCGCGTAGCTTGGCCGCCCACAATGCACATCGATAGCCCTGCGAAGAGCTTTGATTCCGCGAGTTCTTCCAGTCGACCGACCTCCCAGAGCTCACGAACCGGCTGCCCGTCTCGAGCTGTGCGCTTCATCCGTGACAGGTAGAACTGACGGCGCCGTAGCTTTTCTTCGATGCGGCTCGGCGACGGCGGCCGTGCGCGCACGCGCGGATTCATGGTCAGGACGGTTTCAAGGCGCCATGAAGAGTGCCCTACGTTCGCGAGCTCGCTTCTCTTACGCTACGTCGACGCGGTGCACGGATCTCTCGACGATTTCGTTTCGAGCGTTTGTGGAACGATATCGTCATGTCGAAATCCGAACAGCCCAAACATGGTCCTACGCTGCGCGATGCTGGTCTCACGTCGGGCTCGACTCGCGCAAAACGCCTGCGCGGTAAAGACGAAGACCGCGGCGAGGCGACCTTAAAGGACATCGAGCAAGTCGATCGCGTCGTCCCGGAGCGACCCGACTCCGAACGCGGAACGCCTGAGGCCGAAGCCGAGCAATAGCAAAGCCGCCGTCGGCCATGTACGAAACCAAGCCGTTCGAGGCGTTCGCAGTGGGCGACCGAGCATCGTTTAGTAAAACGATCACGGAAGCCGACGTACTTCTCTTCAGCGCGGTCAGCGGCGACAACTATCCGCTGCACGTCGATGAAAGCTACGCGCGCGCAGGACGATTCGGACGCCGCGTCGCGCACGGTCTATTGACCGCGAGCCTCCTCTCGACGACCAACGGCTTGCTGCTGCAGCGGCCCGGCGGCATCTCGCTCGCGCAAACGCTCCGCTTTCTGCGCCCGGTTTATCTCGGGGATACGATCACCGCGTGCACCGAAGTCGTCGAGATATTGATCGCGAAGCGCCGGCTGCGCTGCCGCACGACGTGTACGAATCAGCACGGAGAGATCGTCATCGAGGGTGAGGCGCTCGAACAAAAGGATGATCGCTGACCTGAGGCCCGAGCCCTTGATCGCCTCGCTTCTAGCACGGCGGCGTCACGGCGACGACGCGGGCTTCGTCGCGCGCTACGGCGGCGAAGAGTTTGCCATTCTCTTCGAAGGTGCGGGCGCCACGCTTGCGGCAGCCGCGGTCGGCGACGTCGTCTTCCACTTAGAAGCGGCGTCGATTCCGCACAAGGGTTTGACGCTCGGACGTGTTTCGCTCAGCGCGCTTACTGCCCGATCCAAGATTTCAGGTGCCGCGCGACTGCGGCTGGATGGAAGCGAACATCGCTTTGCCATCATCGCGGCGTACGCCGAAACCACTCGGAACCGTATAACATAAATGGCGCCGTCAATCCGCAGGTGACGAACGGGCCGGCCGGCGTGACGAGCGGAAGGGGTATGCGTGAAGGCAAAACTTTTCGCGGACGGCGGTTCCCGCGGTAATCCCGGACCGGCGGCCAGCGGCGCCGTTCTTTACGGCGAGGACGGAGCCGTGCTTGCGGAGGTCGGCGACTATCTGGGTATCGCAACGAATAACGTCGCTGAGTGGCACGCGCTTCGCGCGGGTCTCGAACGCGCCCGAGACCTCGGCGTCCGCGACATAACGATTCGCCTCGATAGCGAACTGGTCGTGCGTCAGGTGACCGGCGTCTATAAGGTGAAGCACGCCGACCTCATTCCGCTCGCCGCCAAAGTGAAGGCACTCTTGCGCACCTTCGCAAGCGTCGATATCGCGCACGTTCCACGCAAGCAAAACGCCGCGGCCGACGCCCTCGTAAACCGCGTCCTCGACGAGGCGTCGGAAACCCGGCGAGCGGGGCTGTCCCCTTGAGCGCGAATGGGCCGGGGTGCTGCGCCGTAATGCCGTCCCGCTCTCTATCTTGGTCGCGGTCCTTATCGGTTTGGCGGCAGCGATCGTCTATTTCCGCACGTCGCAGGACTTGCATTTTAACCAGACGGCGCAGGTTAGAGAGCAGCGATCCGAGATTCGGCTCGATATGACGGTAGCGTACGATTCGGGTCCGCTCGTGCGCGAGGCGTATAAGATGTCGGACTTGGGCGGCACGTCGACGTTGCAATATCGCGTCGTAGGCCGCAAACGGCTCTTGCAGATCACGATCCGAGAACGACCCCAAGAGACGCTTCAAGAGGGCGTGAACGTCGCGTTCCTCTTCGATGAACTGGTTCGCGACGGCATCTGGCAGCTCACTTCAAGACCGCCGCGCGGAAATACGGCGATTCACTATACCGTGGCCATCGCGCAGGTAACGGGCGCCGACCATGGCTCGCGCCGCTTCACGTTCACCGACCCACACTACTGGGCGACGACCGGAGGGCATCAATTTCATATCAGGCTCGAGCGCAACAAGCCCGTGCCCAACCTGCTGCAGCTTTCGAGTACGGCGCTGATCGAACCGCGCTACGGTGAACTCGTGAACGATTTTCGGATGTTCGGGCCGGAGTCGTTTCGCAGCAAGGTCGCCGCTGCGCGCGCGCGCCTGGGAGCGCGCAGTTGAACCCCTACCTCATATCCCAAACGGTACGGACTCTGCGGCCGGCAGCCGTCGCCGCCGTCTGCGTCGCTGCGCTCGGACTCGCGGGTTTCGCAGCGTACGAAGCGGTCGAGGCGCCCGCGAATCAACTTTTCGGGAAAACGCTCGTGCGCGGCGCGCCGACGGTTCGCGAAGTCGCTCTCACCTTCGACGACGGGCCCAATCCACCGTACACCGATCGGATCCTCGACGTGTTGCGCGCCGAACACGCGCCGGCAACGTTCTTTTTAGTCGGGCGCGCGGTTGTGGCGTATCCGCAGACCGTGCGCCGAATCGTGCGCGACGGCAATGCCGTCGGCAACCATTCCTGGGACCACGCGCATCTCATCGTCGAGAATAACGCGGCGATCCGCATCGAACTCGAGCGCACGAGCGCCGCGATTGAGCGTGTCGCGGGCGTGCGAACCGATCTGATGCGGCCGCCCTTCGGAGCCCGCGATTTCGCCGTCATCAACGAGGCGCACGCGCTCGGTTACCGCGTCATCATGTGGAGCGTCCCCCTGCCCGACGACTGGGAGCAGCCCGGCGACGCCACGATCGCTGCGCGCGTTCTGAAACACGTAACCGACGGAAGCATCATCGTACTTCACGACGGAAACCGCGGTATCGTCTGCCGCCGCAATCGCGCGGCTCCGCCGCGCCTATGCGATCGTGCCCAGGAAGTCGGCGCGACACGCACGATCGTCGAACGGTTGCGCGCACGTGGCTACCGGTTCGTCACCATCCCGCAACTGATCGCCGACGCCGCCGGCAAAGGGGTCATGCGTACCGCGTTCCGCGCAGGTCGATGAACCCGTCCTGGTGGCGGTGATCGGGATCGTGATGCGTCCAGTGAACGAGCGGTCCATAGCGCGTCTGCGGAACGAGTTCTCCCTGCACCGCGATACGATCGCCGACGACTACCGGGACCTGCGGCGCCAGCGCTACGTTGTCGACGATCTCGACCCGTGAATCGTTGTCGCTGCACACGTTGAACGCTTCATGCATCGCGTGCGTGCGCGAGCCGTAGAAGAAGCGCGGCGCCGAAACCACCGTAGCGGCGAACAGCACTTCGCTCGGCGATGACAGCTGCAGCCCGGCGGCGAGCGTATTCATGTCGGTCGTCCATCACGCCGAAGGGTCGGCGCCGCAAGCCGAAATTGCGATTGCACAACCACGAACGAGCCCGGCGGTCATCCCGCCGGGCTCGTACATCATCACGTCGCGAGTAGGACCTTAGGGTGAGAAAGAGCAGGCATGATAGCGGTTTGAATACTCTCTCTGAATGTCGAATCTCACGCCGCCGACCGTCGTGTAGCCGGCACTGTTACGGCAAATATCCCCGATTTCACCATACGTGTTGTTGTACCAGGCGACGTTGGTTTGAACGTCGGGGTCGGTGATCGCCTCGAAGTATTCGTGGGAAAGCGTCGAGTTCGTCGAGTCCGCAAGCTTACCGTTCGGCGACATGCAGCCGTTGATTCCCTGGTACGGCTCGACTGAATAGAGCGTGTGGCCGATGTCGCTGAAGTCGACCGCGCCGTGATACGCGCAGTATTGTTGCGCGTAGCAGCCGCCGGCAGACTGGCTGCACTGCTGAACGCCCGCCGCTAGGAAGACGTGATAGACGTGGCCGTAGCCCGTTCCATGCTGGGAAGCGGCAGCATACACGATATTGTAGATGTCCTGATCCTGCAGCGTGCCCGAAGTATTGTAGCTCTCCGCTATGCCGCCCGCGTACGTGTAGCGGTTGTTCGCATTGCTGCCGGTATATTGATCCAAGAGGTGAATGAACTGCGTCGATGCGAGGTTGCTCAGAAACGTACCCGGCGCGCCCCAGCAGCCGCTGAACGAACTGCAATTGACGTAGAGGTCGTACGCGGATTCACTTCTGACCGTCGGTCCGCCGTAATAGCTGAGATCGTACTGTGAGGACCCGTTGATCCGAGCACCCTCCTGAAGGTTGATGCGCGGCACGGCGCCGGTGCGAATCGGCATATAGTGGGCCGATGCGCTCCGAACGCGTTCCATGATTCTCGGGGCGTTGCTGCGGTCCACTGCGATGTGCGTCCCCACCGACTCCGGCATGGCCCCGGCGGCCGCGTTCGCTGCGGCTGCTGGCGCAACCGCGAGTCCAAAGATTACAAAGGCCGCGCCGACCAGGACGCGGCTGATGACCTGCTTCATGTCCGAGTAGCTCCTTGCGCCGATACGATCGGCCAAGCGTCATTGTTGGTCCCTGGAAGGATTGCTCGACGTGCGCGGGACCATTGTGGCACGCCTACGCGGTCTGGTAGAGCAAACGTCCCGGCGGGACCTTCGACCGGGCTCTATCGAAACGGTTCATCGCACGTATCGGCGAATGTCGGTCCCAATGGCCGCCGCATCTGTCTGCCCTCACATGAGCTTTCGGGCGTGAAACGGCTCGCCGGTGAACGCCTGGTTCTCGAACCGGTCACCAGACTCAACGCCGCGACGCTGTGGCGTGTCATGCAGAGTAGCGGCTTGCGCGAGTTCCAAGACGTTCCGCGCCACACGCGCGAGGAATTCGAACGCCGCGTGGCCGCACGCCCCAAACAGTTTAATGCCCGCGCGGCCGGCCGCTTCGAATGGCTGCTGATCATCGCGGCCACGCGCAGTCCCATCGGCTGGGTTTCGCTGCGCGTCGGCGAGCCGGGCCGTCACGCCGCCGAACTCGGCTACAGCATCATCGCTCCGCAGCGCGGCTTCGGGTATGCGAGCGAGGCGGTGCGGCTCGTCGTCGACAACGCCTTTGAGACGCCTGACTTACAGCGGGTGGAAGCGTGCTGCGTGCCCGCCAACGCGCCGTCGCGGCGTTTGCTCGAAAGCCTGGGATTCGTCGAAATGCGGGTGCAGCGCCATGGCGCGGTCGTGCGCGGCCGCCCGGTCGACATCGTGCTCTTCGACATGCCGCGCGAACGCTGGCTCGCCACCCATGGCGCATCGGGTGAGGGAGTCGCGATGTCGAGATCCGCCAGTGCTCGGTAACGGCACAAAGCGATCGTCGGAAACGGTTGTCCGATGCGGCAAAAACGGGTATGCTGCGAGCATGAAAACCGGATCGCTTGCAATCGCCGCACTCATCGTCGCCGTGCTGTCGCAAAGCAAAGCTTCTGCTCTGAGCGATCGCCACCCGATTCGCGTCGAACGATGCGATCCACGCAGCGGCTTTGCGACGGCCGACTATCCGGTTGGGTATGCGCGAGGATACTACCCGGGAGGCCCGTTTTATTGGGTCGATCCGTACGGTTTTCGTTACTACCAGCCTAGACTCGTTGCCCCTGCCGCCACCGCACCGACGCTCGGCATCAACTACGCCAATACCGCATCTCAAACGGCGAAAGCGATCGACTTCGGCCTGGTGGCGCGCGGTCACTTGATCGCCGAAGTCCGCGACGTCGGAACCTTTACGACCGGCGCTCCGATCCAGCATGAATTCGGCCTCAGTCGGAACGTATTCCCGATCGGTACCGCCGTGCCGCGCTGCGTACCGTTGCTCGTCGAATTTCAAAACGGGTCGGTGTGGAAAAACCCGAACCGTCCGCGCGCCGCCGAGTCGCTGTATCGCCAAGCCCGACTGCAACGGCCCTGACCGCCGAGCTTGTCCAATTCTCCACTCATAGGACCTTACTACGGTAACGTAGCAATGAAGAACCGATGACCCGAGAGACCGTCGTTCGGCTCGGTGCCGTAGGTCTACTGAGTTGTTTTGCCGGGCGCTCACCGTCGTCTGGTGCTGCCAGGACTTCCGCCGGCGTTTCGCCGAGCGACGCATTAGTGTGATGATTCACGAGTTCGTAAAGAAAGGCCGACGATTTTCGAGAATATGGCGTCGGCCGTAGCAGTCCAAACGAACGGCTTGGCTGCCGTATTATGATACGCGAGATACTCTCGAATCGCGCGTTCGAGGTCCGGAACGCTCGTG
>JAABUJ010000537.1_pt1 | contig 73264 bp, 77 predicted proteins | sample 5559131 | NCBI WGS metagenome assembly JAABUJ01 (sample SAMN10711875, study PRJNA513366) | rock metagenome | isolation source: Antarctica rocks | place: Antarctica: Victoria Land, Mt New Zealand nord | collected 2016-01-07 | reverse complement strand
CTGGAACGAGCAATGATGATGCCGCGATGAGCTTGGCCGACCTGCAAGTGGAGGGCTGGGCGGTGCGGGTCAAGCCACATGCCCGCTCCTCATCTGGCGCGACATGTCTCTGAGCTGTGCTTACGCAGTGGCCGTGCCAGCGAGCCCGCTGAGCAAGCGCCATGTGAGCACAGACTCTGGCTGACGGAGGTCTGAACCGCATGCGGTGCTCTGCAGGAGGGCAGTGCACAGGCGCAGACGGACCTGGTGCTCAACATGGAGGAGGGCGAGGAGCTGACAGGCGGCATTGAGTATGCGACCGAGCTGTTCCTGCCGGCCACTGCGGAGCGCATGGCCAGGCACATGGAGGTACCCCCGCCTCATCCCTTTGGTCCAACAGTAGCGTGGTACTTCAACCGTCCTTAGACAGTTGCACTGCTGGGTGCCATGGCCAGCATAGCGTACTGCACGCTGCCGCAGGTGCTGCTGGCAAACATCGCAGCCGCACCGAGCTGTACGCTGGATGAGCTGAGCATCATGCACTCTGACGAGCGTACAGCGGTGATGCGCAACACCTTCAGTCCGCTGCAGCTCGGGCCCGCTGCGGGCGCGTTCGCGCGCCAGACCATCCACGGCATGCTGGAGCACTGGGCGGCCGCCACGCCGGGCGCCCCCGCGGCGACCTTCCAGGTGTGTCCGCATACAGCACAGTCTATCAAAGGACTGGTGCATTGAGCAATGATACCTCACAGCTGCGTGTTGAGTCCAACATGCACAGTCGCAGACGCCGTGCGGCGCCTGCAGGGCGGCACGCTGACATACGCCGAGCTCAACAAACGCGCCAACCAGCTCGCGCACCGGCTCGCCCGCCTGGGCGTGCGCGCCGAGGTGCCGGTGGGCGTCATGATGGAGCGCTCGCTGGAGCTGGTGGTGGCGCTGCTGGGCGTGCTCAAGGCCGGCGGCGCCTACGTACCCATGGACCCCAGCTACCCGCCGGACCGCCTTGCGCTCATGATGGAGGACTCTGAGGCGCGCCTAATTGGGCAGCCAAATGCAGACCGCTTGCAAGCTTGTTGTGCTCGTCACAAATTGCTGAAGGCGGGACTCTGGCTGCGCAGGCGCCCGTGCTGCTGAGCCAGCAGGAGGTGCATGCGCGGGTGGCCGTGCCGACCAACGCGCACGTTCTGCTGGTGCGTGCTCCCGGCTAGCACTGGAGGCCTTGCATGCATTGCACCTCCATGCATTAGATGGGCGCGACCGAGCGCGGCAGGTGGACAGCGAGCGCAATGCGCTAGCACGGGAGCAGCCCACGTCGCCAGGCGTGCGGGCGCAGCCGGACGGCATGTGCTACATCATCTTCACGTCTGGCAGCACGGGCCGCCCGAAGGGCGCCGTGCTGCAGCACGCCGGCGTCGTCAACTACCTGCACTGCATCACCGCGTGCGCGGCCCGCTTGCTTGTTGCCCCAAAGTCAATGTCCGATGTTCCGGGCACAGCGGCTGACGCGCGTCGGGCATGCCCGCAGGAAGATGGACCTGGGGCCGCGCGACGTGTTCCTGCAGAAGGCGCCCGTCAGCTTTGACGCGTCGGTGCAGGAGCTGTTCAATCCGTTCGCGTGCGGCGGCGTGCTGCTGCTGGCGGCGCCCGGCGGCGAGAAGGACACGCAGTACCTGGCGCGCCTGTGCAAGGAGCAGCGCGTCACCTGCGCCAGCTTCGTGCCGTCGCAGTTGGACGTCCTGTTGCAGGCGCGCACGCTCCTCAAGTGATGATGGCAATGTGCGTTGTGCACAGGCTCTGCTGCTGAACAGCCAGCAGTGCCACAGGCTCTGAAGCTGGATCAGCTGATGTCGCGGCTCAGGAGCCAGAGGTGTCGGCGTGCACGGACATGCGGCACGTGCTGGTGGGCGGTGAGGCGCTGCCGCCGGCACTGGCGGCGCGCTTCGAGCAGCGCCTGCCGAGCGCGCACCTGCACAACGCGTACGGGCCGACAGAGACGACCGTGGATGCCACAGGTCCCACATCAGCTCGCTCTTGCATGTGCTTCCTCAGCATATGATGCCAGCCCGGCTGACCAAGGCATTTTGCCAATCAGGCTATGACGTGACCGCGGAGTTCAAGGGCGGCGCGACGGTGCCCATCGGGCGTCCCATCGCCAACCTGCGCTGCTACGTGCTGGACACCCAGCTGCAGCTGGTGCCGGTGGGCGTGCCGGGCGAGCTGATGGTCAGCGGCATCCAGCTGGCGCGCGGCTACATCAAGCGCCCCGACCTAACTGCCGAGAAGTTTATCGCCAACCCGTTCTCGGACGGCGATCCGAACCACAGCCGCCTGTATCGCACAGGCACGCTCTGGTCTTGCACTGTCAAAGACACTGAGCCAGAGTAGAGAGTATTAGTTGCTTGCGAGTTAGTTGCATCACGTCTCACTGCATGTTGCTTTGCATGTCTTGTTGCAAGGACACCGAGCTCACACCGCCGCTTGCATGAGCTGCAGGCGACCTCGCGCGCTGGCTCCCCGACGGCAACATAAGCTTCATGGGCCGCCTGGACAACCAGGTTCGCCAATGCCGCCGTTCCTGCAACGCATGCGTCATGCCAGGAAAGCTACCAGGAGGCAAGCCCGGGAGCTACCATGGGCGCGCAGGTCAAGCTGCGCGGGTTCAGAGTTGAGCTGGGCGAGGTGGAGGCCGCGCTGGCGAGCCTGCCGGGCGTGCAGCTGGCGGTCGCGCTGGTCCTGCAGGACCCGGCCGGCGCGCAGCGGCTGGTCGCATACGTCACGCCCGTGACGCTGGCGCCCGTGGAGCTGGCGGCGGGCCTGCGCGAGCGGCTGCCCGCGCACATGGTGCCCTCGGTGGTGGTGCCGCTGGCGCGCATGCCGCTGCTGCCCAACGAGAAGATCGACCGCAGGGCGCTGCCGGCGCCGGACTGGCGCACGCCGCAGGCGGCGGAGTACGTCGCGCCCGTCACCGCCCTGGAGGCGCGGCTGCAGGCGATCTGGCAGGACGTCCTGGGCCGCGAGCCCATCTCCACGCAGGCGGACTTCTTTGGCCTGGGCGGCAACTCTCTGCAGGCGCGGCTCCCGGCCTCCGCCTGTGCGTGATCCGCCTCTGTGTGGGGCAGCGGGGTGCTGCTCCCGCTGCGGGCGTCACGCGGGTGCGGCCGGCCGCAGAGCGGCGCTGACGGGCGTGTGGTGCCGCAGGTGGGCATGGTGATGGCCAAGACCCGCCAAGCCACATGCAGCGAGGTGCCCACTGCCCTGTTCTTCAACACGCCCACCATCGCGGGCTTGGCGGCCGCCATCTCGGAGCTCGAGCAGGCCGCCGCTGCCGCCGCCGCCGCTGCGGTCCCTGCCGCCGGCTACTCGGACGACGCGCTGGCCGCCGGCGTGCCGTGCGCGCCGGCCCAGCTGCGCCTGCTGCACTGGGGCAGCCCGCGCGCCAGCAGCCCCGCCGCGCACCTGGCCGAGGCCCTCCGACTGACGGGCGCGCTGGAGCCGACCGCGCTGGAGGCCGCGCTGGCGGCCGTCGCGGCCCGCCACGGCGCGCTGCGCACGCGCTTCCTGGAGCGCGGGCAGGGCACGTTAGTGCAGGCCGTGCTGCCACCGGGCTGCGCAGAGGCCGCGGCGCGCCTGCACCGCGCTGCGCTGCCGCCGCCCAAGGACCTGGGCGCCGCGCTGCAGCGCCGCGCGGCGGCGCCGTTCAACCTGCTGGGCGCCTCACCGCCCTGGCGCGCGGTGCTGTACAGCGGCGGCGGCGCGGGCGGCTGCGAGCACGTGCTGCTGCTGGTCGTGCACTGCGCGGTGTGCGACCAGTGGTCGCTGGCGCTGCTGGCGGCCGAGGTGGAGGCGGCGTACCTGGCGCAGCGGCCGGGGGCGGGGCCGCTGCCGCCGGCGCCGCGGCTGCAGCTGGCCGACGTGGCGGCCTGGCAGGCGGCGCAGCTGGCGGCCGGCGCCTGGCGGGAGGAGCAGGCGTTCTGGCGGCAGCAGCTGGCGTACGCGCCGCTGCTGCTGGCGCTGCCGACGGACCGGCCGCGGCCGCAGGCGCTGGGCGTGGCCGCGCGCGCCGTTGCCGCGAGCTCGCCCGCGGGCCTGGGGGCGCGCCTGGCGGAGCTGGCGGCCGGCTGCGGCGCGAGCCTGTTCATGGTAGTGTTGGCGGCCTGGAAGGTGCTGGCACCCTGCCTGCTGCCTGGGCTGCCCTACCCTACCTGGGCTGCTGTGTTGGCCAGCCCGCAGCCTCCCACGTGCACATGGACGGTGCCCTTGTCGGATCGCTTTGCATTGCACAGTCCAAACGCACCGTGCCGCCTTCAACAAGCTGGGTGCGGCTGCCACGTGCGCCTGCCTCCGGCTCAGCATCGGCCAGCCTCCTGCTGCCCGCGACGCAGCACAGCCAGGGCTGACGGCCATTCTTTTTTTTGTCAAGGGCGCTGTTTTCATGCTGCCCTCCAGTGGCCCAGGAAGCAGGCTACGATGTGTCACAGAGCGTGCCGGTGCAGGTGCTGCTGAGCCGCTCCGCTCGTGAGGACGATGTGGTGGTCGGCACGGAGAACGCCGGGCGCGGCCCGCCGGAGCTCGCGGGCGTCGTCGGCTGCCTGGCCAACCTGCTCGCGCTGCGCACCGACCTGTCAGGTCCGCATCCGCTCGCCTGGTTTCATGCTCGGCCGCTCAGCTGACCGAGACACATGGCCTCCTCGGCTTTTGCGCGCAGCAGGCGGCCCTGTACAGCACGCATCCCTGCGGCGCAGTGCCGCGCCCTCGCCAGCATATGCTGCAGCCCGGCAGCGTGCCCGATTGGGCTGCCCGGCTGCCGCAGACACTGTGGGGACGGGGCCGCAGGCGCACCGACGTTCCGCGCGGTGGTGACGCGTGTGCGCACTGCGGTGCTCAGCGCCCTGGCCAACAGCAGCCTGCCCTTCGCAATCGCACTGGAGGCGGCAGCCGTGCCGGTCGTGCCCGCGCATGCGCCCGCATTCACCACCGTGGTGCACATGCTGGACGACGAGCAGGCCCCCAGCCGCAGCGGCAAGCAGGCGGGCCGCTTCGATGCGGAGCCATTGGAGGTGAGTGCCCGCCTGTGCCGATGCCTGGACAGGAATCCCTGGCGAGGCCATTTCAGAGGAGTCAGTAGAGCTGATTGCGCACACAGGTCTAGCTGCGCACGACGGGCAAGCCTATAGCGCATGTCACTGCAGCTTGCGTTTAATGACCTCGGATGACTTACATGCAAGCAAGCGTCGGGCTTGCAGCCTATTCTTGACCCATACTCTAGTCTAACAGTGGGGCTGCTACGCGGATCAGGTCTTCATGGGCGCGAGCGCGCTGGACCTGGAGCTGACGGTGGCTGTGGGCGACGCTGAGCGCCTGGAGTGCACGCTAGTGTACAACACGGATGTCTACGATGCCGCGACCGCCGAGCGCATGCTCGCCCATCTTATGGCGTGCCCTGCACCCTGCAGTGGCTGGAGGCGCTGACAAACTTTGCACTGAATATGCCAGATCCACCAGCAGGAAGTACTTCTGGTTTTACATGCAAGCATGGGTATCGTTACACTCATCTGTGGTCCAACCTAGCAGTGTGGCTGTTAGGCGATTGGCATTTACATTGACTTGCAGTGAAGGGAGTGATGCACTCCACATGGCTGTGCTTGCAAACAGCTGTGATGGCAACGCCATCATGCCGCTGTCTGGGTTGCAACCATGCTATGGATGTTCAAGCTTTGCTGACGCTCAGACGTGGTCGTCACGGCACGGTGACTGCTGCTGATGCGAGATGGCAGTAAGCGCGGCGCGCTGCAGGTCCTGATGTCAGAAGCCGTGGACGATCCGGATGCCCTAGCGGCGGAGCTGCCCATCATGGGCGTCACGGAGCGCCAGAACGTGGTGACCGTCTTCAACAGCACCCAGGCGCACCTGGCGCAGGAGCGCAGCTGCCTGCACGAGCTGTTCCAGCAGCATGCACGGCGCCGGCCCGACGCGCCGTGCCTGGCCTGCGGGGATGCGACCCTGACCTACGGCGAGGTGACGCGCCCGGGCCCGCGCATGGGCTGCATGGCATGCCTGAGACCGTGCGCGTGTTTGCAGGCCAACTCCGTGCGCGCCACTTGCAGCGCCTCGTCCTGCGTGGCAGACTGCTGGCAGCGGTGTGTATCTCGGGCCGCGCGTGTCTCCCGGATGCCTTGATGGGCGCTGTGGCCGCCCCAGGTGGATGCGCGCACCAACCAGCTCGCGCACCACCTCATAGCTCAGGGCGCGAGCCTGGGCTCGGCCGTGGGGCTCCTGCTGGAGCCCAGCGCGGACGCCGTCATCGCGATGCTGGCCGTGCTCAAGGCCGGCTGCTGCTACGTGCCGCTGCAGCAGCACCGCAGCGACGCCGCGCTGGCGCTGATAGCGGAGGATGCCAGCCTGGCGGAGGTCATTGCGCACCGCGGCCTCCAGCGCCGGCTGCCGGCGGGGCGCAAGATCAAGGTGGTCCTGCTGGACGACCCCGCCGAGGAGGCCATGGTGTGGCGCCGGCCAGCACGCAGCCCCGGGCGCCGCGCGGCGCCCGTCGATGCAGCCTTCGTGCTCTTCACGCAGGCCGCCGACGCGGTCCGGCCGACCGGCATCGTGCACCAGCACGAGGGCCTCGCCGACATGATTGATGGGCTGGCGCACCTGGCCGGCAGCGGCCCGGGCGCGGCCGCGGCGCCGCCGCTTGTGCCGCTGGCCGCGCCGCTGACCGAGCACGCCGCGGCGCTGGAGGTCTGGACGCCGCTGACGCAGGGCGGCGCGCTGGTGCTCGCGCGCCCAGAGTTCGAGCTGGACGCGCCGTACTTTGCGGGCCTGCTGGCGGGCGCAGGCGCCACCGCTGCCTACTTCACGGCCGAGCTGCTCGAGAGCGCGGTGGAGACGGGCGCGCTGGCCGAGGCCGCGCGCACGCTGCGCTGCCTGTGGGTCAGCGACCCGCTGCGGCCGGGCGCGGCCGAGGCGCTGTTCGCGCTGCTGCCGGACGCGCGGCTGGTCCTGGGCTACGGCCTTCTCGAGGCGACGCCCTTCGTGACGGCCGCCGTGCTGCGCAAGGGCGACGCGCCGGTCGGCGCTCCCATCGGCCGCCCGCTCGTGAACATGCGGGCGCGCCCTCTCATCAGTCAGCCTGGTAGCACAGGATAGTTTTGGATTGTGCAAGGTTGCTGTGCGCTAAGCTTCCCTCACTGCAGAGGTGCTGTGCGCATGCAGAAGCTGCCACAGAGCGTCACGCTGAGATGGTGCCCCGCAGGCCCTGGTGCTGGACGACCTGCAGAACCCTGTGCCCGTCGGCGTGCCGGGCGAGCTGCATGTGAGCGGCACCTGCCTCGCGCGCGGCTACATCGGCCTCCCGCAGCTGACAGCGGAGCGCTTTGTGCCCAACCCGCTGTTTGACGCGTACGCGGACGACCCGCACTTTGCCAAGATGTACCGCTCCGGCGACCTGGTCGCCTGGCAGCCGGATGGCACTCTGCGCTACGTCGGGCCCGTCGGTGATGAGGTGCGCTGCTGAGCGTCCTGTGCACGCTGCGTGTGCATGCCGGGGCAGACGAACGCGCACATGAACAAGGTCTTGATCCGCGAAGCTCGCAGGCGACCATTGCACGAGATGGCATGCATGCGCTCGTGTGCTGCGACACAATGCACTCTTGCTGTGCTGAGCCGCCACAACTCGGAAAAGGTACCCGTGTTGCTGAGCAGCCGCTGACAGCGTGTGCTCCGCAGACGTACCTGCACGGCTACAGGATCAGCCTGAGCGAGGTGGAGGCCGCTCTCATGGGCTGCGAGGGCGTTGCGAGCGCCGTCGCCATGATCACTGAGGACCTGACGGGCAACCAGCGGCTTGTGGTGCGGGGCCTGCCTCACGGAGGCCGTGCTGCATGCTCCTCACAAGCGTGCACGCCGCTGCCCTGCTGCTCCAGGAGGAGTGCCGGGATGGCATACTGGAAGTCGGGCGCAGAGGACATGGGCATATTGGAGCGCGGGCGCGGAAGACACAGCGCCAGGGCGGCGTGACACCGCACGCCGCGCCGCCCGCAGGCATACGTCACGCCGAGCAAGCTGGACGGCGCCGCGCTCGCGCCGCTGCTGCGCAAGCGGCTGCCGGAGCACATGCTGCCGTCGGTGGTCACCGCGCTGGAGGAGATGCCGACGCTGTTCGTGGGCGACGCGGTGGACCGCGTCGCGCTGCCGCTGCCGGACTGGGCAGCCGCAGAGCCTGTGTACGTCGCGCCGGTGAATGGCCTGGAGGCCGAGCTGCAGGCCATCTGGCAGGCCGTGCTCGGCAAGGCGGGCATCGGCACCTACACCGACTTCTTCGGCGCCGGCGGCACCAACACAACGGTGGCGCCCTTGCACTCTCGCTGCCTCGCCTGCGCCGGGTGCCGGCACGCACATGGTCCGCCAGCAGGCACTATGCGCGCTGCCGCATGGTGCAGTCAGCGATGGGGCACCCTGCCTGGCGCTGCACGCGAGCGCGCCCGGGGGCGCCCAGGCGGCGGAGGTGATGACGCGCGTGCGCAAGGCCACCGGCGCCGCGGTGCCGACCGCCGCGCTGTTCCGCGCGCCCACGATTGCGGACCTGGCGGCCGTGCTGGCCGGCATGCCGCGCGGCGAGGCCGGCGCCGTGCCGCGCGCGCCGTTCACCGCCGCGCAGAAGGCCGCCGGCGTGCCGTGCTCCAGCAGCATGCAGGGCATGGGCCGCACCGCGCTGGAGGCGCCCGAGCAGGTCGCATGCGCCAACATCCCGGTCACGCTGCGCCTGGCCGGCGCGCTGGACCTGGGCGCGCTGCGCGCCGCGCTCGCGCTGCTGGTGGCGCGCCACGAGCCGCTGCGCACGCGCTTCGTGGTGCGCAGCGGGGAGGTGCTGCAGGCGGTGGCGCCTGCGGATGACCCGCGCGCGGCGCCGCAGCTGGCCGTGGAGCCGGCGCCCGCCGGCGGCGCCGCGGCGCTCATGGCGCGCCTGGAGGCGGAGGCCGGCCGGCCGTTTGACCTGTTTGAGGACCGCTCGCTCATGCGGTGCCTGCTGCTCACCGCGGGCGAGGACGAGAGCACGCTGATGGTGTGCGTGCACCACGCTGGTGCGCCCGCACGCGGACGCTGCGCTTGCCCCGCGCGCTGCCCCACGCTGCGGCAGGGCAGAGCCCAAGGCCCGCGGCTCGTGCCTGTCACAAGCGCACGCGAGATGCGCGCACTCCCGTGTGTGCTGGCCCAGGAGCGCCAAGAGCGGCCCGGGCAGCGGGCGTCCCGCATCAGGATCAAGGCCCCCCGAAAACATATGCTGAGGCGGGCTAATAGCCGCCTCGGCACCGCAGTGTTCGACGGCTGGAGCGAGGGCGTGGTCCTGGCGGAGCTGCCCGCGGCGTACGCGGCGCTGGCGGCCGGCGGCGCGCCGGACCTGCCGCCGCTGGCGGCCAGCTACGTGGACTACTCCTTCTGGCAGCGCGGCCGCCTGGAGGACGAGCGCGGCGCGCTCGCGCCGCAGCTGGCGTACTGGCGCGGCCAGCTGGCCGGCGTGCCTGCGGCCGCGCCGCTGCGCGGCGACTTCCGCGGCCCGCCGGGCCCCGGCAGCATGGGCGGCAGCCTGCCGCTGTCGCTGCCGGCGGACCTCGCGCGCAGCCTGCGCTCGCTGGCCGCCGCGTGCGGCGCGACGCTCTTCGTGGTCGTGCTGGCGGCGTGGAAGGCGCGGGCACGCGGCTCGTGCATGCGTCCAACGCACAGGCGCCTGCTGCGCAGGCTTTGCGGTGTTTCAGGGGCACGTTGCCTGACTTGCCGACTTCGGGTTTGTCAGCCGCAGCAGCGCCCGCGCCTGACAGCAGCGGCAGCACGCGTGCTCAGGCGCCTGTTCTGTGGCATGCAGGTGCTCCTGGGGCAGCACAGCGGCAGCGACGACATCATCACATGTACGCCGATGGCCGGCCGCACTGCGCCCGAGCTGGAACCACTCGTGGGTGCGCAAGCACATGGCGGTCCCCCTGGCTTGGCTGTCGCTCTGTTTCTCCCGGGCCAGGGCCAGACTGCAGTGCAAGCTCACTGGCCTGCAGCAGGGCGCCTGGCAGCGCCGCATGTCCACATCATCACATGGCAGCGCCTGCAGTTCATGCGGATGTTCCAGGTGACGGTGAGGCACTGAATGCCTTCTGCATGTAAGGCCGCTGACATGTGCCCACCGGGGTGCTCGCAGGGTACTTTGCAACGCTTGTGGCGCTGCGCACCAACATCTCCGGTGCGCGGCAGCCTCTGCCAGCTCAATTGCTGGGCGTGCCAGCCCTGGGGAGGGCTGCGGCAGCTGCCCCGCACATCATGCATGCACTGTGCATGTCCTCCGCAGCCTCCCGCAGCCGCTCCGTGCAGCGCTCACGTCCGTGCCATGCGCAGGCCCGGGCCTGGTCGTGCGCGAGCTGCTGGGCCGCGTGAAGGCCACGGTGATGGGCGCGGTGGCCAACGCGGATGTGCCGCTGGAGGATGCGGCAGAGGCGGCCGGGCTGCCGCCCACGGCGCCGCTGGACGCCGTGCACTGCGTGGTGCACGACGAGGGCTTTTTCAAGGTGGAGATGGAGGCCGAGGGCCTGGAGGCGCGGTCCCCCCCCCCCCCCCCCCCGGGGGGGGGGGGGCCCCCCCCCCCGGGGGGGGGGACCCCGCGTGGTGGCCGTGGGCCTGGGGGGGGGGGCCCCCCCCCCCCCCCCCCGGGGGTGCGGGGCGCCGCCCCCACGTGGTGTGCTGACCACTGCTCTTGGATTCACGGCAAGCCCACAGTCTGCTTCAGCGCCCACACCCTGCCTCCAGACCCGTTCCAGGCCGCCAGCCATATTGTGTGCGGTCTCAGAGCATCATGACCGGGAACCGCAGGCCGAGCGGCTGGATGTGTTCCCCAAGGAGACGGTGATGGGCGAGTCGCTGCTGTCCCTGGAGCTGAGCGAGGTCCGGGGCGGCCTGAGCGGCGTGATCGACTACAACAAGGACGTCTTCCGCGCATCCACTGCCAGGCGCATCGCCGCGCACCTCGAGGTGGGGGGCCCTGCTTGCGGGGCTCGCCCTCTAACCGTGCAGGCTCAGAGATGCAGACAATGGGGGGTGTGCCATGTATGTTATTGCGCAACGCATGTGCGGTCCCGCCCCTGCCTGCGCTCGGCTCATGGGGGCCGCCAGGCACGGCGCGCATGCCAGGGCAGCGAGCGCCTGGCGCGCGGCGCGCAGGAGCTGCTGGCGGCAATGGCGCAGGGCGGCCCCGACCTGGCGGTGGGCGCGCTGCCGGTGGCGCGCGAGGTGGCGCGCCGCCTGCGCAGCACGGCCAGCTCGCACTTCAGCTCCCTGGCCACGCTGGCCACCTCGCTGGCGAGCGGCGACTCGTCGGCGCTCGCGTCCGCGGCAGCCTCGCGCGGCGTGCTGGGCGCGCGCGCGCGCAGCTCCGCCGGCCACCCGATGCGGCGCGTGGACACGGGCGCGCTCGCGCAGGCGCTGCGCTCCGCCGGCGCGTCGCAGCTGCCCGGCGCCCGGCCCTCCGCGCGGTCGCCGCCTGCGGCGGGCGGCCAGGCCGCCGCGTTCGCGCCCGTCGGCAGCCCTGCGGCGGGCATGCCGGCCCCGGGTCCCGGCGTGCAGCCGCGGCGCAGCTACGGCCGCCCGCCCAGCATGCGCCCCGGCTCCGCCCCGGGGCGCAGGCGGACCAGCACGGACGAGGAGATGCCCTCCAGGCGCCCGGGCATGGCGGTGGGCCCCATCATGGAGGACGAGGGCGCAGACAGCTGCGCGCAGGTCCTGCGCGCGGCCAGCGCGCGCTACGGCGACCGTGCGAACGCCGCCCTACTGTCCAGCCGCGGGCTGCCCTCGCCCTTTGCAAGCCCATTTGAGGAGCAGGGCGACAGTGGCGAGGACGGCGCGTCCGTCGGCTCGCCGGCCTCGCCGGTGGATGCGGACGAGCTGCTGCGCCGGCGCACCTGGGGCCGCATGGCGGGCTCCGCCTCGCGGCCGTCCGGCGCGCGCGGCCGCGGGCTCCCGCCTCGCGGGTCCTGATGGGCGGCCCTCTCCATAGATGGCTGGCTCGACCGGTGTCCGTGGCGTCACGCTGCTTTTGCCTTTACATTCCAAGCTCTGATTTAGGCGGCCGCACTCGGTGACTTACTGCGCGGCCTAGCCACCGGCTGCCAGCTTCCAGCAAGTCTCACGCGGGCGCAGGCATAGGCTGGTCTGGACCGCGCGGGGATGCCACGAGTGCTCCGCATGATGCTAAATGAGAAGTTTTCCATGGTTTCTAGCCAGCGCATTTGCGAGTAAAGTAGGGGGCCAAGTAGTGAGTAGGTTTTTGCACTGATGCTTATGGAAAGTAGTGACAGTCTCGTTAGGTTCTCAGCTCGTCTGCTTGAGCTCGTGCCTGCTGTCACCTAATGACGCAATTGAGAACCCCGAGCCTTTTGGGGCTGCTTGTCCATGACTGAACATGGCTTCTCCACTGTGTGAAGCTGCAGGCTGCTGCATGGCCACTGCCCAGCTGGCTTCGCTGTGTGTTGCTGTGTTCAAAACTGTCTTGTTCGTATATGCATTGACAATGGCCCGTCGCTATTTACATTCTGGGCATGATGCATTTTTCATCAATTCCATGTTGGTAGTGTTCTTGCCAGCACATGCCTCTGAGGCAGCTGCCTGCTTTAGCCGCTGTACTTCACCCACCGCCTTTGCATGTACCGTTTAGCATGCATGACAGGGAAATGCACTCGCTGTGTTAATAGATCTCAACGGTGATTTTATATTTGTACTACCAGAAACCTCCCGTAGGGTCGGACTCCGAGAGCCAGAGTCGGTGCGAGGCTTGTGTGAGGACATATGCGAGGTCGACCGATCAGACGAAAAGAAGACTTTGCTTGTCACTTGGAACTCGGCGTTAAAGCTCTGTCTCGAAAGGTGGCCCGCCAGGTCTTGTCCGTGAACTGAGCGCAGAGCCCGACCAGCGCCGAGCGCGCCAGGTAACGCTTTACGTGCCAGCGCTCGTGCTACTTGCTGCCATACAACCGGAACTCTTGGCACTAGCACCACGCCCAGCTGGCATGTGGATGCTGGCTCGTGTGCTCCGTTAAAACCTGCGCTGCTGGCAAGCCCGTGGTGATAGCCTTGGTTTGTGGCATGCACGACAAGGCTATGCGGTTGTGGCATACCCGCTTGTCGTTGGCTACTACGCAGCGCCCTTCGCGCCCGTTTATATCCTGCTGCGAACATACTACTACAGCGCAAACTCCTTGTAGTAATTCCTAGGAATGAAGTAAAGCTCGGAGTGTGACTGGGGCTGCGTGCAGGGCGACGCCGTCAAGTCCGAGCAAAGCAGAGCGCGCGTGCAGCAGCGCCAGTCATGGCCCGCTCCGGCTGCGGCGCGGCCCTGGTGGCCTGCCTGCTGGCGTGCGCAGCTACGAGCGCCCTTGCCAGCGGCCTGGCAGGCCCGCAGCACCCGGGCTGCCTCGCGGCCTCGGCCGCGCTGCACCGCTGCCAAGCAGCGCGCGGCGGCGAGCAGCTGCAGGCCGACTGCTGCATGCCCTTCCGCTTCCTGGCAGACGCCGGCTGCTTCTGGTGCGCACCGGTGTGCCTGCGCTGTGTGGGCAGCCCCGACAAGGCCCCAAGGCCTGACAGGGCGCGTGCGGGCGCGCAGCGATGAAGCGGTCGTAAGGGGCACGGCGGACGTGCTGTCCGGCAGCGTGGTCGGCGCGCTCCAGGCGTGCGGCATCGCCAACGCCTTCGCCACCATGCTGTCCGCCTGCCCCACGGCCGGCGCCTTTGCTGCCGCGGGTGGGGCCCCGCGCCTCGCGCCCTTGACAGCAGCACCGCACGCAGGCCTCTCAGACGCAGGCGACGGCAAGGCCTGAGCGAGCGCGCGGGGGCCGCAGAGCCTGTGCTGCTGCCCGAGCCCGCGGCGCGGCGCGCGGGCCACAGCGGGCCGCTGGCGTTTGGCGACGTGTGGGAGGACGTGCCCGCGGCCGCGCTCATCGCGCCCGGCGGGCTGTTTCTGGAGGCGCGCGCCGCGCGGGCGGGCGCGGAGGACGGCGACGACCTGGAAATTGATCTGCAGGCCGGCCTGCATGCCATGGTCGCGGCGGTGCTGGCGGAGGAGGCGGAGGCCAACGCCGCGCGCTCGGGCGCCCCGGACTGGGGCGCCGGCGCCTTTGAGGACCCGGGCTTTGACGCGCTGGCCTTTGGCGACCTGGCCGATGCCGACTCGGCGCTGCTGGACCTCGAGGTGCCGCTGCTGGAGCTCGACACCGACGACTCCGGCCTGGAGTTTGACGAGCTCGACTTTGACGAGGCGGTGCGGCGCACCACCGGCCTGCGACCTGCGCTGCGCCCGCTCCGCTTCCGGACGGGGCGCGCCGCCTCCCAGCCGGGCTCTCAGAGGAGGGCGCCGCGCAGGTCGGCCTGCTGATGCAGGACGCGGGTGCGGAGGAGCTCGCGGAGGCCGAGACCGAGACCGAGATCGAGCTCGACCTCGTCCTGAGCACCGACTTCTCGGGTGCGCGGGCCCCGGCGCCTCACAGCGCGGCTCCGCCTCTGCTGGGGGCGCCAAGCGCCAGCGCCCAGAACATGTGCTTGCGTGACGCATGTGGTGCGAGGCGCTGCCGGTGACCTGGCGGATGGTGAGGGTCATGGTGTGATGGCAAGCAGTGGTACCTCTTCAGCATGTTGCGCCCATTGCAGCTAGCCCTCTCATGAGCGAGTCGCGCGCTGCACCGTTGCTGCCGCGCACCAGGGTCCATGGAAAAGCCCTGCCTGCGCGCGTGCTGAGGCGCGTGCCGCGCGCAGACACCGCAGCGGTGGCCGGCACCGTGCAGCGCTGGCTGACGGCCGTGGCGGCGCGCGGGAGGGGCGCGCGCGCGGCCGGCGTGCTGGCCGGCGTGCCGCGCCTGGTCGCCGCGCTCATGCAGCGCCTCAGCGCGGCGGTCGGCGGCATGCCGCTGGACGTGGAGATCAGCTACGAGGCCGACGATGCGGTGCGCGCCCCTCCCATACCCTGCATCAACCCTAATCCTGCCATTTCCCTACCCTACCTCCCTGCCCCGCGTCCAACGCGCCCGCCTCCTGGCGTGCTTTTCGCCAACGCTTGGCCGCCCGGTCTGCGCGCAGGAGCCATTTGAGGCGGGCGACGCGGAGCTGGACATCACGGTGGACAGCGAGCTGCTGCCGCTGCTGCCGCCGGGGTTCCTGGAGGGCCAGCTGGCCGCGCTGGGCGGGCCGCCGCGCGCGCGCGCGGCGCCTGCCGACGGCGCCGGCGCCGCCGACGCCTGCGGCGAGGCCGCCGGCTTGGCGCGCTGGCTGTGCGAGCGCCGCGGCGCGCTGCTGTGGGCGCTGGCGGCGGAGGTGGGCGCGCTGGCGGGCGTGCTGGTCGCCTGGCTGGCCTTTGCGCGCGCGCGCCGCGCTCAGACCGCCCAGGTGCTCCGCCGCCCTAGCCTGCGAGGGTTGCTTGCTTTTCAGGAAGTCACATCCCTCCAGAGCACCTGAAGCGGCGGAGACTGACCCCGCCGCGGGCTTTCCTGCCATGATCGGTCGGCGCTGGCCGGTGCGGAAGCAGCGGCGCGGGCGTGCCTGCGAGCTCGCGCCCGGCCGCTGCGCCGCCGTCGGGCTGTAACATGGCGGGGCGCCGTGCAGGCGGGCCTGGAGGAGCCGCTCATCGCGGTGGCGGCCGCGAGCAGCGACGCGGAGGAGATGTCGCCCCTGTACATGCACCTGCTCAAGGCCCAGCTGCTGGAGAAGGCATAGAGCGGCGCGGCTAGAGCGCACGTTCTGCGCAGCTAGAGCGCACGGGCTGCGCAGCTGGAGCGAGGGGGCTGCACAACAAGAGGGACCGGGCTGCGCAGCTAGAGCGGTCGGGCTGTGCAGCTAGAGCAAAGGGCTGCGCAGCTAGAGTGAACGGGCTGTGAGTGGTCAGCCAGCCTCCCTGTTTCTCCGCGGCGCGCCGCGAGCCAGCGCCTACGCTGCAGCTCAAAGCCGAACGGGCACGGTCACATGCCCACCGTAGTTGCTCACCTGCAGGTTTCTGCGCACTGTTTTGCGCTGTAGGACTGTTTACATGCACTCCCAGCTTGTGTTTTGTGCGCCTGCCCGAGCAGTGCGGGAACCTGATTAATTTTCATACGCATGCCGAGCTGTACAGACATACCAGTGTCCCCGGCTCCACTGTGTAACCATGCAGCATGCATGTGACCTGCCCCTGTCCTTTTGCCTTATGAACGCAAAGCCGCATCCACACACCGTGGCAGTGGGGACGAGGTTTGAGAGCTCCACCGGCGCCCGAAACGGAGCGCCCTCAATTCACACATATCCGGCGGCTAACGACCTAGAGCCTCCTGGAGTGAGGGCTACGCACCCACCAACTAACGGCGTTCAAGCACCTCATCTTGTGGCACGCCGTCTGGACTTCCAGGGTGGAAAGAAATCAGGGCTGTCCCCTGGCATGTGCATGGCATGTGGGTAGCTGGGGTTCGAGTACTACAACTAGTTGCCAGAGCTGTCCATAGCTGTCCACGCCTGGAGGGAGGGCCGCACTGCGAATGGGCAGGCAGGGCCGGCCGGCGCACGCGCAGGCGTGCGAGCAGCCGGCGCGCTGCAGGCTGGCGCCCGCCGGCCACCATCGCCGCGTGCATGGTGGCTGCTGCGGCCTGCGCAGGGGCCAGGCCAGGAGGAGGCCTGTCCGCCTGCATGAGCAGGCGCGGCCGCTCTGCGCTGCAGCGGCGGGCGGCAGCCGCGCAGCGGCGCAGTCCGGCCGGGTGGACCTCGCGAAGCAGATGCTGGCCTTCGGGCTGCCGACGCTCAGCATCTCGCTCGCAGATCCCGCCATGAGCCTCGTTGATACAATAGCTATTGGTGCGGGGCGCGCAGCTGGCAGCGTGCACGCGCAGCTCAGCAGGCATTGTGACCACTGAAGCCGGCCGGTCAGCGCAGGTCAGTTTGCGTCAACGATTGAGCTAGCGGCGCTGGGACCAAACGTGGTCGTCTTCAACTTCTTCCAGTATGTGTTCTGCTCCGGTTTGTCGATCGCCACGCTCAGGCGCGCCCGCATGCGTGCATGTGCCCCGCCCGCGCCTGCTTGTCAATCTGATACAGCTAGGCTTCTAGAGCGCCGCCGTCCCTTCTAGGAAGCACGAGGCGCTCACACCTTGTATATTCGCGCAGCGTGATGGCCGGGCGGCTGAGGGGCGGCGATGCGGCGGGCGCGGGCGATGCTGCGGCGGCCGCCCTCGCGGTCGCGCTGGGCCTGGGCGCTGGGACCACCGCGCTGCTGGCGCTGTGCGGCCCGCGCTTCATCGCGCTGACCGGCTGCTCGCCCAACCTCGTGGCGCCCGCGTGCTCGTACCTCCGGGTGCGGCTGCTCGCGGCGCCGGCGGTCGTCATCACCATGGTCGCCCAGGTGCCGCCCCGCTCCGCCGCCCCCGGATGTCGGCCCCGTCTCTGCGCACAACGGGCGCCGTGCCTCTGAGCTTGCAGGAGCGCGGGCGTGTGAGGCAGCCGCGGCGGCGGCGGCGACGGTGCCGGCGGCGTCGGCGCCCCTGACGCCTCGCGCGGCGGCGCGCGGCAGGCGGGCCTGCTGGCGCAGAAGGACAGCGTTACGCCGTGCGCGCTGGTGGCGGTGCAGAGCGCGGTCAACGCGGTCGGCAGCTTCGCGCTGGTGGCCGGGCTGCACCTGGGCCTGCCGGGCGTGGCCGCGGCCACCGTGGCCGGCCAGTGGCTGGGCGCGGTGCTCATGCTGCGCGCGCTGTGCCGCACGCCGGTGCGCCGCCCCGCCGCCCGCGCGCGGCCCGGGCAGGCCCCGCGGCCGCGGCCCCCGCGGCGGCCGCCCGGCCGCCCCGCGCGGCTCACTATGCGCCGCGCCGCTCGCGCCGCGTGCACCGGCGCGTTCCCCGGCAGCGCCTCGCGCCGGCACGCCTGAATCACGCCGCGCCGCGCGCAGGCGGCGCCGCGGCCGCGGACGCTGCGCGCCGCCGACCTGCGCGACCTGGCGCGCACGTGCGGGCCGACCACCGCGCTGTACGTGGCCAAGAACACGTGCTACATCGTGCTGCAGGCGGCCGCGACCGCGCTGCCGCCGCTGGCGGTCGCCGCGCACCAGCCGGTCTGGGGCGTCTGGAACATCGGCGGCTTCGCGCACGCGCCGCTGGAGCAGGCCGCGCTCGCCTTCCTGCCGGCCGCGCGCACCAAGGCCGACGCGCGCGAGGTCGTCGCGGTGCGGCGGGGCCCGCCGGCGCTGCCGCAGCCCTGCGGCCAGGCCCAATGCATGCGCCCAGGGCTGCGGTGCCTGCGGGCGTGCCGGGCGGCGGCGCGGGCGCAGAAGCGGGGCGGCGGTGGGGAGCCGGCGCGCGGCTGCGCGCCGAGCTGCGGACGGCAGGCCCGCCGGAGCGTGCACGTGCGCCGCCGTCAGGAACCCTGCGAGCAGGGCGTGGCTGACGCGTGCTGCCAGCGAGCAGGGTTCCAATGGATCAACGGGCGCGCCAGGTGCTGATGGGCCTGGCGCTGGGGGTGGGCGCGGTGACCGCCGTCGCGCTGGCGGCCGCGCCCTGGCTGGCGCCGCACGTTTTCACGCGCGACGCTCAGCTCTGGCCGCTCATGCGCTCCGTCGCGCCACAGGCGCGCGCGCTCTTGAGCTTCAACCCTGACCCTAACCCCCATACAACGGGCGGTTACGCGCGATGCGCAGCCCTGGCCGCTCATGCACCCTATCGCGAAGCAAGCGCGCGCGCATTCACGGCCGCACGCCGCGCCCGTCCCGCGCCGCAGCGGCTGCAGCCATCTGCCCCGGAGCTCGGTCGCTGTCGCACTCGCGCCGGAAGCGGAAGACTTGCCCAACGTGTCCGCGGGCCGCTCTGCACACCTGTGCGAGTGGGCAGCGGGGTTTGTGTGGGTTGCCGCCCGCATGCACCCGCCTCCTGCCCCGCCCAGGGTCCAGAAGTGGCCCCGCCCTGTTGGGCCGTGCCAGGCCACATCGCGCGCGCCCGCCCTGACCCAAGCCAGCCGGGGCGGCAGGCGGCGATTTCGCTGGTGCTGTGCGCGGTGGAGGTGGCCTCGGCGGGCGTGCTGCTGGCGGGGCGCCAGTTCGGCTACCTGATCCGCGCCATGGCGCTCACGCTCGGCGCGCTGCTGGCCTCGCGGCTGTGGGCGGGCGGCGCGCTGCTGGCGCGCGGCGGCCTCGGCGGCGTCTGGTGGGGCCTGGTCGCCTTCTTCGCGCTGCGCGCCGGGCAGAGCGCCGCGCGCGTGGCCGTGCTGTACTGGCGCCGCGCGCCCGCGGCCGCGCCGGCGTGAGGCATCATTACCGTGTCCGTACTGGGGTATTCTACTGGAGCGCTCTGCTCAGTGTGAGCCTTTTTTTTGTCCGTGTGATGCTGCGCGCCGCGGCACCCCGGCGGCGACAGGCGGCGGGGTGCTCCGGCGGACACGCGCACGTTGCGGTTGATTGTGCTTGAGCTGTTGGCAGGAATACATGCAGAGTTCAGCTTGCAGTCCCGAACAATGCCGCAAAAGGCAGCAAACGCGAATCAGCACACTGCAAACATGTGGGCCATTGCATGGCGCAAGCGCAGTCCCTGTATCTTGGCGGCGGGCACTGCACCATAACTTGCCATTGCGCGGGTGGTTGGTGCGCCTGTGATTGACTCTTGTTCGATTGCTGTATTGACATGAGCCGGCCTGACGCTTGTTGCACGGCAGGCGATGCCGCCGTGCCCGGCCTCGCCCGCGTGCGTTGTGACCAATTCTGTCAAATGCAGCCTCGTATTTGGCTTGGGTGCTGACAACAGAATGCGTGAACTGCTCTGCCGCTCATGTGCACTGCTTTTGCTTTGGGGTCCTGCAGAGCACAAACCGTGCAGCACGCCGGCGGCGCCCTGAACTGTGTCGGCAAACATTCTGTGTGGCGCCTCTGTGCTCTGGCGGCGCGAGCTCTGCCGTGCTCGATTCCATGGGCCTGCATTCTCGCAGACGGTGGGGTTGAGCTGCTGGGCACGGCCGTGATGTGTGCGCCCGAGCCGGGCACTCGTGTAAGCGCTCCTGTTGCCGCAGTGCTGTCCAAGCGCAACCAAGCAAAATGCGCATACACAGGCCTCTGAGGCACAGAGCAGGCCAGCGCAGCTCAGGCCAGCGCCGCAGGTCGGGCAGAGGCGGCGCCGCTGAGCAGCGATCGCCCCTCTGCCGCCGGCCGGCTGGGCGGCGGCGGCGCCGCCGGGCGCGCCGCGTGCGCGCGCGCCTGGCTGGCGCGCAGCGCGCGCACGCCGCGCGCGGCCTTGGCCCAGGTGCTCCGCTCCTGGATCCGGTCCACAACCCAGGGTTGCCCCCAGGGTTGGCATGCATGTGAGACAGCCATCCGTCCGGAGGGCTCTCGACCGCCAGCACAGCATGCGGTGAGAGCAGCAAGGCGGCGGCCCTGCACGTCTATGCCGCGCATGCTGGGCGGCTGGCCCGCGTCAGTGCGTCGGCAAAGAAGAGAGGGGGCCAAGCACAGACCTCAAGCACAGGTGCAAGGGGAGACAGCGACAGGAGGCATGCGCGTGGGGGCGGCCGCGCAGGGCTGCCGGACCTCGGGCGCGGGCGGAGCGGCGGCCGGGGCGGAGACCGGCGGGTAGACGGCCGTCCCCAGGCCGCGCGCGCGCACCTCAGCCGCCAGCCTCGGCTGCTCCACGCCGACGCACCTGCGCGCGCCGGCGCGGGCGCCCGCCTCAGCAGCCTCCGCCGTGCGCTGCACGCCCTGGCCCAGTAAAGCACGGGGAAGCCTGCGCAGCTGCGCGACGCCCGCTTTCTCGAGCTGGCGCGCCGGCGCGCGGCAGCGCAGCTGGCCGGGCCCGCAGTGCGGCCATGGGAGCAGCTCGGCAGGCGCCGGCGCGCACAGCCCCGTGCCTGCGTAGGTCTGTCACATTCACTACCCTGCGCACATCAGGCGGGCCGCGCCGGCCGATGAATGTGAGCAGCGGCAGCAGCGCGGAGTGCAGCTCGCCGGCGCGGCCCGTCAGCCGCAGGAAGGCCGCCAGCTCGTCCAGCAGCAGCGCGAGCAGCGCCGGGCGCAGCGGCACGCGCCCGGCCTCCAGCGCGGCCTTGGCGGCCAGCACGAGCGCCACGGCCGGCGACGCGCTGCCCGGCGCGCCCAGCGCGAGCGCCTGCGCGCGGCGCGCGCTCCCGCAGTCTAACGAGGCCCTGACCGATTACATATTTCATATTTCATATTCGGGTGCTTGACGTGGGCGGCCGCCGGCGCTCGCGCGTCGGCGCCTGGCGACTGTGCCGCGCGCGCCCGGCGCGCCGGCAGGGCCGTCCGGCGCCCGGGCGCAGGCATTCGGCCCAGGTTGTGCGTCTCGCACGAGCGCAGGCGAGGGCAAGCACCATGTGCTACAATGCCACTGACAGCGCCGCGCCTGCGGCTCAGCCAGGTACGCGCTTGAGCACAGCAGCGTGACCGCGCAGCCGCCCGCAAGAATGCGCCCCCGGCCTGGGCGCCCAACGCCGTGCCGCGCGCGGGCCGGGGCTATGAGTCACCAGCGACGCCAGGTTACGGAAGAACGCGACTGCCACCTCCACCTCGGCGGCCTCCTTCGGCCCCAGCGCCGCCGCCGGCCGCTCCGCCGCCGCCGCCGCCGCCGTGCGCACGGCCGCCTCCGCGCGGCCGTAAAGGTCCGCGCGCACGTCTGCCCTGGGCAGCCGAGGGCCTCAGGTGCCCGGCGTCCGCGAACGGCCAGGCGTGGGTGACAAGGGCGTGCGTGACGCGAGTGTATCTGACGGGTCAGTCTTCGAGATGAAGCGAGGCGCAGGCCGGCACTGGCACCCTCTCGGCAGGAAGGCCGCTGAGTGAGGTGCACCTAGGCGAGACACCGTGATCGCAGGAGCGGCCGCCCAGGCGCACCGGGCGTGCATGCGGCGTGGCCGCTGCGCCCGGCTGCAAGTTCGGCGCAGAGCTGGCGCAACAGTGCGCCGGCGAAGGCCGCCGAGGTGCGCGCGGCCTTTCGGCGCTGCGCGCGCTCCCACAACGCGCGCTGCAGGCGCAGGTGCCGCGCGCGCCGCACGCCGCCGAAGCCGTCGCGCCACCTGCGCGCTCCAGCCGGGCACGGGCAGGTCAGGCTGCGCGGCTGGTTCTGCTGGGCGCGCACGCAGCCTGGCAGGTCGCCTTACGGAGCGTGGATCTCGAGCAGAGTCACAGGTTTTAGTGACAGACGGTTCTGTGTCCCCGCCTGCGCACGCAGTCCAGCGGGTCGCCCGGCGCGCATGGCGGCAGGCGGCCGGTCCGCGCGCGCAGCGGCGGCGGCGGCGGCAGCGCGAACAGGGCGGCCACCGCGGCGCGCTGCGCGGCCGCGCGCGCGCCCGCAGCCTCTGGCCGGCCCGCCGCCGCCGCCGCCGCCGCGCCAGGCGGGCTGCCACGCTGCGCCTGCTGCGCGCCTGACCCCGCGCCCGCTCTCAATCCAAAAGCAAAGCTGCGTGCACCGTCGCCGCCGCGTTTCAATTAACCAGGGCGCCCAGTGGGGAGCGAGGGCGGGGCGGCGCAGCGGCACCTGCGCCAGCGGGGGCGGCGCCCCGCGCGGCCGCGAGCGCGCCCCAGCCGCGCGGGTCATCCGCCTCGGCCGCGCACCGCTCCGGCCGCCGCGCGCAGAAGAAGCCCGTGCCGCGCGCGCAGGTGCGCCGCCTGCCGCCGCAACATCGCGGAGAGCTCAGCCTGCGCGGCCGCGGTCTCCGAGGCGGGCGCCCGAGCGCGCGCGGCCGCGGCAGCGCGGCGCACCGGCAGGCCTCGGCGGCGCGCAGTGGCGCGCCGGGGAAGGCCGCCTCGTCCGCCTCGGCGGTCAGCAGGACCAGGCCGCGCACGCGTGTGTAGCGCGGCGGCGGCAGCACCACACGCGCCTCCGGCAGCGCGCCCAGGCTCGGCCGCTCCGCCTGCGGCGCGCCGATGCCCTGCGAGCTGTGCGCGCTGGGCGGCTTGGCCGCGGCGGCCGGGGCCGCGCCCGGCGCGCCGGCCTCCTCGAGGCAGCACCTCGGCGCGAGCTGGTATGTGGGCAGCGCGCGGGACATTTGCCGCGGCTGCGCAGCACCCAACCAGCAGGGCAGGCGCGGCGCCTCTGGGCTATGGTCCTGTGCGTTGGCCTGATTTGCTGTGCCAACCCGCAAGCCACTCGAGTACCCGCCCCGCCCCTGCTCTCGACTTGACAGCTGGGTTCAAAACACCCGCCAGGCGCAGTTTGATTCAACAGCCGACAGATGAGAGTTTAACGCCCGGAGGTTGTCCCGCCTGCGCGCGTGCGATGCCAGGCAGGAAGGCCGGCAAGCGGAGCACGAAGGAGCCCCGATGTGCGCTGCGCTGCTGCTCAGCTTGCCAAACAGGCACACACTTTTACCTGAGGCGCTGGGTCACGCCTTGCAGACACCAGGTTCTCACAGCAGGAGCTGCCAGCAGCGAAGCCGCTCCTCACGCCCGCCGTGGTGCGCTGCGCCCGCTCGCAGATCGCTCCGTCGCTCGCCCTGGCGCGCTGAAGGTGCTGCTGTATGCCCGCAGGTCGTCTCAATCTTCGCGGCAGTAGGTGTGCTATTTGTTCCCGTCGGCGCGGTGTGCCTGGCCGAGGCGCTGTCGGTGCGCCTTCACCTGGTCTGCGAGCGCCGGGGCTTGCACTTGCTTATTCCCACTGACAGCGCCCCCCCCCTGCGCAGGTGGTGGAGGTGGTCCAGCGGTATGACGACACGTGCGCGAGCGGCGCGACGCCGGCGCTGCGCGAGGCCGCGCTGCAGCAGGTGCGCGCTGCCACGCCGGCTGATCGAGCGCGCGTTGCGCGCCGGAGCGCCGGGCTGTCGAGGCGCTCGGGGCGGCGAGGCGCTCGGGGCGGCGCGGCAGGCTCAGGGGGAGGGCACCGTCTGCCAGCTCACGCTGACCGTGCCGGCCAGGATGCGCGCCCCCGTCTATTTGTACTACGAGCTCGACAACTTCTATCAGAACCACCGTCGGCGCGTCCCCCACTGCCCCTCTCTTCGGACCAGCGTGCTGCGCGTCGGGACTGTGCGGGCTTGCGCGCAAGCGGGAGGGGCGAGGCGACTGCCAAGGCTCCCGCACAGGTACGTCCGGTCGCGCTCGGACGCGCAGCTGCGGGGCGGGGACCCCGCGCCCGGCGCGCTCGCGTCCTGCGACCCGCAGCTGTTTCAGGGCGGCAACGCTTCGCTGGTCATCGAGCCATGCGGGCTGGTTGCCTGGTCGCTTTTCAATGACAGCTTCCAGGCGCGCCCGCGCTTGCTGCCGAGCGCTTGCCCCTGGGCGGTCTGCAGCATGGATCACTGTTATGGCACCTGTGTGGTGCGCTGATGACACGCTCTGACAGCGCCCGGTGCCTGTCGGCGGAGGCCGTTTGAGCGTGTCGCGCGGGGGCCGGGCAGCTTGCGCAAGGCGACGCGCCGCTGCCGGTGGCCGAGACGGGCATCGCGTGGCCGGTCGACCTGGAGAAGAAGTACGGGGCCCAGGGCGCGTCGCACTTCAACGACGTGCCGGCGCTGCGCGGCGGCGGCGCCGTGGCGGGCCCGCTGAACGGCGGCGAGCACCTGGCGGTCTGGATGCGCACGGCCGCGCTGCCGGCCTTCCGCAAGCTGTGGGGCCGCGTGGCGCAGGACCTGCCGGCCGGCGCGCTGGTCACCGTCACCGTGGCCAACCGGCGCGCGCCCCTGGCCGCCGCAGGGAACCGCCATGCTATTTAACATATTTTTGCGTCCTGTGTGTCTGGCAAGCCTGCCCATGCGGCAGGCGCAGCGTGCATGCGCTCAGGGCCCACACTAGCAGGGACTGGCAGCGCGGTGCGCGCGCAGCCGCTACAGGGCAACGCGGCGCGGCGTGCCGACGCGCGCGCGCGCGCAGGTACAACACGTACCGCTTCGGCGGCGCCAAGCGCGTGGTGCTGAGCACGGCCGGCTGGCTGGGCGGGCGCAACGTGTTCCTGGGCGCGGCGTACCTGGCCGTGGGCGGCGCCAGCCTGCTCTCCGCGGCGGCCTTCTTCCTGCTCGCATGGCGGCTGCCGCGGCGCCTGGGCGACCCGGCGCTGCTGTCCTGGCACGACGCTGGGGCGGACGGGGGCGGCGCATATGCATGACATGCTGCCTGCCGTCCGAGCACGGCCGCACTTTCCAGATTAGGGCCTGCCATGCGCACATGCGAAACGGTCTGCGCTGGGCCATCGGCCGTCTGGCATGAACGTATATAGCTACAGGCTACAATATCACGATGGGCATCACGATGGGTAGTGCAGCAGATCTGTGGTGCTGGTAAAGGCAAGCGTGTTCTGCTCTCCGCCCCACACATTGACAGATGGCCGCCCGCCTCGCCTCAGGTAAAGCAGACAGTGCTTGGCAACAGGCACGGTGTGCATCAGCAGGGAGCACTGTCAGTCACTGCCAGCGCAGTGCAGGCAACCTCTGCTGTGTCGCAGGAGCACGGCCATGGACGGCGCGGCCCGGCAGCAGACCTGCGCGCCGCTGTCACCTGGTCTGCTATGCGGGCGATGCAACGGTCCGCTTCACCACCAAGCGTGGGGTACGAGCCTGCCTTCGTAGCAAACGCATCAGCCGAGCACAGCAGGCGGTGGGCATGACTCGGTCCGCCCCGCAGGTGGCGTTTGGGGAGGCGCACAAGATAGTTGGCGCAGACCCGGCCCTGGGCGCCTGGGACCTGGGCGCCGCGCCGGCGATGACCTGGAGCGAAGGCGATGTGTGGCGCCTGGAGGTCAGCCTGCCCGCCGGCGCCACTGAGTTCAAGGTGGGCGCGGGCGCCGCGCTGCCGCAAAGCTTTCATTGCTTTGTTGCCTACAAGCTGACGGCGTGCTGGTGTGCGAGCCGGGGCAGTGCGTAAGGGTGGCTGGTGGGGGCCACGTGGAGTGGGAGGGAGGCGGCAATCGCTTGCTGCAGGCGCGCCGCGCCGCCCCCACCCGGCCTGAGTTTGTCACCCCCTCATGACACGGAGCTTGTCTGCTGCAGCGGCCCTGACTCCTGTTCATAAGGTCTGGCTGCCCGTCGCCGGGATTGCGGTGTGTCAGTCGAGAGCGCTTGACCGACTCACTGCCTGACGCGCCGCACCGCGCACGCAGGTGCCCATGGGTGGGGCGGCGGTGACCTTTGAATGGGGTGACGAGGCGTCCCTGGCCGTCAATGCGCCGCCATCGCCGGACGGCGCGCCCGCGCCCGGCGCTGGCCCGGCTCCCGCGGCGGCCCCGCAGGCGCGGCCCCGCACTCTGCGGCCGCGCCATGCTGCGGCGCCCGCCGCGCGCAGGCGCGCCGCTGCGTCGCGAGCTGGTCCCAGGCGGCAGCGCGCTGCACGGATGCAGGGCATGCGCCGGACTGCTCGACATGCGCACACCTGCGTGAGCAACACGCGCGTGTGCAGAGGGCCAGTGGAGGGCGCACGGGCCTGCGCAGCGCGCCGGCGAGCACAGGCGCCCGGCTCGCGCACCAGCGCTGGCATGGGCGGGCTCGGCATCCCCAATGCCTTGACAACGGCGGGCGGGGCGGGCGCGCGAGCGGCAGGCAGCGACGGGGGGCGCGCGCGAGGAGGAGGAGCGCCCGGCGCACCAGCGCTGGCAGGGCCGCGAGGTGGCCTTCATGCGCGGCAACGAGCACAGCGCCGAGCGCGCCGGCGCCTGGCGCGTGGAGGGCCTGGACGGCGCCGCGCGCGCGCTGGTGGAGGGCGACCGCGACGCCGCCAGGCGCGCGGCCCTTGAGACTTCAGAAAAAGGTCAGAGGATCAGAGGCGCTTGAGCGGCCGCTCGCGGCGCTGAGCGCGAGCGCGCGGGCGTGGGCACCCCTGCGCCGCGGCGCGCCTGGCCGCCTGCGGCAGGGTCCTGGGCGCACTGGAGAGACCGTGGGGCAGGTGCAAGCTGCTGGGGCGGGTCGTGCGGCCGCCTGCGAGGTGCAGTGCGAGGGGCATGCTCGCTGCTCCTTGCCAGCGCATCGCGAGGCCCGTTCGCTCCCGTTCGCCGCCATGTGCCTGCCTGAAACGGCCCCAGGGCGTGGCTTCGAGGCCCAGCACAGCCTGCCCTGGGGGCCAGGCTGGCCGCTGCCCTGGTGCGTGTTGGGTGGCGGCAGGGCCCGGGCTATCAGAGGCCCCGCGGCGGCGCGCCTCATGCGCCCCGGGCCCTGCTGCCACCAAACGCGCACCAGGCCAACGCATCACAGACCCTCGCAACGGCGGGTCTTAGGGAGGCCCGGGGCGGCGCGCGCGCAGCTGGCTGCGGAAGCTGCGGCTGGCCAAGGCGGTGCTGCTGGGCAGCCCGCCGCACGCGCGCGCGGACGAGGACACGCTCGCCCACGTTTACATCTACCTCCAGGCTCGGCCCCTCCCCCCCGCGCGCTCGCAGCCGCCCGCACGGCGTGCCCGGGCCCTGCCTGGCCGCGCGCGCCCGCCTGCCCGGTACCGCCGACGCCGGCGCGCGCCATGGCCGCCTGGTGCCGGCTTTGGACCCGGGCAGGCTCGCGCGTCCGACCCGCCTTGATCACGTGGGCAGAGGTACCCATGTCGAGTACCTCCACATGTTCTGGAGTCTAGGTTGTTTCCAGGCCCATTTCCTGTGCATGATCAACAACATGCAATGTTGGGTCTGCTGGCGTCATCTATGTCAGCTGCATCCTGGCATGGTTGCCAACCTGCCCATGCACCCGCGGCCGAGCCCGCACTATTGCGCCCGGCTCCAGCGCCGCGAGCGGCCCCGCGCCGCGGCGCAGCTGGTGAGCACGGGCGCGATCGCGTGCGCGGAGGCCGGCTCGCACCAGCGGCCCAACCGCCACGCGGAGCTCGGCCGCGACATGTTCCGCGCGCTGGAGCGCCTGCTGGCCGACCCGGCGGCCACCCGCGGCCAGCGCCTGCTCGCGCGCCGCATTTACCCCCGGCGCGCCCTGCGCGCGGCCGCCCTCCCCACGGCCGCCCGCCAGCCCGGCTGTAGACCTCGGGTGGCAGGTTTCCCTGCTCCCCAAAGCTGGCGGTCCCGACGGCTGAATGCGCAAGCGCGCCGCACGAGCCCCGCGCTGGGCTGGGAACCACGGCGCGCTGCGTAGCGGTGGCGCCCGGACTGGCGGCAGCGGAGTTGGGGTCGTTGGGAGTGCGTGTCCGTTCGGCGGCGCCGCGCCTGCCTGCGGCGGGGCGGCTCTGCTGTGCTAGCGCCAGCTGCGCTGGCTGGGCGGCGCGCCGCTCGCTCGGACCCTGCCGCGCGGAGAGCGCCCGCCGGCAGCGCCTGGCGGGGCGCGTGCAGATACTGTGCGGTCAGGTAGGGTAGGATTAGAGTAACTTTGCTTGCATTAAGCGGGAGTGCGCTGAGGCCGGGCGTGGCGGCAGGCTGCCCGCCTTCGCAGAGGAGTTCACAGCGGCCACGCCGCTCACGCGCATACGCGACATCGCCCATCGCGGCGACATCCCGCACGAGCTGAAGCAGGAGATCAAGCACACCATCCAGGCGCCCCCCGCCCCTTCCTGGACCCTGTCGCATGGGAGGCTGGCAGGATGTTGTGTCTTCGCTCTCGACTCTACACACACACCGCAGGCCAATCACACAGTGCGCTGGTTCTCTCTCTGCGCTGGTGCAAGCTGGTGCGCGGAGCAAAGGCGCCTGGCTTTGCCACCGGCGCTGACACAGCACCGACGTGCCTGTTGCTCTGTTTGCAGATGGAGCTGAGGTGCGCGCGCGCGCGGCCGCGCAGAACAAGCTGCACCGCAACGCCGGCCCCGAGGACCTGGCGGCGACCGAGGCGATGCTGGCGCGTGTGACCGCGCCCGGCGCCGCCTTCGCGCCCGCGTTTGTCGCGGAGTTCCGCACGTTCACGGCCGAGCTGCGCGACTTCTTCAACGGGGGCGCGTTCGCCGACATGCTGGCGCTGCTGCGGCCCTCGCTGCCCGACGACGCGCTGCAGGCGCGCGCGCGCGGCCGCGCGGCCGCGCCCAGCCGTCGGGCCTTGTTGCGCCCGCGCACGTTGCGCCCGTCCACGCACTGCCGAAAACGCAGCTGCGGCAGGACCCCTGCGGCGGTCGCAGCGTGCCATAACCTGGCAGACCCCGTGACCCGCCGAGCCGGGCGCTCGCGGGCGCTCGGGCGGCCGCGGCGCCGGCTGGCGAGCGCGGCGGCTGTCGCAATGGGCCATGTGGGATGTCTCTTGGTCGCTCTTTGCTGTGGAAGTTTGGAACGGGTTGCAAGCTGGACGCGCGCCGCGCCAGGCGCTGGAGCGCTACCTGGCGGCCCGGCGCGCGCTGGAAAGCGGCGCCGCGGCCGGGCCGGCCGACGGCGCCGCCCGCGCGCTGGACGCGCTGCACGCGCTCACGTCGCTGCGCGCGTGCCTCGCGTCCGGCCTGGCCAGCGGTGCGCCCTGCTGGCAGCGGCGAGCGCAGCGCTGCTGGGAGCGCCCCGCGTGCCTGCGGCGCACTCCGCCCGCACGACCCCGCGCCTGCCTCCATGGCTTGTTGGCACCCGCAAGGTCCTCGGGTCGCTGCGAGCATGATCGCCGGCAGCGGTCCGGCCCTCCGTCCACCACTCAGGCCCGGCGAGAGGCGCTGGTCGAGCCAGCGGTGTGCGTGCGGGCGCGCGGGGGCCGCCCGCGCGCGGCCCCGTGACGCCGCCGGCGCGGCGCACCAGGCCTGCGCAACGATGCGAGCGCGGCGGCGCTGGCGATGCGGCAGCGCTGGCGGCTGGCGGAGATCCGCGCCGAGGAGGTGGCCTTCGTGCTGCTGTCCTCCTTCCTGAATCGGCTGGCCGAGCAGGCGCGCGCCCGGCCCCGGCGCTCTGCTGGGCGCCCGGCGCAAAGGGCTGCGCGCCGTGCGCTGTGCAAGGAACTGTTTCGCCGGCCGCCGAGCGCGCCTGCCCGGCCTGTGGCTGCATGCCGGCCGGCCGCCTGCCGGAGCCGCGCGTCCCCGATGTTGCGCGGGCGCAACGCCGGGACCTGCGCTCCCCTGCGCGCACGTGCGGCAGCGCGGCTCGGGGGAGCTCATCTTGGTCTGGCTGCTGCGGAGGTGCTCACTGCCGCAGCAGCGCGATCAGCTTTGCCACTGGCGACCCGCGCATGGGGGGCCAGCTGACGCATGGCGCCCCGCCACAGCGGCCTGTCGCGCCCCGGCGCTCGGCCGACGGGCGGCGGGCGCGCGCCAGGGCGGCGCAGAGGGCCTGGCGGCCGCTGGCAGCGACGGCGCGTGGGCGCTGCCGCTGGGCGCGGCCGTGCTGGGCGTGCGCCAGCTGGGCCTGGCCGGCTGGGAGCCCGCCGAGTGCCTGGCGCTGGAGAACGAGCTGGGCGCCTGGCAGGCCGCGGGCGGCCTGGTCGAGCGCGAGCCCGCGCTGCGGTGCGCGCCCGCTCATGGTTGGGTTTCGAATTAGGGTTAGCACAGGGTGCCTGGCTGCAGCGTGTGAGTCAGGGCTAGGGTAGGGCAACTTCCCATGGCGAGGGCGGCCGCCGGGGCGGCGTCGAGGGCCCGCGCGACGCCCGGGGCGTGGCGCACAGGCTCAAGGCCACGCTGGAGCGGCTGCAGCGGCTGACGGGCGGCTACGCGGACGCGGTGCTGGCGCTGCTGCCCGCGCGCGCGGCGGCGCTGGGCGGCGCGCTCGGCCTGGAGCCCGCGCGCGTGCAGGCGCGCCGGAAGCCCCATGAGCTACGGCTTGGCCAGGCTCGTGCACAGCATGCGCTGCGGCCGCCCCGTCAGCGCCGGCGGAGCGGCGGCGCCCTGCCGCCAGGCACCGGGATGCTCGCGCCCGGCGGCAGTAGCTTGAGCGAGGTCGCAGGCGGCTCCGAAGCAGGCCAGGCCTCAGGCGCGTCGGCAGCGCCGCCGCGCTACCCAGCACGACCGGGCGCTGCGGCGCACACCGTCAGCATGCAGCACGGAAGGCGCGCGGCCTCCGGGCAGGCGGCGGCGGGGAGCAAGCGCGGGAGGCGCGCTCGGTGCGGCAGGTGTTTGCGGAGGCGGAGATCCGCGCGAGCGTGGTGTTCCAGCTGTCGCGGCTGGCCGCGCTGCTGCTGCGCGCGGCGCGGCTGGCCACCGGCGGCGCCGCCTGGGACGCGCTGGTCGCCGGCGCGCCCCAACCCTAAGCCCACTCCGGCCGCGCGCATTCGCGCTGAGTGGTCGCCGCCGCCGCTGCTGCGGCGCCGGCGGCGGCCGCCTCGCAGCGACCGCCCGGCCGCGCTCCCGTGCTGAGCGGCCAAAGCAGGCTGCGGAGCCGGTGCGCGACAAGACAGGACGCAGCCTGCGGCCGGGTGCGCGCATTGGCGCTCAGGGCTTGGTGGGTGTTCAGGGCCAGCAGGCCCGGGGGGTCCGGGGCGCACGCGGCCGACGTGGAGGCGACAGCCGTCGTGGGACCCGGGCGCGGCGCGCGCAGGCGCGGCGGTGGGGCGGCTGGTGGAGGCCGAGCGGCTGGAGCCGGGCGCGCTGGGCATGGATGGCGGCGAGCCCGTGGTGCTGCTGCTGCGCGGCGCGTCTGGCGACGAGGAGCTCGGCGCAAACGGGGGCGCGCTGCGCGGCGTCATCCTTGCGCACAGCCTGCCGCACCTGTCGCACCTGGGTGCGCGCCCGGGCTCCGCGGGCGCCGGTGCGCCGGGCCGCCACCCACCTGCATCGGCGCGCCTTCATACGCGCCGCTGGAGCCCATTCCTGCACTGTGCTTGTTCCCTGGGAAGCGCGCTGCCTTCAAGCAGGGCTCCAGCGCACAGGCCGGTGGCGGGTGAAGCTGTGCTGGGTGGCATAGTGCGGCCGCTGCGCGGGCCAGCGCTCTGCGGCGCTGTCGGCGGGCGCGCCCGCCCACGCCGCGCGCCGCGCCCGGCGGCCCGCCGCAGTATCCGCGCGCCCGCTGCCCGGCGCACGGTGCTCCGTGGGCCCCGGCCGGTCTGCGCGCGTGCGCACGCCGCCCGCGCAGGCGGCTGCCGGCGGCGACGGCCCGCCGCGGGCGTGCGCGCAGGCGTGCGCGCGCGGCAGGAGGGCGTCGTGTTCATCGCGTGCGAGGACGCGGACATGCTTGACGCCGATGTGCGCCCGCTGTTGGGTGCGTGCGCCGGGCGGCCCCCCCCCCTTGCGCTGCACTGGTCGACCGTGCCAGCCTGCCCGACCCGCACGCGACGCCCGCTTCCCGACTCGGCGGTTCCCTCACGCTCGCAGCTCCAGCGGGAGCCGCGCCGGTGCTCTCGGGCGGCGCTCTGCAGCCGCGGCGCGCCTCTCGCAGCTGCGCCGCATGCATCCGCAACGCCGCGATGTGCTGCATGGTCCCGTTTACACCGGCACGCCGACGCTGTTTGCCGGGCGCTGCATGCCTGGGGCTGGGCGCGCGCACGCTGTCCGGCCTCCCCTCGCATGCCAGCTCCGCTGGCAAGGGCGCGCTGGCGTCGGCGGTGACCGGCGCGAGGCCGCCGTGCCCGATGCCGCAGCAGCATGGCGCCAACGGGCGACGCGCGGGCATCGGGCGCGCAGGCCAGGTCGTGGAGCTGTCGGCCAGCCAGGAGGGCGTGACGCTGCGCGCCGCGCCCGCGGGCGGCGCTCCAGACGGCGCCTCGCCCAGCGCTGCGCGCGCCGGCGCTGGCGCCGGCGCGGGCGCTGCCGCGGAGCATGCGGAGCGCCCGGGCGGCGGGCCGGGCGCGCCGGCGCGCCGCGCAGCGAGCGAGGTGCGGCCGTGCCCAGCGGCGAAGTCAGGGTGAGGCTGGGGGCAGAGCATGTCTGTGCAGTGCTGCAGCACGCCCTGCTTGACTTCAAGACATGCGCCCTGCCTCAGGCCTGCATAGCGCCGCCACGGCACCGCTTCAGGCCGTGAAGGGGCGGGCCCGCACGAGAGTTCACGCGAGCTCCATGCTCGTGCGCGCGCCTGTTGAGCCGCAGCCGGCGCGCTGAAATCCCGCGCCGCGCGGCGCAGGCAGCGGTGCTGCCCCTGGCAGAGGCGACGCCGGCCACGTGCGGCGCCAAGGCGGCCGCGTGCGGCGAGCTGGCGCGCGTCGCGGCGCGCGAGGGCGCCTTCGGCGTGCCGCCCGGCGTGTGCCTGCCCTTCGGCGCGATGGAGGCGGCGCTGCGGGCGCGCCGCCCGCGCCGGCGCCCCGGGGTCCCTGCCGCGCCCTTCGCATGCGGCGGCGCTGGCAGCGCGGCCCCATGATGCTCGGCCGTGTGGCGGTGCCGGTGCCTGGAAGGCGTGGAGGCCTGGCGCGTGCCCGGCGGGGCCGCAGACGCGTGCAGGCGCGGACGCAGCCACACAGCCTGCGGCGCGTCGCGGCGGCCATGGCAGGCTGGGCGCGTCCCACGCCGGCCAGTGCTCGGCGCCCAGCCAGCGTGCCTGCTTGCAGACGCGCGCCCTGGCAGCGCGCGCGCCGCAGCGCCGCCCCTGCACAGCCCCACGCACTTCGCCGGCGCGCGGCGGTGCGCGCCCGGGCGAGCTGATGCGGCGCGCCGCTGCGGCCAGGCGAGCGGCGGCGCGGAGGAGCACGCGGCGCTAGTGGCCGAGGCGGAGGCCGCGCGCGCGGACGGCGGTGCGCTGGACGCTGTGTGCGCGCGCCTGCGGGCGCTTGTCGCCGCCGCGCGGCCGACCGCCGACGTGCTGCGCGCCGCTGGTGCGCGCCCGCGGCCCGGGCCCCCCTCCAAGCGGCGAGGCCGCCTGCTCACCTGCCTGCTCGTGCGATGGCACAGGCCACTCTGGCAGGCTGCTGTGGTGCCCAGCCTCCGGTAGCCACGGCGTCCTTTTGGTATCTGCGTCACCCGTAGACGTCAAGAGCGACGCCTCGCGCCACCGCCGAGCTCGCGCGAGCGCCGCAGCGGCCGGCCATCCGGCGACGCGGCACGCGTGCGGCGCCGCGCGCGAGCGCGCCGCCGGAGACACCGCTGTTCAGGTTGCTCGCGCGCCGGCCCCACAGGCGTGTGGGCGGAGCCGGGCGCGACGCTGATCGCGCGCTCCAGCGCCAATGTGGAGGACCTGGCCGGCCTGTCGGGCGCGGGCCTGTACGACTCCATCGGCAACGTGCCCGCAGGCGATACGCGCGCGCTGGGCGCCGCGGTCGTGGCCGTCTGGGCCTCGCTCTACACGCGCCGCGGCGTGCTGAGCCGTCGCGCCGCCGGCGCGCGCCCCCCACCACGCCCGTCCTGCGCGCGGCGCGGGTGACTGGCTGCAGGGGTGGCGTGCCCGCGGCGTGCGGCGCGCAGCCCACGCCCGCCGGCCTGCCGCCCCGGTGCCCATGTGTGCAGCAGACCGCCTGTGGGGTCCCTGGCTGCAGGCCGGCTCGCGAGCAAGCTCGCGGGCTGCTGGCCGCCCCGCGACCAACTGCACCATGACAGTGTGCAGCGAGAGCGGTGGTGAGCAGGGCGCAGCCGACCAGCGCGCAGGGCAGCGGCAGGGCTGCTGCTGCGACGCCGCGCCGGTGGCGCGCGACGACAGACAGACCGGCGGCGCCGGGGGCGCCGACGCGCGGGCCGCGCCGCGCAGGCGTGGCGCAGGCGGACGCGGCGATGGCGGTGCTGGTGCAGCAGCAGCTGGCGGCCGACGCGGCGTTCGTGCTGCACACGCGCTCGCCGCTGGGCGGCGACGGCGCGCTGCTGGCCGAGGTCGCGCTGGGCATGGGCGAGACGCTGGCGGCCGGCACGCGTGGCTCGCCCTGGCGGCTGTCCGTCGACAAGGCCTCGGGCGCGCGCGCGGCCCCGGCGCCGCGGCCCTGCGCACGGCGATCAGGCGGGTGGCGGGCTGTGGGGCATTGCGCCCGCGGTGGCCGGTGCGCGGGTGAGCAGGCACGCAGGGCGCGCGTGCGGGCGGGAGAGGCTTGCAGGCCCGCTTGTCACAGGCTGCGCCGGGCGCCGCATGCGCACGCTGTGCACGCTGCAGACTGGTCCGGCAGCGGCGCCCAGGCACTGCGCTGCGCCAGACGCACTGCATGCGCCTGCGGCCTGGCGCGGACTGAGCGCGCGGTACTGCGGGCTGAGCGCGCGCGCGCGGCCGCCAGGCGCGGTGGACACGCTGGCATTCGCCAACTTCAGCGCGGCGCTGCGCGCGGGCGCGGGCGGCGGCGCGAGCGGCTTTGCGTACGCGGCGCGCACGCCCGACTACAGCGCGGAGGCGCTGACGGTGGACGCGGGCGCGCGCGCGGCGCTCGGCGGTCGGCTGGCGGGCGTCGGCGCCGCGCTGGAGCGCGCGTTCGGCGGGCCGCAGGACGTGGAGGGCGCGCTCGTGGGCGGCCGCCTGTTCGTCGTGCAGACGCGCCCGCAGCCATGAGCCGCTGGCGTGCACGAGCTCGGCGCCGCGCGGCGCAGCTGTCGGCGGCGGCGGTCGCCGGCCTGGCGGGCGCGCGCGACGGCGCGAGGGGTGCACAGGGCGCTCCAGCGGGCGGCCACCCGTGGGCGCCCATGAGCGTGTGCAGCCCCGCGCCCAGCACAGGGGCGCGTGTGCAGGTCCTTATACACCGGGTGTGTCGCACGGGTGCGCTCTAGCTGGCCTGCAGTGGCGGCCTGGTGGCCATCCGCTCTGCAGGCTCGCTCAGTGGCCACATATGGGTCACATATCAGTGGCCACAAATGGGCCTGCGCTGTGTCCCAGTCCCACGCCCGTACGGCTGGCCCTGAAGCGGAGCATAGGTGCGCTGCGCTGGAGTGCCGGCCGTGGACGGGTAGCGAGCCCACCAGCGTGCTAGTACCAGACTAGCTGTCTGTGACCCCATGTCTGTCCCTGCCTGGCGTTCTCAACTGGACGGCTTGTGAGACGCCATCTACCCTATGGTGACAGGCATGCTGGACCTCTTACAGACAAGCCCGCGCGGTCACCGTCGCCATTGAGCGACGATCACATGCAGGCCGATCGCACAAGATTCCCTGCAGCACCGCCTGCGCATGAGGGCCAGGCAGGTCCATGCATCGGCTCCATGAATGCACAAAGGAAAAGGGCTGACGCATTCCTGCTTTCATGCAGACTCTCTGCAGCCTGCGACCCTGCAAAGCTGCATGCACGCGGGCTTTCTGACACTGAGCATCGTTTTGCTGCGAGGATGCGAGGTTCCCAGCATTCAGCACGGAGCTTACACATGATTAGCTTGCCACACAAATCATGCCCAGTGAACTAAATACAGCCCGCTACTAACACACACAGTCATGGATCGGTGGCGCGCATGCAGCAGACTGCTCGCACAAGGAGGGCTCGCGAGAACACAGGCACTGGCCGAGGGGTCAGATCAAGGAGGTTCGGGTGCACGCCGCGCCCGTGGCTGGCATCGCAGTCATCGCAGATGCACCTGACCTCCCCCGGAACACCTCCACGTCTGCCTTCACTCATGGCCAAAATTCGCAGTGCGCCCACACGCCGCACGCCTCTATGCGCAGGACGACCCCGGGCTAAGCATGTGCCGGGGCCCCATCTGCACCGGCCTAAAACCCCGCCTGACCTGCGCCTCCAGTATGCCTGCTGCGCGCGGTTTTTGCAGTGCTGACGGGACCCAGGCAGCAGGTGCCGCTGCTGCCACGCAAACCTGAATACGCCACACCCGCGGCCGCCCGCCCGGCTCCCTGCTCCCGCCCGCCATACAGAATTCATGAGACGCCCAAATCTAACCAGGGTAGGGCGTGCCTGCCGCTGCCGGAGGCCCCTCTGGTGCCCTGCTGCCACGAAGTCCCGGTGGCGCCCCAGCACCGCACGCTCTTGTCCCGAGTGGCCAGGCCCCCGCTAGGAAAAAGCAATGCACCCGCTGCGGCCAGCAGGGGCGACCCAAAAGCGCACACAGGCTCAGTGCGGTAAGCCGCCTGAGGGAAAATACACCCGCCATTACACTCCCCGCCCACACACAGGACCACCGCAGGACTGAGCAGTCGTCAGGGGGGCGTAGCGGCCTGCATGGCTGGCGCACGCTAGCTGAGTCTCAGAAACACTCTCGATCGCCCCGCCCCTGCGTCGGGGCCGCACGCAACACTGATCAGATTGAAGCACCCACACTGAGGTCCTACACTATCGCTCCGTCCGGCCTGGGCAGGCTGCCAGCCACAGGTGCTGCGCGAGTGGACGAGGCCCTGACATGCCCACATGCGTGGGCCACCCCTGCGCGGCCCGGCCGTCCCTGCACAGAGGCCTCATGGGCGCGCGGGCAGGGCGCGCCCCGGGCCCCAGGCAGGCTGCCCGGCCAGGCCGCGCCTGGCGGCGGCAGCGCGGTTTGCTGATGCAAGTGCGCCGTAACGGCGACAACACCCTCCGCGCTGCCGCCAGCCAACGCTAGTCCGCACCCCCAGGCGAGCTGACAAGTTCGTGGAAAACCTAGTCCCTTCCCACGCCCGAGCGAAAAAACCACAAAGTCATTCGGACAAAACAGCCGCTCCAACCACAAACCTCAGGGGCGCGCGAGGTGGGCTCTGGGCTGTATGATCCTCACAGCTGTTGCGCAAACACACTGGCCTGAGAAGCAACGCACACACACAGGGTCGGTCAAGCACACGGCCGGACAGCAGGCGGCGGCGGGCGCGTCTCGTCCGCTTGGTGGCTGCTCTAGTGAGCGCCGCCGCCTGCTGACTGCTTAACTCTGAATTGTCCTTTCCTTTCCGCCGGGGTGCCGGGTGGCCCGGCTGCGCCGCCCTGGGTGGCCGCAGCGCGCGCCCCGCCGCCGCGGCACGGGCCGCCGAGGCGGGGCGCGCGCGCGCCCGGCCGCACCGGGGCGCCCCCGGGGGCGCGAGTCGCCGCCGCCGGGCGCCCCTGGCCGCCTCAGCAGGGCCCGTCCTCGTCGCTCTTCACGCACGCACGGCCCTGGCCCATGCCCGGCACCGCCAACGCGGCGCTCGCCTCGGGCCCATCGGGCAGGTTGGCCTCCTCGATGACCTCGCCCGTGCCCTCGCGCGTGTTCGCGTCCTCCTGGTCGTCGTACGGCGCCTCTGCGCGCGAGGGGTTTGGCTCCGATTGAGCGTTTATAGGAAATTTGAAGCAAATGCAGGCAGCAGGCAGCCGCTTGCTCGGGGCTGCTTGACAAGGTGCGGGCGGCTGCGGCGGCGCGGCCTGGCCGCACCGTTGTCAAACGTGCCGTAGCGCTGCGCCTCGTCCGCCATGACCTCCTCGAACACGTCCGACTTCACCAGCAGCACCTCCATCTTCGGCTTCTGGCGCGTCCTGCGCCGCGCGCGCGGCGCGGGTCAGGCGCGCAGGCGCGACCACGCGCGCGACACACAAGTCCGCGCCGGGCGGGCCCGGCGGCGGCGCGCGTGTGGCGGCGACCAGCGTGAGTGGGGCCGGCTGCCAATGGCACCCGCACCTGTACTCCCCAGACAGCGACTCCAGCGAGGTGACCACTTTCTTCACGACCGCCAGCCGCCTGCCCTTCAGGATCTCAGCGACCGTCACCATGGGCGACACCTGCGCGCGCGCCCGCGCTGAGAGCCTCCCCGCGCGTCCGCGGCCGCGCCGCGCGCGCGCGCCGCCCACCGCTGACAGCGCGCGCCCGGCCATGGCAACCGCGGGGGCTCCGTGCGGCGCACCGCGATGCCGAGCGCGCTCAGCTGCACCTCGCTGTGCTCCTGCAGGAAGCGCTTGGCCAGGTTGATATAGCTCACCGGCTTGCGTGTGCTGCTGATCAGAATCCTGCGTCCTCGCGCAGGCCGGGCACGTCAGCGCGCTCAACAACAGCTCTGGTCGCCGTCAGGGCCACCTCTGCCCGGACGCTGGCTCCCCATGCGCTGACCGCTCACGCCTGCCGCGCGCCCAGATGCCAAAAGCTGCAGGCCGCCTGCCTTACGCAGCCTCTACTGGACAGCCACAGCTCTCTTGCAGACGGACCGATGTCCCACACGGGCGGCCTCAGCAACGCCCACCGATGCCGGCCGGGACGCCCCAACTCAGCCATGCCCATGTGCAAGTCGTGACAACACGCCAAGTTAAGGCAGTCCGGGCGTTTGCCCGGCTTCCCACCGCCGGGCCGCCCGGCTCGACTGTACGGTTGGGGCACCACTGGCCAGTGGCGCGCTCACCGGGCTGGGTGAGGAGGGGGCTGCTCGCCGCCCGGCTCGTTGCCGTCGGCGAGCGGGCCATCCGTGCAAGGGACGGCCTTTATGGGGCCATCTTCCATGCCTGGGAAAGAGACAAAGTCAAGGCTGAGTACAGAAGCCTGCCTGCTGTTGGCCGCGGCGCCCTGGCAATGCCCTAGGCGAGTTCCTGGCTGCCAGGCCGCGCTCTGGCTGATCTGCAGCCTGTGGCCACTTGTGCAGGCACGTTGGCCGGAATGCTTGACAAACCAGCACAGCCATGCGGAGCCTGTTCACAGAGCTCAGCACCTTCACGTCCGGCGTCGGGCGGCGAGCAAGGCCCCGGTAACTCAGTGGCTCCAGACAACAAGCTGCAGTGCCAAGAAGGTGGTTGCAGCCACACAGCCGTGCGCAGCCCGCAAGCTCGCAGTTTGCAGGGCGGAGGTCCTGGTCAGCGGCGTGGGCAAGACAAAGGGGCGGCCGAGCGCCAGTGCGCCTACGCTGACCAGCGCCGCGGCAGCAGCCCCGGGCAGCAGGAGCGCTCGCAAGCGGTAGCTGGCCTCAGCTTCTGGCGCGGCTGCGTGCACTACACCCCAGAGTGCCAGGAGCTCTGCTTTTTGCGGCCTTGGCCTTGCTGCCTACTGGCGCCAACCCGCCCCGCCTGTGCCTGACTCACCCTAGCGCCCGCTACAGCCGAACATGGTCAGGCGTCATAGCGGCAGTCTCCAGCACTTGCCCACAAGGTTGCGGGGGAGCAGCGCAGCCAGCACGCCGTGCTGCAAGCTGTCGAGGCAGAGACCCTGCCTGATGCCCAAGAAAAGGCAGCCCCGGCTCGACCGCCCGTCCTTCCTGGTGGCGCCAGCCGCGCGCGGCGCAGCGGCGCTCTCAGCGCCTCCCGCCCCTGACTGATGCCGCGCCGCCGCAGAGAGCGCCGCCGCCGCCTGGTGCTCACAGCGTCTTGGCCTCGGGCTCCACGTGCGGCGCCGCGGAGAGCACGCCCGCGCGCAGCAGCGGGTCCGCCTCCACGGCCGGCATGAGGTGCACCAGGCCCTTGTGCAGCGGCAGCGTGCCCGTGCTGGTGACCACCTCGCCCGCGTCGCGCAGCACGCGCACGAGCACGTTGGCGACGCCGGGCGGCGCCTGCTCCTGCCGCGCGCCGCAGCCCGCGCTCGCAGCCCCGGCCGCCGGCCCGCCGCCCGGCGACCTTCCGGCGCCCGCCGCCTCCCGCGCTTCCCGCGCGCGGGGTCTGCTCGGGGAGCGCGCTGCCGCGGGCGGGTCTGCGCTCCCAGCACCAGCACCGGGCCAGCACCGTGAGCCTGGGGGGGGAAGCGCAGGCGGCCGCGTGCTCCTCTGCGCTGCGGCGCTGTGCCGCCAGGTGCGGGGCAGGCGCGTGCCGCAGGGCGGCAGCGCGGCTCACCAGCCGCGCGCTCCTCTGCGCTGCGACACTGTGCAGCCCGGTGCAGGGCAGGCGCGCGCCGCAGGGCAGGCGCGCGCCGCAGGGCAGGCGCGCGCCGCAGGGCAGCGGGGTGGCGCACCAGCGTGAGGTCCAGGCCGACCGTGTGCATGTAGCCGGTCAGCAGCTGGTCGTAGGCATGGAACCACTGCGCGGCGCGCGCCCGGGCTGAGCCTGACAGCTGAGGGCTCCCACGCGCGCCCCGGCACACGCAGGCAGCGGCGCCAGCGCCCGGCCGGGGCGCGCCTCCTTCTCCGCGGGGCTCAGGTTCGGGGCGACGCAGGCGGGCAGGCTGCGCTGCTGCCAGCGCAGCTGCTTGATGCGGTTGCGGCGCTCCTTCCTGCGGCGCGCGTGCGCGCCCGCTCGAGCAGGTCCGAGGCCCTCCGTGCGGCGCGTGCGCAGCGGGCGAGGGCAGACCCGAGGCAGCATGGGGACGCACGTGTAGGCGAGCAGGACCCGCTTCAGGCGCAGGATGCTCTCGTGGTGCACGATCACCGCGGCCGCGGTCTCCGGGTGCTGGTCCCAGGAGGGCGGCGCGGGCGTATCCGCCTCGCCGTCAGAGTCGGACGCCTCCGGCTGCGCGCGCGCCTGCCATGCGCTGGGCGCGCACACGGCCCCATTGAGACAGCGCCAGGCTACGCCCATCGCGCTTAGGAGCTCCGCCGCCACCAGCTGCGCACCTGACGATGTCTGAAAGCATCCGCTGGTGCTCCGTGATCTGCTCAAGGACGAAGGCGACGCCATCGTCCTGCAGAGTGGGCACCGGCGGACCTCAGAGGCTGCTTGGTGCCCGTTCTGGCGTGCAGAGGGGGACTAGAATGGCCAGGTGCGCTTGATCCCGGGGCGCACGTTGTAGGGCGGCAGGTTGTCGGCAGAGCAGTTGGCAACTTCACGCAGCAGGTCGACTGCGCGCTTGCTGAAGGCTGCCATCTTACATCATAGTCCAGCTGCCCCGCCGCCATGCACGCCCGGGCGCTGCTGCGCTCGCTGCCTGTACCTCCGATGCTGGATCTGTGAGGAGCGCCATCAACAGGATCGCGCGGCCCCACTGGCGAGTCATCGGCTGACCTGCAGGGCAGCAGGGTACGAGCCACAGCTATGAATGTGCGCCAGGCCGACAGCCATAAGGCTTGCCTGCGCAGCTCTGCTTAGTGCCTGTGCCTGCAGGGCGCCGGACGCAGCGTGCGGTGCGCGGCCGCCTGCCAGCTTGCAGGGCGCCCAGGTCGTGGACACTGCTGTTTTATCCAGCCCTGCACGCCGCACCAGATGGCGGGCGCGGCAAAGCAACGGCGGACAAGGCACGCGCGCTCGCCCTTGCTCAGCTGGCCACAGAGCAGCAGTGTATGATCTGCCTGTTCGGGCTGCAACGGTCACGACTGGTCTGCCGGCAGAGCTGCTGCACACGCCTGCAAGCATTGTGAGCGCACATGCTGTGCGCACTCTGGCCAGCACACCCTGATCAGGCTTGATCAGGCGGCAGGTGAGGCAGGCTGGCGTGCAGGCCGCTGCGATGAGCGCCTACTGCCTGGACTCTGATGACGACTGGGGCACCGCCCAGCCGTCCGAGACAGACTGCTCGGAGCAGTATGCGTGTGATGCACCCGAGGAGCGCGGCGGCGGTGCGCGCACAGGCTCCTCGCCGACCCGCTTGACTGGGCCGCCCGCGAAGCACAACCTGTCAGACCGTGCGTGGTCGCAGTGACGCCCGTGTGCGCGCAGGCTCTGCCGCGACGGGCGGCAGCGGGGGCGGCCTCGCCACAGACCTGGGCGTGGCGCTGGCGTGCGGCGCGGCTGCGCGCGGCGCCGATGTGCGCGGCGCGGTGTCGCGCTTCCTGGCGGCGCTGCCGCTGGGCGCCACGGCGGCGGACGCCGAGGTGGAGGCCGCCGTCGGCGGCGCGCTGACGGCCGCGCTGCTCGCGCGCGCGGACCTGCAGCGCAAGCTGGGCGCCTGGCGCGCGCCCGCCGCCGCGGCCCTGCGGCGCCGGGCCCTGCCATGCGGCGACGCGGGCGTCTGGCAGCGCGGCGTGTGCGGCCGCATGCGTGGAACGGGGAGGTCGTCCGGCAGGGTCCGCCTGTCAGCGACGCTGAGCGGGGCGTGGCCTGCGGTCCAGCGGCCCAGCAGTCCTGCGCAGGGTTGCAGCACACCCTGACCTGGCGCAGGGTCCAGCCGGAACTGACCCGGCGCGGGGTCCAGCCGGAGCTGACCCGGCGCGGGGCCGCTGCAAGCAGCGCCGGCTGTGCAGGGTCCAGGCACGCGGGCCGGGCCAGCGCTCGCCACCTCGCCCTGAGGCTGCGGCGCGCGCCAGGGTGGACGCGGCGACGCAGCTGCGCGGCGTCGCCGAGCGCCAGGAGCGCCAGCTGGCCGCGCTGCGCGCGGGCGCGCGCACGCCCGCGCTCCCCTGGCCGCCCGCGGCTGCCGGCGCGGCAGGGTCCCTGCCGCCCTGCGACGAAGCGGGGCGCGTGCGCGAGGCGGGCGCCCTCGCCGGCCCCTGCTTCGTCTGCCCGGCTGCTGCGCTGACGCGCCGCGCGTGCTCGCGCCTGGTCGTGCTGCCGCGTGGTCCAGTGTATTACAAGCGTACTACATGTGGAGTAGAAGAGGGCCAGGGATGCCCGGCCAGCACAGCCCAAACGTGTCTGCTTCGTGCAGCGCGCTGCGTGCGCTCGCGCCTCCCTGGCATCAGGGCGGCACGCTCGCGCGGCCTGGGCAGCCTGCGGCGTCAGCGGGGCTCGCCCGGCAGTGATGCAGACCATGCCACGCCCGCAGCCTCCGCTGACTGCGGAGGCGGAGAGCGCCAGGGGCGCGGGTGGCAGCGGGACGAGGAGGCGGCCGCCGACGCGCGTGCGCTGGCTGAGCGCGCGCGGGCCGAGGCGGGCCGCCTGCGGCGCGCGCTCGCGGACGCCGAGATCGATCTGCAGCGCCACGCTGCTGCGTCCACGGCCGAGCAGCGCGACGCCCAGGCGCGGACGGCCCCGCCGCTCTCTCCCGCGCGCGCTCAGCGCGGCAGGCCCCGCAGGACAGCTGTTCCTCGCATGTGGGCGTCGCGAGCGTGGCAGCAGGTGCCAGCCGGCTCATACGTTTGCCCTGAGTCACGCGCACGTGTGCGCCGCAGCAGCCGCCTTCCTGGCGCTCGAGCTCGCAGGCATGCTGCGGGCCCGCGCGCCAACGCACACACGGCAAGCCGGGAGCCGTTGCAGGGTGCCCGCGCCGACGCGTGCGCCGCGCGCAGGCGCAACTGGCGGCCGCCGACGCCGCGCGCGCCGAGGCCGTAGAGGGCCTGGCGCGCACGCAGGCGCGCTGCGCCGGCCTGGAGGCGCAGCTGCGCGCGCTGGCCAGCGCCGCGCGCGCGCCAGCGGCCGCCGCCGGCCTTGCGGAGAAGCTGGGCAGCGAGGGTGGGGGCACCTGGCGTGAGCCGCAGGCAGATGACGAAATCTGCCCGAACGTGAGCGGCGACTGCGCGATGGGCGGCACCACGGCGCATGAGGGCACGCCCGTGGCTGACGCCGAGGCGGGAGAGGCACGAGGTGCGGGCGCAGAGCGGGGCGGCGCCTGCGCGTGCTGTGCGGCGCTTGCCGGCGAGCTGGCCACCGCGCGCGCGGCGGCAGCCGAGGCGGAGGCCATGCACGGCGCCCCGGCGGACGAGGGCGGGCCGCCCTCGGAGGGCGCGTGCTCGAGCGAGCAGGACGGCGCCGCGCGGGACGCGAACGGGCAGGCCGGCGCCGCGGCAGCTGACGCGCTCACGCGGGCCGCCGCGGAGGCGGAGGTGCTGCGGCGGCAGGTGCAGACGCTGGCGGGCGCCGCCGCCGGGGCGGAGGACCTGCGGCGTCAGGTGGGCGCGCTCACGCAGTCCGCGGCGAAGGCAGAGGAGCTGCGGCGTCAGGTGGGCGCGCTCACGCAGTCCGCCGCGGAGGCAGAGGAGCTGCGGCGGGAGGCGGGCGCGCTCAGGCAGGCCGCCGCGGAGGCAGAGGACCTGCGGCGGGAGGCGGGCGCGCTCAGACAGGCCGCCGCGGAGGCAGAGGACCTGCGGCGGGAGGCGGGCGCCCTGGCGGGCGCGGCCGAGGAGGCGGACGCGCTGCGGTGCGAGCTGGCGCGCCTGCGCGCCGAGCCGGACACGGCGCGCGCTGACGCGGCGGCCGCGCGCGAGGCAGCGGCGTCCGCAGCTAAAGCGCAGCAGGCGGCCGAGGCCGCGGCCGCTGCCGCGCGCGCCGAGGCGCTGGCGCTGCTGGCGGACGCGGGCGCGGCGGGCGAGGACGCGGCCGACGCGCGCGCCGAGCGCGACGCGGCGGCCGAGGATGCGGCCGCCGCGCGCGCCGAGGCCGACGGCCTGGCCGAGCAGCTGGCGGCCACGCGCGCCGAGGCGTACGGCCTGGCCGAGCGGCTGGCCGCCGAGCAGGACGCGCGCGCCGCGCTGGCGGCGCAGCTGGCAGCCGCGACCGCCGGCGCGGAGGCCGCGCCGGAGCGTGCGGCGGCCGCGCCCACCTCCCCGGGCGGCGCCCGCGGCCGGCGCGATGCGGCCACGGCCACGGACGCAGCGCCGGCGGGCGCAAACGCGCGCGCGGAGGCGGACACGCTGCGCGAGGAGAACCTGGCGCTCGCGGCCGCGCTGGCGGCGGCCAGCTGCGAGGCCGAGCAGGCGGCCGAGCAGCACGCGCTGGAGCTCGCGCTCGCGGCCGCGCGTGCCGGCGGCCCTGACCAAGACCCTAACATGGCCCCGGCCCCGGCCCCGGACGCGCCTGCCGGCGCGCCCTGCGGCAGCCCCGGCCGCGCCCCGCCCGGCCGCGCCGCCGGTGCCCCCGCCGGCGCGGAGGACGGCCCCGCCCCCGGCGGCCCCGCCGCGCAGCAGGGCCCGGAGTGGGCGGGCGCGGCTGGCGCGGCGCCGTGCGCGGCGTGCGGGCGGCCGGACGAGGCGGCCGAGCTGCGCGCGCAGCTGGCGGACCTGCGCGGCCTGGAGGCGCTGCGCGGGGGCCCCAGCGCGGCCGAGGGCGCGGCCGCGCGCGCGGCCGCGCTGGAGCTGGCGCTGGAGCGCGCCGGCGCGCGCGCCGCGGCGGACCTGGCGTCCGCGCGCGCCGCGTTCGACGCGCGCGCGGCGGCGCTGGAGGAGGCGCTGCAGGCGCGCGCTGATCTCTAATCCCGCTCCCGCGCTCCTGCTTGGCTGCGCGTCCGTGCGCTGGCGGGCCGCTGAGCACAGGCGGGCCGGGCCAGCGCGCCCTGTTCCCAGTTCCAGGCGTGCTGCTGTCGGCGCGCACGGCGCGCCCGGCCCCTGGCGCGCCGTGCTTGCGCCCCGTGCCTGCGGCCGCCGACGCAGAGGCCAAGGAGCGCGTTAACCCTACCCTAGCCTACCTTACCCTATCACTACCCGCAGGCGCGCGAGGCGGCGCTCGCGCCGCTGGAGGACGCGCTGGCTGACGCGGCGGCGGCGGCCGACGCGCGCGGCGCCATGCTGGCCGACGCGCAGGAGATGGCGGCCGAGGCGCAGGCGCTGGCCGAGGGCCAGCAGGGCGCGCTGGCCGAGCTGCGCGCCGAGCTGGAGGCGCGCGCCTGCCTGGGGCCCTGGGCCGCGCCGCGCGCCGTCGGCCGGCCTGCCTTGTTACAGTATCCAGGGAGGCAGCTGCAGCTCGGCAGTGGGGGGCTGGCAAGTGTGGCGGCCGGGGCGGCGCGCGCGCCGGCGGAGCGCCCTTCCCCACCCTATCCTAGCACCCCACCCTGGCCCCTGACCGCGGCGGCGCGCGCCGAGCGCAGGCGGAGCGCGCGCGCGCGGCCGCCAACGCGGGCGCGGCTGCGGCGCTGGAGCGCGCGCGCGCGGAGGCCGCGCAGGCGGCGGCCGAGTGCGCGCGGCTGCTGGCCGCGGCCGCCGCCGGCGAGCGCGAGCGCCGCCGCCTGCAGCTGGACCTCGCGCTTGCGGCGGGCTGCGCGGCCGCCGCCGACGAGGCCACCTGGTGCTCCTCGGAGCGCGCGGCGGCGCTCGCCGCGCAGCTGGCCGCGCTGCGCGCCGGCGGCGCGCCCGGCGCGCCGCGCGCCCTGCAGGTGCGCGGGCGCGGCGGGCGCATGGTCAGTCGCCCCGCTGCCGGTGTCCGGTTGAGCGCAGCTGGGTGATTCCATGGCACGGCTGTCGCCTGTCACAGACGCAGACCGACGTCCCTGCGACCTTCTCCATACCATGAGTCGTACGCAGCCCTAATAGACTTGGAGACGCGGAGCAGCCAGCTGTGCAGCGCCGACCCTGGTTTGCTGGCTCCGGCTCCTTGGCGGCGGCACGGGCCCGCTCTGCGCTGACCCCATCTTGGGGCGGCGCAGGGCGCGGCGTCCCCTGGCGCTGCGTCGTCCTGCGGCGGCGCAAGCCTTGATGCCAGCCCCGCCCCGGCCAGCATGAGCCCGCCGGCGCCGCGCCGCGCCGGCATGCCGCCGCGCGCGTCCGCCCCGCGCGGCGCGCGCACGCCGGATTCCCGGCCGCCCGCCGCGTCGCCCGCGCACACGCCACTGGTGCTGCTGCGCGCGTCCGCGCCCGCGGCGCCTGGCCGGGCATGCGCGGTCCTGCTGTCGCCCGCGAGCAGCGGCGGCAGTGCGGCGGGCGCGGACGCGCGCTCGCCCGGCTGCAGCGGCAGCGATGGCAAGGAGAATGCGGGCGCCGTGACCGACCCCGCCTGCGAGCCCCGGCGCGCGCCGCCGCTGCGGTGCGGCCGCCCTCCATTGTGTCACTATATTGTCCAAGCACTCCTTTTTCAGCCCAAACCATGCCCCACCCGCAGGGCCAGGTGAGCGGGCAGCCAGAGTGACGGCACGCATGCCGCGCGTGCTGCACAGCCATGCGGCCTGCTCCGCGGCGCACAGGCCCTTCCGGAGCGCGGGCGACGGGCTGCAGCGCGTGCGGCGGCGCACAGCCGCGCCGGCGCCCCCGCGGCAGCCGCTCGGGCGGCCCTTCGACACGCTGCACTTCAACGCGCTGTTCAGCGACGCCGGCGTGAGCCCGCGGAAGGCGCCGCCGGAGCGCGTGCCGGGCTCGCCTGCAGAGGCTGCCGACCCCGGCGGGTCTGCCGTGACCGGGCAATAGGTCATGAGGTGCATGGGCGTGGTGCATGCATTCATTCATGCATGCATGCATTCCAGCCGCCAGCTCCACAGTGCGGTGTCTCTTCTGTGCCATGGTTGCGCTATGCAGGCACACCTGAACACCTCCGTGTCTCGTGGCGTCCATGCACGCTGTAGCAGGTGTCGTGTCGCCTGGCGCTCTGGGGCACGGCGGGTCTGCTTTCACAGTATCACGGCCTCCAGCCAGTCTCAGCAAATGTGGCATATTCAGGGGCAGGAAGCGCGCTGGAGCGCTGAGTGACCGGCTGAGTGCCCATGTGACATCCTGTCTGGACCTGCAGACGAGCTGCCATGATGAGACCATGTCCTTACACTCACTCCTTCAAACTAGGAGAGGGTCTTTATAGTTTCAGTCCCCTCAAGTTGCTCGGTGTCCGTTCTGATGTGTCAGGCATCTGGCTGCCTCAGACACTTCTTTTGACAGCAGGTGATTGGCAGCACACCGCGATGGTGTGCACGCACATGCTGCCTGGCCCTGCCACAACAGTAAGCACGCACTCCGGCAGTAAGAGGTAAGCATGCATGCATCTTGCTGCAGTGCGCAGTATCAGAGCGCAAACAGCAAAGGCCAAAACAGAGCTCAGGCACCTGCCAGGAGTCTGATCTTTGCTCGTTGATACGCAGGCATCAGAGCTCGGCGCACGCGGTATGCGGACACACGCAGGCCAGGCATAGGCAGCATGCGCGGCGAGCGCATCGGTGCAGTGCAGCCGCGACAGCGCTGTACCAAACGGAGGTGCCCGCTGGCCCCTGACATGCCTGCTGGCCCCTGCCATATTTTTACTGCACACGCGGTCACCCAGGCGCTCGCCCGAGCGTCTGGCAAGGTCCCGGTTGGCAACCGCCCTCCCCTCTCCGTGGCAAGTGGGCAGACCCCTCTCGGTGGCGTGTGGGCAGCAAGGCACGGGTGCAGTGTGCCCGGGCGGCGCCAGCAAACAGGCAGGCCCTGTGGCACGGCGCGGCACCGGGGAGCTGCGTGAGCGACGCCGGCCAGGACGCGCGAGCCGCCGGGGCCGCGGCCCGCGTCGCCCGGGCCCGCCGCTCGCGGCGAAGCTGTCGCCTCGTGGCCGGCGCGCGAGGGGCGGCCGGGCGCGGCGCGCAGGCCGCCGGCGCGTGGGTGGTGGCGCCCGCGTCCGGCCGGCCGCGCGGCACGGTGCACTTTCTGGGCGGCGCGTTCGCGGGCGCGGCGCCGGGCGTCGCGTACGGCCTGCTGCTGCAGCTGCTGGCCGAGGCGGGGTACACGTGCGTGGCCACGCCGTACGCGGTCACCTTCCAGCACCTGGCCTGCGCGGCCGCAGTTCAGCAGGCGCGCGCCCTCGGCTCGCTGCAAAAAACGCAGCGCGCGGTCAAGCCCGCCGCTGCGCCCGCGGCCCTGCCCACCGCTGTGCCGTGGGGATAGGGCTAGGGCTAGGGTCAGGGCTGAGCTGAGCCCGCGCCGGCCCCCGGGACCCAACGCCGGCGGGCCATCCGCGCAGGCCCCGCCGTGGCTCGCCTTGCCGCCTCCGGCAGCTCCACCTGTCTCGCGCGTGGCTCTTGTTCCCTTTCGGTCTACTTTTTCTTTACCGCCCCTTCTGTTCCCAATTTTCCTGTGCCACCTTCCCTGTCCAGGCCGGGGCGCGGCGCGCGCAGAGATTCGAGGCGGCCGTGGGCGAGCTGCGCGCGAGCGGTCAGGGCTTCCTGGTGCCGGAGGACCGCGGCGTTCACGGCGTGGGCCACTCCAACGGCGCGCTGCTGCACCTGCTCATCGGCGCGACCGCCGCGCCGCCCAACGCGAGCAACGTGCTGCTGTCCTTCAATAACAAGTGCGCTGCCGCCGAGCGCGCGCGTCCCCCCGCCCTGCGCGCTGCCCTGGCGCGCGCGCCGCTCAAGCGGTCGCGCTTTCGCTCACGAAGACGCGGCGCTCGCGCGGCGGCTGCGCAGCCGAGCCGCCTAGCGCGCCTTGGACGGCCTGCACGCGCAGCTGGATCTGCCAGACCAGGCTCTGCTCTCTCGCCCAGTGCGCAGCGTGCGAGCGGGTCTCGCCGCGAGCGCCTGTGCCTGACCCTGCGGCGGCGCCCGCAGGCCGGTGGCGGACGCGATCCCAGTGCCGCTGGGCGGCCTGCAGGGGGCGATGGCGAGCATGCGCTCGCAGCCCTGGGCCGCCAACCTGCCCACGCCCGCCGCGCTGCTCACCAGGCGCGCGCCAGCGCCCGCGCGCCCTCGCTGCGCCGCCGGCGCTGCAGCCGCAGCGGGTCTCTGGTGGAGGCGCGCGTCGACTGGGCTCGAGCTCGGCTGCACATCCATGCATGTTGGGGCCGGCGGCTGCGGCGGCTGTGGCGGGGCCTGCACGCCCAGCGAAGCACCTGTTCAGGGCAGAATTAGGGTAGGGTACCAGGGGACCATCAAATGTAGCGCCTGAGGCGCGTGCGGGCGCACGCCGTGGGGCGGGCGCTGAGACGCCGGGGGTGGCGCGGTTGCGCAGTGCGACGGGCCTGGCGGCGGCGGCCGGTGTGCCGTTGGACGAGGCGACGCTGCGCTCGCTCGTGCCGGCCGTCGACCAACTGGCCTCCGTGTTTTCAGAGGCGCGCCGACGGCTAGCTCCCGCTCGCCTCTGCGCGCTCATGCCCACCGCAGCACGATTTCATGCAGATATGCGTGTGTTTTAAGCTTTATGCAGCGCCCTGCTTTGCACCATGCCCGGCGGCGCCAGTGCCTGTGGCCGTGGTGCCCGCGCCCCTGCCCGCCTTGGTTGCCGGCCCGCGAGGAGGCAGCTTGTGCTGCAAGGCGTGGCCTGGCAATTAGTGCGCCGGGCGGCGCTGGGCGCGCGTGGTGCGGCGCGCGCTGCGGCGCCTGAGCGAGGGTGTGGCGGCCCGGCAGGTCGGCGACGGGCAGGGCGAGTTTGTGCCCTCGCCGGCGGAGGGCCGTGCGCTGATCGCGTCGGGCTACCGCACGCCCTTCACGCTGCTGGTGCGCTTCGAGAACGACGCGATCGACGAGACGCCCGCCGTCGCGGGCGTCCTGCAGCGCAGCAACCCCGCGGGTGCACCCGCGCCCCGTCTGTCTCTGCTCGGGCGTGCGGCAGCCTGGGTTCCTGCCCCGTGAGGGCAAGAGGCGCGATTCTGGTACTGTGGCAGTTGCGGTCTCTAGGTAGGCGCCGGGCACCCCGCGCCTGGTGCAGCGGGCCATCCACCTGCATGCAGGCAATTTTGCGGCATGGCTGCATAGCTGTCTGGGCGCGCGCTGGCACGCGCTTGTGGCGCACGACGTATGGGAGGCAAAGGTGTGCGGCATGCTGCTCACGACCGTGCGTGGCGAGCCGCATGGTGAGCGTGGCGCCGGAGGGCATGCGTCAGACGCTCAATAGGGTTTTCAGGCAAGCAGGCGCGACGACGTGGCGCTGCCGGCCGCGCGCCTGACGCCCTGGGGGCCGGGGCGCGCAGGCACGACGACGGTGACGCTGCCGGGCACTCACCTGACGCCCTGCGGCGCCGACGTGGCGCTGCCGCCGCGCGGCAATTTCGCCGCGGTGGACCTGCTGGCAGCGGGCGCGCGCGCGGTCGCGCAGGCCGACATCCGGCGCCTGGCCGCGCGCATGGTCGCCTGGCTGGACAGCCGCCGCTGAGCGGCGCGCCGCGGGACCCGCGCGGGCGCTTGCGCCCGGCCGCATGCGCGGCGGCCGCTGAGGAGCAGCCGGCGCTGCTGAGCGCGGCCGGCGCTGCCTGTACAGGCCCATGCAGGCGTGCGGTCTATCGGCGCGCGCGCGAGCGCGCCTCTGCAGAGAAGGCGCTGTGGATTGGCGCCAGCACTGTGTAGTGGCCCAGGTCATGTCCAGCCCGCATTTGTGGAGCCAAACATGCAGGTGCTCACTTGCGGCTGTTGATGCAAGTGACATACTTGCAGGCTTCCTGACCTGTTCCTCTGGGGTTACAGGGTGATGGGGGCAGGCCCTTTATCAGAATGCAGCAAAGCATAGATGGCTCTCAGCAGCGACGCGTCATCACACTGCATGGCCTGCGTCTTTCAGACATGTAACAGCACCCGTTGTGATGCGACAGCCGATTGCACCCGGCGCGGATCAGATAAACACCAGCATGGCCGACTTGAAGCACGCCCGATTCCGTGAGGCATTTGCTGCGCGTTAACTTGCGCCCATCCCGGACGCAGCACATCCGTGGTGTGGCAGGCAAGCATGCACACATCTGTGTTCTGGAGCACACACAGCACCCGTCCCACACACCAGTCAGGCTTCTGCGCATAACACCCAAGCCCAAGCTCCCAGGCGGCCGACCCGCTCTCGGCATGGGCGGCTGCCGTCACAACGCGCCCTGCTGCAGCTTCTTTTTTTTCTTTTTCTTCTCGCCGCCCGCCTGCAGCCCGGCGGGCGACGCGAGCGCCGGCCCGAGCGCGCGCGGCGGCGCGGCGGGCGCGGCCGCCGCGGCCTTCTTGCCCTTCTTCTTCTCGCCGCCCGCCTCCGCGGGCCGCTTCTCGGCGCCCGCCTCGGCGAGCTTGTGCTTGCGCTTCTTGCCGTCCTGCGCGCGCGCGGCTGCGGCCTGACCGCGCGGTTGGCCTCCAAGCGCGCCGGGCCACAGCAGCGCGCGAGGCAGGTCGCTCGCGCTGAAGCGCACGGCGCGTAAAACATACTCACCCGGCTTGAGGTGCTCAGGGTGCCCGCTTGCACGGAGCCTTGCAGCGCGGGCGGCGCCGGGCACGGGGGCCGCGCGGTGGCGCACCTTGTCGGCGGGCGCGGGCGCCGGCGCGGGCGCCGGCTTGGGCGCCGGCGGCGGCGGCGCGGGCGCGGGCGGCTCCTCGTCCTCGTCTTCCTCGTCGTCCTCGTCCTCGTCGTTGTCCTCCGCCTCCGCGGCGGCGCCGGCCAAGGCGCCGCCCTCCTCGTCCTCCCCGCCCTCGGCCGTCGCAAAGTCGTCATCCTCGTCGTCCTCGATGTCGACGGTGACGTCCTCCTCCAGCTCGGCCGCGCCGCCCGCGTACGCGCCGGCGCCCGCCGCGGGCGACGCGCCCTCCGCGCCGGCGGCCGGCGCGGCCGCGGCGCCCGCCGGCGCCTCCTCCGCGTCCTGCGCGTCCTTGAAGCTGCGCGTGTACGCCGCGCGCTCCGCCTCGCTCAGCGCCTTCCACGCCTCCACCGCGTGCTTGAACACCGAGGTGCTCTTCTCGCGCCCGTCGCCCTCGCCCGCGGCGCCTGCGCGCGCGCGTCGCACCCGCGTGGGCCGCGCTTCCCACTGCAGGCGCAGACGGTGCACGCCATTGCGGTTTGCTCAAAGCCAGCCCCTCCTGGGACCCAGGACGGAGCAGACGCTGTCTACCATAGCTCAGAAGCAACAGGGCACCCCCTGCCAGGCCTGGACTGCGCGCGCTGCTGCTGCTCGGGGGGCCGGGGCCGCGCCATGCTCGCCGTTGCCCTGCAGCTCCTCCAGCTTGACCTTGCGCTGCTGCTCCTCGATCCGCTCCTTCACAAAGTGGTTGAAGGCGGAGGGCTTGCGCTTGGCGCGCTCGCGCTTCTGCGGGCCGCGGCCGCGCTTGGCCGGGGGCGGCGCCTCCGCGTACGCGCTGCCAGGCAGGGCGCCCGTCTCGGTGAACTGCGACACCGCAGTCTCCAGGTGGTGCCCAAACGCCGCCAGCTCGTGCGCAAAGAAGCCCAGCAGCGCGACGGTGGACCGCTGCGCCGCGGCGTCATGCTCGGGGGCGGCGTCATTTTCGGCCATAGCGCCCCGCGCGGTGCAGGGGCAGCTGGGCTTGATGTGGGTTGCGTACAAGCCGACCAGCGTTTTTCTGTCGCAGCCAAACCTCCCCCGCCTTGAAGTGGCGAGGATGGTGCGGAGCGCCCAAGACGTTTGGGCCAACGTTCGTATCAGCTACCCGACTCGGCGAGGCTGTTCACCCTGGGTGAATGATGCACCCGAGACTGGACTGTGCTGGAGACACTCAAAGAGCGGGGCCCATGGGCCAGAGGTGAGGACAAGGTCCCCGGTCCAATGAAGGGAGAGCTTGCGTCTGGGCGCGCGCGCTGCCACCTGGGACCGCAGGGACGCTAGGTACTTTACACGGACTCTGCCAACCCTATGGTGGTAGTGTACAGCGGCCGGGGCGCATAGCCCGCTGCGGCTGCTCAGTGTACACAGGGAGGGGGACCTGCCTTGTCTTCTCAGATATGAGGGCCCAGGGCACACACACTTCACCCACACACACACACCCCCCAGACGCGAGGCGGCGGGAAGCAGCAAAACACGGCGCACTCAGGGATGCCTTCCCAGGTTTGGGGAGGCTCCATGCCACGCTCGCGCCCCAGCGCGCGCCCCCAGCCAGGCCCGTGCCACCCCCAGGGACGCGGCGGTCGCGCCCGGCGCCCGCCGGCGCCCGCCCGGCGCGCGATCCAAAATTTGCCGGCGGCGGCGCAAAACTGCGCCGCCCCGGGGCGCGCGGCCGGCGCGGCCGCGCGCGCGCTAGTAGGAGCCCTGGATGTACTCGTGCAGTCGGCCCACCTCCTCCTGGTGCTCGTCCACCATCGTCCCGACCTGCCGCAGCCGCGCGCGGTGAGCGCCTGAAGGAGCCCGGGCGGCGGCGGGGCGCGCCGGCGCTCAGCGAGGCGCGCAGCCCGGCGATGTTGAAGCGCCAGAGGGAGCCAGGCAGGCACGGGCGCGCACCACGTCACGGATGCTGATCATGCCCATGTACTTGTCGCCGTCCACCTGCACGCGCCATGCGCGGCCGGTCAGGATCCGGGCCGGGCGCGGGCGTGCTGCGGAAGAGCTCTCCGGCGCAGGGCGCTCCAGCACTCCCGGGCGCGCACACGGGCGCGCACCACGGGCACGTGCCGGAAGTTGTACTTCATCATGAGCTTCATCACGTCCAGCACGCTCTGCTGCGGCACGACCGTCATGAGCTTGGACTCGGGCGTCATGATCTCCTCCACCGGCAGCGTCGCCGAGCTCTTGCCGACGACCACGACCTTGGTCAGGTAGTCTGCGCGGCGCGCGCGCCCGGTCAGCCCCGGCGCGCTCGCCGCGCCGGCGCTGCGGCGCCGCTCAGGAGCAGGCCGGGCCGCGCACCGCGCTCGGTGATGATGCCGACCACCGCGTCGCGCTTGGTCTTGTGCACGTCGGGCTTCTCGTCCTCGGCCACCTCCAGCTTGGACGGGTCGAACACCAGCAGCGAGCCGACGTGCGCCTTGGTCATCTGCGGCGCGCGCGGGGGGGCCAATGCCGCGTCAATGCCGCGCGTCCGTGCCCCTCGCGAGCGCGGGGCGCTGTAGGGCGCTGCCGCCGGCCAGACGGCGTAGGGCGCACCTTCTTCACCGCGTTCAGGACCGTGTCGTCCATGGAGACCCACAGCCAGGAGCCCGCGTCCTTCTGCGCAGCCCTCGCGCGCGTCAATGCCCGAACAAAACCCGCCGCCAGCGCGGCTGCAGGCGCGCCCCAGGCCCCAGCGAGCTGACCAGCGCCGGCCCCAGCCCTGCGGCCCACCTTGTGGTCCAGCACGTCCTTGATGGTGGTCTGGCCCCAGCCTGACTTGCTCCCTTCAGCAGTGTCCGGCTTCACCCGGCAGCATGGCGATGCCCCGACCTGCACTGCCGACCGGTTAGGACCCTGCGGCACACTGCGTTTCAGACCGTGACCGTGCGAGCGCGCACCCCTCGCAGAGCGGTGTACAGGTAGGGCTTGGCGCCGGCCTGGGTGCCCTCCGCCAAGGAAGCCGCTGGGGCCACGCTGGCCAGCCGGCCCAGCGACCTCAGGGCGTTGCGGAAGGCCATGGCGGGGTGTGCACAGGTCGGGAAGTGGAGCTTGGCCTCGAGCAACTGACGCGGACGCTCGGACAGGGTCTGGGAGGTCTTCCAAATGCACACAAGTTGGCCCCGTGAGCAGGTGTATCAATCACTCACTCTCTGCAGACGCAAGGCAATGGATCCTGCAGGCCAGCCTGGCGCGCAGGCGGGCCCCTCCACAGCCGGCGCAGGCGTGCTCGGGCCGGACACGCGCTGGGACAGGCTGCGCGACGCCTTCGGCTACGCGTTCAGCCGGGTGGAGCCCGGCGAGCCGGTGCGCCGCTCTGGTCGGGCCGGTCGGAGCCGGCCAGCGCGCTCCGATACACGGCTGTAACTCATTTATTCATTCTCCTCTGCGCCCGCCGCAGCGCAGCCTGAGCCTCCCAGCCGCAGGTGCCGCCGGCGCCGCCGCAGCTGCGTGAGTGGGGCGAGAACGCGGCGCTGGGCGCGACATCGGGCATGGCCACCTTCGGGCTGCGGCAGGCCTGGCGCAACCACCGGGACGGCGCGCGGCCCGCCCGCGCCCCGGGCCCGCGCCGCCGCTCCCCGCCCTGCTTGCACCACCGCGGCCGCCCCGACCCGGCGCCGCCGCCGCGCGCGCGCAGGGCCATACCGCGTGCCGGCGGCCGGCCTGTCGCCCGGACAGGTGGCGCGCCTGCTCGCCGAGGAGAACACGCGGCGCCTGCTGCGCGTCGGGCACGAGACGCTCAGGTGCACGCGCGCCCCGCCGGCCCCGCCGCCGCGCCCGCCCACGGCCGGCGCCGAGAGCATGCGCGGCGGGCGCCAGGGGTGGCCTGGGCGTGGGCGCCGCAGTCGGGCTGTACTTTGCGGCCAAGCTGCTGAGCGGCGTCGCGAGCGGCGCGCCCGACCCGTACGCGGACCACCTTGCCGCCGCGCTCACGACCGGCGCCGCCTGCGGCCTGCTGGGTGCGCGCGGCCGGCCTCCCGCGCTCCGCCCGCGCACGTCTCGGGCCCAGCAGGCGCCCGGCGACGCGGCCCGGCAAGGTGCCCGGGTCGAGACGGGGATTGCGCCGGTGCCCACCCGCCCGGCCGCGCGCCGAGCAGCGCGCTGGCCTCGCTGCTGCACGGCGCATGGCCCCCTCTGCGGCTGCAGGCAGGCAGGCTCCAGCGCAGGCCTGCTGAGGCGCGCGCGGCCGCGCGCGCGCAGTGCCCGGCGCGCGGCTGCGCTGCGCGGCGCTGGGCGCGGCGGCCGGCGGCGCGGCGGCGCTGCCGCTGGGCGCGCTGGAGGCGCAGGCGCTGCGCTCGCGGGGCGCCGCCAGCGGCGCGGGCGCGCCGCCGGCAGCAGAGGCGTACCGTCGGGTGCACTACCCGGACACCCCGCGCGACGGCGCCGCGGCGGTCATCGCGCAGCTGGAGGCGAGCCTGGCCGACAGCCCGGCCGCGGCACCGGCGCCGGCGCCGCATGTGTTGGCGCCCGCGGAGGTGCCGGCGCAGGCGGCCAGGGGTCGGGGCTGGCGCTGGTGGGGCGGCGCGGTCGAGGAGTAGGCTCGCCTTCAGGGCGGGGTCAGGGTGCAGGGTCTTGTATGCTGGACGCGGTGTATGTGTCTGCGGCAGTGTACTGTAGCGAGTAGCGAGTGAGAAGCAAGGCTCGGGCTGCGGCGCTGGCGGCTTAACTGTTGCAGCCGGCCTCATGCCGCTGGTCACTGAGGCCGGGTCCTGCATGCGCCAGCGGCGATTGCCGCCGCTCAGCGCCACGCGGCACTGGTGTTTCAGCCAGGCGTGACAGTGTGTCGCTGGGATGTCGCCATAGATGCGTGACCTGCCAGTGTGGCACGACGAGTTTCTGACATGCATTGAGATAATGCATGATTGTCTGCGGGTTACAAGCGGCGCCTCTGTAAGCGACGAGCTGGCTCACACGCTAGCCAGTGTTCCCGTCGACCTCTGGTGCTGTCTCAGCGTCCGCCCGTGCGTGCGTACATCATGAACGGGCCAGCACGTTGTGCAGCCAGGCTGCGGGTTGCTACATGAGCGTCTCAAACCGCCGGCAATCAGCGCTCCCCAGCAAAACTGCGACTCTGGCAAAAGCACTGCTACGCAGCCTGCATGTACTGCCGCGCGCCCTCCCCTCTCCCCAAATACAGCCAACTGCGCCCCACATCCTGCTTGGCAACGGCGAACAGCCAACTGCGCCCCACATCCTGCTTGGCAACGGCGTGCTACGGCCCGGACCGCCACACAATGCACCTGCAACTCACTGTGAACAGACACAGCATACCCCCCTTGCATGCCACCAGCAGCCCCACGGCGCAGGGCTCGCCGAACGCCTCCACGCCGGCGCGGCCGGCGCCGCCCCCGCGGCGCGGCGCGGCGCGGCGCGGCGCGGCAGGGGACACAGCAGCGCCTCAGCGCCGCAGCAGCGCGCCCTGCGTGTCCAGCAGCTGCCCGGCGAGCGCGGGCTCCAGCAGCGGGTTGTTCGCGGCGACCTCAATGCGCCCGCCGGCCGCCGCGCGCGCCTGGCGCGCGCGCTCATGCACCTCCCACGCCTGCGCGGCCCCGGGCGGGCTCAGGCCGCGCGGCCCCCAATGCAGGCGCCTGGCCAGGCTGCAGCAGCCCCAAGTGCAGGCGTGGCTCTTCGCAACGGACGCCTGTAGGCGCTCGGCTGAGCGGAAGAGCACACGCAAGCTTCCAGAGCAGGCCGCGATGAGGCCAAGTGCCTCGCAGGAGCGCGCCGGCGGGCGGCAGCGCCGGGCGTCGAGGACCCTGCAACAAGGCCGCGCGGCGCCGTGCGGGCGGGCGCGCCTGCGAGAAGTGGCACGCGAGCGCGGCGGCGAGCGCAAACACGACCGTCGCGCCCAGCAGCAGCGGGCACAGACGCGGGCGCGGCGCCGCGCCCGCCGCGTCGGCCCAGCGCGCGCGGCCGTCGGCGCCCAGCGGCTCCGGCGCATGGCGCAGCAGCGGCCGGCCGGGCGCGCGGCGCGGCGCGCGCACGCCGGACTCCAGCGTGATCTCCAGCGCCACCACCTGCACAAGAGTTGGAGTAAGGGTCTCCAGCATGACCACGTGGGAGTCCACAGCGCCGCTCGCGCCCGCACAGCCGCCCAGCAGGCGGCACGGACGCCCCGCCACGGCACGCTTTGCGCCCGGGATGGCCGCGAGCGACGCCGCAAGCGCTCCAGCGGGGTCTGAACGTGCGGGCAGTGGTGCGCGGCGCGACATGCTGACCCCGCCCCGGGCGCGCCAGCCAGCGGATAGGCCAAGGGCGCTTGTGTGAGCTGCGGGCGCGCGCGGGCGTCGCGGTCGGGCACGCGCGCCTGCGAGCCAGTGCGCAGGGCGGCGTCGCGCAGGCGGAGCAGCACGGCCGGCAGCAGCGCGCCGGGCGCCGCGGCGCGGTCGGCGCGATCAAAGCGGTCCTTGCCCGCCTCGCCGCCGCGGCCGGCCACCAGCGCGGCCGCCCAGGCCATCAGCTCGCGCAGCATCGCCGCCGCCGCGGCCTCGTCGCCTGAGCGCCGCGCCGGCAGGCGTGAGCAGGGCGCCGCGGCTGGCCAGCGCGCGCCACCGTCCCCTGCCGTCAAGCAGGCGCGCCCGGCCTGCCCGCCACCCAGTGCCGCGCGCTGCAGCCCCGCAACGCCTCCATGCCGGCGCCTGCCCCGCCAACAGTATCATCCTGCCGCATACCGTCGTCAGGGCAAGCAAGGCTGCGCGCTGGCGATCACCAAGTCCTAGAAGCAGCGGGCTGCCGGGACTGTTAGGCAGGCAGCAGGCCCTGCTCTTGTGCGCTGCCGCTCGTCCAGCTGCAGCACCGGAGCGCTCTGGCCGTGTGCGCGGAGGGTGGGTGGGCAGTGACAGCAGGGTGCGCACCGATGCCGCTCTGCTCGATGCGAAGCTCGACCTCCACATCGCTCTCGCTCTGCTCGTCCTCGCCTGCGCGCGCGCGCCATCAGCCCTGGCCACCGGCCAAAGTGTCAAGCGAGGGGCTGTGCGAGCGGCCGCGCAGCGGGCGGCGCACCCTGCCCCTCGAAGCCGCCCCAGCCGCTGCCCGGCACGTCGGCGAACGCACTCGCCGCGGCCGCCGCGCGGCGGGGCGCCGCGCCGCCGCCCGCCTCAAAGCCGCGCGGCGCACTGAACGGCTTCCAGCTCGGCTGCGCGGCGTGCGCGTCGAGCCAGGCGTCAGGCGCCGGCCCCCGGTAAGCGGCGACCGCGCACTGCCGTGCATCGCATACCGCGCAAGCAGGCGGAGCGACTGCGGGCAGCCGCGCGCGAGGGGGGTGCGCGCACGTCGTCCTCGAGCAGCGCGGTGAAGCCGCCGGAGTGCGCCGCGGCGGAGGCGCCGCTGCGCCGGCCCGCGACGTCCAGGTCGCCCGCGTCCGCCACGCCGCACGCGGCGCTCCCCGTCGCCAGCGCCGCCAGCGCCGCTGCCAGGAGCCACGCGCGGGGCCGCATGCCGGCGGCAGGCCCGCGAACCCTGCGCAGCCGCAGGCGTGGTCAGTCGCGCGCGGCGCATGCTGACAAAGCGGCCGCTGCGCTTCGGCCGTTGCGCGGCGCCAGCTGCGCAACGGGGCGGGCTCTGTGCTCCAAATGTGAAGAGCCGGACAGGTGCCGGCGCGACGACGGGTTTGCGAGTCGCAGGTGCGCGCTGAGTTCCTGGGAGGGCAAGCAGGCCGCAGTGCTCCTTAGAGGCAGCGTGGCCCCGCACAAAACACACGGTACAAGTACCATCTGAGCCTGCTCAGGCAGCAAACCCAACTCCGCCTCGCGCCCACCAGCGGCCGTGAAAACGTAGTGCCGACGCCAGATAGCAGCAGGGGGGGGCGGTGTGGAGCCCGTGAGCGCTACAAGAGTGCTGTGGGAGGACACCTTGCTTCTCCGCGCAAGCTGGCCAGCGGTTGGGTCCCGAGCAAAAGCAGAAAGTCTGCCAACGCTACGCGTCTGCTGCCTACTTTACCACACACACCGTAGGTAATCCGACAAAACTTTGCAGAAGTGCTGGCGTGAGCGTGGAGGGAGGTGGCGCTCTTTGGCATCTCTTGCAGGTCACCGCAACGCTAGACCCTGCGCAGCCTCGGTAGGTTCGTCAAGCTGCCGGGAAGGTGAGGCATTTACATGTCTACTGATAGGTGTCATGGCCATGATACACAGCCGAGCAGCGACTCCCCACACTAGCCGGCAGGCTCGTCTCTGTCTGCACACCTCACGCAAGGGGCAGCGAGAGCGCCGCCCGGCCGGCCGTCACCGCCACCAGGGCCCCGCGGCCGCCTGCCGGGCGCGGAACAGCGGCGTCAGCTGGCCGCCGTCGGGCTCGGCCTCAAACTCGCCGCACAGCTGGTACTCCTCCACGCGCCGCGCCACGTCCACGCGCTTGTACACCTGCGCGCGCGCGCGGGTCATAGGGCAGGGTCGCGCGCTAACTAAAGGCTTATTCTCGATTATTTTACAACACGTCGGCCTTACCAAATTGAAGCAGGTGTGCCACCAAGTCAATTTACGTTCCACAAGTCGGCCGCGCGCGCGCCGGCTCGCGCCCCGCACGCGGGCGGCCGCGGGGCCGGGCCGGGCCGGGCGCCGCGCCTCCCAGGGGCTGCCGTACGCGTGCCGCAGCGCGCCCATGATGGGGTACGCCATCTGCGAGCTCATGTAGAGCAGCCGGAAGTGGTACGCGGGCGTGAAGGACGCCGCGAACGCCAGGCGACCCGCGCGGCCCCTGCGCGCGGCGCAGGCGCACGCGTGGGCGCGCCGCGCCGCGGCGGCGCGTGGGCTGCGCGGCGCGGCCCGGCGCGCACCTGACGCCCATGACCGAGCTGTGGGAGGGGATGTCCTTCAGGAGCGGGTTCCTGCGGCGCGCGCGCCTGCTCAGGCGCGCGGGGTTCAGCACGGGCCCCGCTCAATTTAGTACGCGGGGCGCCCTCCAGAGCTCGCACAGGAGTATGACGGTCTTGCCCTGCGCATCGGCGGCCTCCACCTGTCGGCGCGGCGGCAGCCGGGTCACGGGCGCGGCGGCGGGCGTGCGAAGCTGTCATGCAGCGCGCGCCCGCCCATGCGGAGCGCACAGGGGCAGCGGGCGCGGGCGGGCCCGGGCGGCGCGGCGCCGGCCGCACCATCTCTAGCAAGTTGGTCATGATCGTGTTGCCTGCGGCGGCGCGCGAGAGCAGAGCGCCGTCAGAGCCCTGCCGGGGCGCAAGCGCACGCGCTTACCGATACCGGCGGCCGCCCGACGCGCACCTACGACGTTCTGCGGCGCGATGAGCACGTAGTAGTCGCAGTCGCTGTCGATCTGGTCGGCGCCCACCTCGCCAAAGCCCACAAACGCGCCCGCGTCGCCCCAGTCCATGCGCTCCATGATCCGCCGCACGCCCGACAGCGACAGCGGCATGCCCTGCGCGGGCGCGCGCTGGACGTCGCGCCGCCCCGGACCCTGGTCCAAAACCCTGCGCCGGAAATCCTGGGCGCCCCGGCAGCGCGCCTGGAACACGCCCGCGCCGAGCGCCTGCTGCACGCTGACCTTGACGCGCTTGCCGTCCGACGCCAGCGTCGTCGCGAGCTCGCGCGCCAGCTGCGCGCGCGCGCGGGCGTGGGGCCAGGCGCGCGGGGGCGGCAGGGGCGGCAGCGCGCCGGACCTGTGCAGGGGGTGCGCAGCGGGCGGCCAGGGGAGCCGGGGGCCCACCTCCAGCAGCGTGCCTATCCGAAACACGTCCTGCTCCGGGTTGGTCTCGGGTATCGTCAGCCTGCGCGCCTGGCCGGCCAGCGTCGCCGCGCGGCGCATGCAGGCTGCGGCGAGCCGCTGCAGGGCGCGCGCGACGCGCGCCTCAGCCTGATGCGGTGTTCGTTGGCGTGCACGGCGCGCTCCATTGCCTCCGCCACATCCCTGCGTCCGCCACGCCGGACACGTCGGTCACCTGATGCTGAGCCTGGCAGGGCGGTGGGCACCTGCCGTCCCGGGTGGGCTCCCACCTGTAGAAGAACCTGCGCGTCTCCCTCTGCATAGGCGTCGCATTGAGCTTTGTGGGTATGACCACGGAGCAGCGCGGGGCATTGCGCGCTTGGCAGGCGTGCACGTGCAGCCGCAGGCCGCGCGTCGCACACATCGGCGCCGTCACCACCTCGCAGGTCCCGAGCTTGAGGAGCCAGGGGGCTCTCTGACCGCGCCTAGTTGCACACTGCATGCAAACCCTCCTGAGCGTGGCAGGGCTGGCCCAGCGGGGCGGGGCACTGTGCCTTCCCCCGCAGGTTGCTCACCAGCGAGCACAAGTGTCCGTGCTGCCCAGCCCCTGCTCCGAGCGCTCTGCTGCGTGCTGGATGAGGTAGCTTGGCGCTGCGGAGCGTGGCAGGGCTGATGAGTGCCGGCGACACGACCAGCACGTGGACAGTGGCCGGTAAGTCCGGGCGCAAGGAGAACGTGGTCAGCAACAAGCAGATGGCCAACGGCGGGGACGAGGGCCGGAGGTGGCCGGGGCCCAAGTCCGGGCCGGGCGCCGGGCGCCGCATCCCGCGCACAGAGCCGGTCGCGCCGCGCGGCGGCGGCGGCAGCGGCGCGGCGGACGTAAACAGCCTGCGCGACGCCGTTGCGCACGCGCGCTCGGGCACCGGGGAGGTGAAGCAGGCGATTGTGTCAGCCACGTTCGCGCCGCGCGCGCCGTGCTACACGGCGTTGATACAGCAGTGCGCGCGCACAAAGTCCTGGTGCGCGGCCCGCCGCGCGCGCCCGCGCCTCTGCTCCAGCCAGCGCTGCCGCGATGCCAGACCGGCGCTCGCGCGCGCAGGCAAAAGGCGCTGGAGGTGTTCACGACGATGCGCGAGACGCCCGGCGTGAAGGTGCGCGCCGCGCCCGTGCCGCTGCGCTGTGCGATTGACGAGCGCTGCGCCCCCGGGCGCGGGTCGGGCGGCGCGCGCCTTGCATGGGCCATGCGGCGCCACCCGCGCACTGCGGCCGGCAGCGGCGCTGCCAACCCGCGCGGCGGCCCTGCGCGCAGGCCAACACCATCACATACTCGGCCTTGATAGGAGCGTGCAGCACATCGGGCCGATGGCAGGAAGCGGAAACCGTGTTTACAGAGATGCTGGAGGCCGCCCAGCACGACCCCGAGTGCCGACCGAACACCATCACGTACAGGTGCGGCCCCGGCCCGCCGCGGGGTGCTGCCTGTGCTGCCTGTGCCGGGAGCACCGGCCCGCCTGAGCCCTGCTCGCCCCCGGCCGGCAGCTCGCTGATCAGCGCGTGCGAGCGGGGCGGGCGGCTGGACCGGGCGCTGGAGTGGTTCGACCGGATGAAGGACGCGGGCGTCGCGGCGGACGGGATCACGTACAGGTGCCGGCCTCGTGCCCATGTGCTTCTCCCCGTTCCTGCTACAGCAGCCCGCCCTGTCTGCAGCCCTGTCTGCAGGCCCGCCCTGGGCGGGCAGCACCTGCCTCGGGCCTGCGCGCCGCCCGCCCGCCAGCCGCGGCGCTCACACCGCGTCCCGCCCGCGCAGCGCGCTGCTGAGCGCGTGCGAGCGCGCGGGCGACCTGGACGCGGCGCTGCGGCTGCTGGAGGGCATGCATGCGGCCGGGCTGCAGGCCACGCAGGACGCGTACGTGCGCCTGATCGAGCGCCTGGGCAAGCGGCGCGACTGGGGCGGCGCGCTGGAGGTGTTCCTGGCGATGCAGATGGCGGGCTGCGAGGCCACACGCGCGCCCTGCCTCGCGCTGCTGGGCGCCGCCGAGGCGTCCGGCCGCGCGGCGCCCGCGGTGCAGCTGCTGGAGGCGTACGACGCGGCCGGCGCCGCGCCGGACGACGACGTGCTGGAGGCCGCCGTGCGCGTGGCCTCGGCTGCGGCCGCCGAGGCGCGCGCCGTGTGGGCGCGCCTGCGCGCCGCGCCGGCGCGGCCCGACCCGGCCGCCGCACGCCTGCTGCACGACGCGTGCGCGGGCGGCGGCGACGCGGCCGGCGCCGAGGAGATCGCCGCCGACTGCAAGCGCCTGGGCGTAGCCTTGCCGCCCGCGCCGCCGGCGCCCGCGCCGCCCGCGCCGCGCGGCGCATGACAGGCCGGCGGCGGGGGGGGCGGCGCGGGCGCGCGCGCCGCGCGCGGAGGTCTAGTCTCTGTGTGTCTGCGGGGGTGTGGGTTTTTGACCTACGGGTGGGGCTGCCGCGTGCTGAGAGCGGGGCCGCGGCCTCATGGAGGAGCGCGGGCGGGGTGCGCGCGGTAGGCCGCAAATGGAGGGCGGCCTGCTGCTGAAGGGCGGGCGGGCAAGGGGAGTGTGTGCATGCATGCGGTGTTGCATTTGAATTGGGGTATAGGCGTCGGGCGGGCGCCTGCCGGGGCCGGAACGGGCTGGCCACGTGTGTCTGACAGGGTCTGTGCAACAGGCGGTCTGATTATGCCAGGCTTTGCATGAGAGTACGAGTGCTCCTGCGCTGCATGCGCCCAGTGCTTCTGTTGGTGTGAGGGTTGCTCAACCTAAGAGAGCGTGTGGTTCGGGCGGCGGTGTATGAGCTGTAATCTATGTGCGTGCTGGCCCTGCGCTCCGTGCATTTTCTCAGAGTCGCACAGATGTTACGCTGGTTGCAGGGTCACCTACAGCGTCAAAGAAAGGGACGAAAGGGTGTGCAGAAACCAGATGGCGCGGGACATGGCACCCGCTCCATACACCGCAGATCAGCTTAAAGCTGAGCACGAGGCCTGGCGCTCCGAGCCGCGCGCACGGGTGCGGCGGGCCAGAGTGCCCACCAACGCACGCCGCGGAGCGCGCTACAGAACCAGCCGCGCGACCGCGATGCCCGCGCTGACCACCGCGAACAGCAGCCCCAGGCTCCACTTGATGACCTGCGCCGCGCCGCGCGTCAGCGCGCGCGCGCGCCGCGCCGGTGCGCAGCCCTATCTCAGGGCTGCGCCCGTAGGCAGCCAAATATGGCTGATACACGGTTGTAATTCATGCGCCGTGCGGAGGCAGGGCGGGCGCCGGGGCGCGCCTCGTTCTTGGACTGCTCGACCGCCGCGCGCAGCGCGTTGACCTCCTTGTCCATCTTGATCTCCAGCTCGTTGGCCTTGTCGCGCATGCCCTGCAGGCCGTCGCGGCTGCGATTCCGCTCCGAGTTGAGGTCGTCGCGGATGCGGTTCTTCTCCAGGTTCAGGTCTGCGCGGCGCGGCAGGGGGCGCGGTGAGGCCCAGGCACCCGCACTAGTATTGTGCCCGGGGCGCGTCGCGCTGGTTCGGTCACAGGCACGGGGGCCGGGCGCCAGGAGCGCACCTAGCCTCTGCGAGGAGGTCAGCTTGTCCACCTCATACCTGCGCGCCGCTCGCCGCGTCACCCCCAGGGCGCGCAGGTTGCGTCGCCCCCGGCCAAGGCGCAGTGTGGCAAGACCCAGCTCTGCTGCGTGCCCTTGGCCAAGGCGCCCTGGCGCTGGGGTCGAGCGGCCTTGCAGCGACGCTGCGGCCGCGCTCGCGCGCGGGGCTGGAGCGACAGACACGAAGCTGTGCCGCACCTGATCTCTGCTTTGATCTTCTCGAGCTGGTTTGACAGCCGCTCGATGTCGCGCGTCACGGACGCCAGGTGCAGCTCCTGGCTCTTTGAGACCTCGCTGCGAAACCCCGCGATGCGCGCCTCCTGCTCCAGCACGGCCTGCAGGCGCGCGGGCCTCAGCGGCCCTGCAGCCTCACCGCGCGCCCCCGCCCCGCGCGCGCTGCGGCCGCGCACCTTCTCCAGCGCCGCCTTGGAGACAAACTGCTCTATGATCTTTTCGCGGTTGGTGCAGATCAGCTCCGTCATATGCTCCGTCAATGCCTCGGCCTGCTGCCGCGACATGCCCTGCTTCTCGAAGCGCCGCATCTGCGCGCTCTTGCGGCGCGTCAGCGCCTGCGGCACCCCGCTGCCGCCGGACGCTGCCCTCGCCGCCGGGTCGCGCCCGCACCAGCGTGAGCGTGTCCACCAGCAGCGACTTTGTCACAGCGGCGACGCTGTTCGACGTCGTGGTCAGCGCGGTGCTCGCCCGGCAGGGCTGGTGCTGCCAGCCCTGCGCGTGCGGCGCAGCCTGCGCATAGCTCGTGCTTGCCGCGCAGTCCCCCGCGCGGCCCGCGTTCAAGAGCCCGCTGCAGAGCGCCGCGCTCGTGCGCGCCAGCAGGCTCGCCCTCCGCATCTGCCCGTCGCGTCTACGGTGGACTCACACTGCGCTGATCAGTAATCTTTTCACGTGTGAGGCCAAGCAGCTGCTCTTCGCACAAGTTTTACACAGTTTTCACGGGCGTGCTGTGACTAAGAATGAAAAACCTTGTTAGGTGTACGAATGGCCTTCATGTAAATGTGCTCTGAGTCTGGGCTCAAATACAGCGCCAGCTCACTTTGCAGTGCACTTCTCTTTGCTGGTCAAAGTTCCAAGGTCACCTGCGGACACCATACATCTGCAACCAACATCCACCTGTTATACTTGAGCCTACAAACTCGTAGCGGAGCAAGCGCTCTTACTGGTGTGCACCGCAGGTGCCATATGCCCGTTTTCGTCATATTTGGCAGTCTTATCAGAGATGTGGATGGGTTGCTGTGTGGAAAGTACAACGCTGTGCCTTGGGGCCAGTGTGCTTGCTGTATGGACGGTGCCGCTACTTAGCCTAGGCATACATGTGGGGAAAGACTGCTCTAGTGCTTAATCAACGGTTGAGCCAGACATTACTCATAACAGCTTTGTATGGTCCTCAGGCCTAACTGGCATGCAGCGCTGCAGGCATGTTGCAAACGAACGGCACGGCGCCGTCGGCCAAGGCCAACGGCGTCAAGCACCCGAACCTGCAGCGCATCAGCAGCCTGGAGCCCGATGGCCCGGACGCGAACACCGACATGTGCAGCCGCGCGACGCGCCGCTACGCCGCGCAGCTGAAGACCGACCCGCAGCTGGCCGGCGCTGCGCTGGACTACGAGGCCAAGGACCACCTGAGGAAGTGCTTTGAGCGCGGCGACACCACCAACCAGCTGGTGGAGAGCGTCTGCCGGGCGTATGCTTCGCGCAAGGTCCTGGGCAGCGCCGTCGGGGACGCGGCCGAGTTCAGCTACATCACCTACGCGCAGCTCTGGGAGCGCATACAGACGCTCGCTTTAGGCGCGCCTCCCCCCGCTGGCCGCCACTCGCCGCCCCGCTTGCGCCCTGTCACCGCCCCTAGCAGGTCGCGTCAGTTGTACGCGTGTGCCAGCGTGAGCAGGGTGTCGGCGCCATGCAGTTGCATGTGGTCGAGCTGCATGTAGGCGGACGCCGCTGGGCTGACCGCGCGCGGGCGCGCTGCAGGGTTCGCCGCGGAGGATGTGATGAAGCAGGGCGACTTCTTCGGCATCTGCGGCTTCGCCAGCATCGACTGGATCAACTGCGAGCTGAGCACGCAGTACCTGGGTGCGGGCGCCCCTGCCGGCTGCACCGTGTGGGGGGTCGCCGCTCAGCCTCAGTGGGAGCCCCGGCATCCGCGCGCGCCTGCCATGCGTTGCATGCAGGCTCGGGCCCTTGCGCATGCGAAGCACGGGAAGCGCAGGCCCTGCGCCGGGCATGCAGGCCGGCGCCGCGAGCAATGCATGCGGGCACAGCCTCACGGATGCGGGCGCCGGCCACGTCGCCGGCGCATGGCGGCCTGTGGTGCGGCAGCAGGCGGCGCGCTGAGCCGCGCGCGCGCTGCCCGGCGCCAGGCGGCGTTAATGTAGCGCTGCCGACCAACATCACAGCCGAGGATGTGGCCAAGGTGATCAACGAGGCGGAGCTGGTCGGCATGGCGTGCAGCGTGGACGAGCTGGCCACGCTCGCGCCGGTGCTGGGCGCGTGCGCCACGCTGCGCACGTTCGTCGTCATGGAGCACGAGGGCTGCGCCAACCCCAAGCTGCCCGCGCTGGTCAAGCAGGCGCGCCGCCCGTGTGTGCGGGCGCTCCAGGCGCCGCGTTGCGATGCGGGAGAAGGCCGCCGTGGGTGCAGCGGTGTGCGAGGGGCGCGGCAGCGCACCGGTGAAGCATGCGGTCGCCCAGAGCGCGGAGCACCTGGCTCTGGGGTGAGTGTTGTGGAGTGCCTGTGTGTGGCGACGGCGGTGCGGCGAAGTGCGCTCGCAGCAAAGCCCGGGCGCTCTGCGCGCGTCAGCATCAGGGCAGGGCGTGAGGGTGGAAGCGGCTGGTGTGTTTGGTCGCCCTGGCAGCGCCAACATCCTCTGCTGGGGCTACACGGACAGAGGGTCGGCGCGCTGCAGGCACTTGTGAGGCATAGACGATGCCTGCCTCGAGCCTGAACAGAGGGGGCGCTGCGGCAGGTGAGGGAGGGCCTGCCGGAGGGCTGCCGGCTGCTGATGCTGGGCGACGTCTTGAAGCGCGGCGCGGCTGGCCCGGTCGCGCCGATGTTTGTCGCGGGCAAGGACGGCGCACCGGAGGACCCCATGATCAGCCTGTTCTACACCAGCGGCTCCACGGGGCTGCCCAAGGGCGCCATGTACACCGAGCACATATGGAAGCGCTACTGGTGCGCGCCGCGCGCTCCTGCCGCCAGCTGCCGGCCAAGTTCTGCTGGGGCGATGTCGTGACTAGGGGCCCTCTAGGGCAGGGCGTCCTTCCGTCTTTCCGCGAGTAGCACAACATGGACGGAGGCTACAGGCTGGAGCATCAGGGGCGAGATGCACGAATTGCGCTGGCCGCAACGAATCTGCAAGCTCAACCGCATGGCTGCCGTGTGGGTGTGGGCGGGAGTGTGTGGGCGTGGGCGGGAGTGTGTGGGCGTAGGCGGGAGTGTGTGGGTGTGGGCAGGAGCGTCGTGCGTGGGCCCGACGCGATGGTGGCTGCCGCGCGCAGGAACCGCGCGAGCGGCGGCATGAGCACGATGCCGGAGGTGGCCAGCATCATGCTGGGCTTTCTGCCGCTGAACCACCTCATGGGCCGCATGGGCATCCTGCAGTGCCTGGGCGCGGGCGGCTACACCACCTTCGTGCGCGCCCGGCTCCTTGCCCGCCTGCATACCTGAGCGGGTGTGCAGGGTGTGTGAGGTCTGCATGCCCTTGCCCAGCCTTCTAGGCACTTTTGACCACTTTCTGACCATACAGGTGTATACAGTACAGGCGTTGTGTGCAGTGCGGTGAGCCCGGTGAGCCTGGCCCTGGCAGCGCACGTTGCGTGTGCTGGTCATGTGTGCAAGGAAGTCTGATGAACGTGACACGTTTGAGACATGTGCCTGGGCGATGGGTCGAGCGCGCGGCCGCGCGCAGGTGCGCAAGAGCGACATGTCCACGTACTTTGAGGACCTGGCGGTGGTGCGGCCGACGCAGATGAACATCATCCCGCGCCTGGCCAACATGATGTACGACAAGATGATGTCACAGCTGGAGCACACGCCCGACGGCGACGAGCATGCCAAGGCAGCCTTCAAGCAGGCGCGCGCGGCGGCGGTGGCGGGCATGTCGTGGCGGCTGGCCGGTGTCCTTGTTTGGAGCTTGCATGTGGCCTTGTCTGAAGCTGGCTGCAACACAAGTGACTCCCTTTGACAACATGTTCGGTCTGCACAAATTTGAGCTAAAAGAGACGGTAGCTATCAGGGTCTCCAGGAGCGTGCATTCAAGCTGGTATCCAGGCTCACTTGCCGCCACCCAACAGCCTGTCCCGGCGCACAGCCCGCAGCGTCGCCACCGTTCTCCTGGCCCCATGCTTGCAGGGGAGCCCATGCTCGCAGCGCCCACCCCCGAGGCGCGCGCTCGCCGGCTGTGGCGCGCGCGCCATGCGCGCCAACCGCCGCCGCGTCCGCGCGACCGCGCAAGCCTGCGATGCGCAAGCGCAACCCCTGCTTGCCCACTCGTGGCCACTCTGTGCAGGAGGTGATGCGCAAGTTCCGCGAGGGCGACGTGGGCGGCCGCCTGGTGTACGCGTTCACCGGCAGCTCGCCGACCGCGCCCGAGGTCATCGCGTTCCTGCGCGACGCGCTGCTGGTGCCCGTCTACGAGGGCTACGGCTCCACCGAGGCCGGCATGGCGCGCGCGCGCGGCCGCCCGGCGCACGCGCCCAGCCGCGCACTGCAGTGGGGCGACGTGTGCCCGGGGCGCCTGCTCTGCATGAGCTTCAAGCATGTGTCACTGCAGCAGCAGATGGGGCCGCGGGGGCGTGCCGCGGACCGCCCGGCCCCCGCCGCTGCACAGCGCACAAAGGCTCCGTGCGCTGCAGTGAGGCTGCCTCCGGCCAGATGTTTCAATGGGCAGATAGTCCAAGCTGCCAGCCATGCAGGGTGCATGCTGCTTTGCAAACATGGTGTCATCTCCCATCCAGCCGTGCAACCGGCCCCACCTGGAGAGAGCCGTGAGCATCGTTGGCTGTTGCGCGGCGGCGCAGATCAGCATGGACTGGGAGATGAGCAGCGTCAATGTGCTAAAGTGGAAGCTGGCCGACGTGCCCGAGCTGGGCTACTACAACTCCGACCGGCCCTTCCCGCGCGGCGAGCTGCTGCTCAAGACGCACTCCATGATCAAGGGCTACTACAAGCACCCCAAGGCGCGGCGCCCGGGCGCCCGTGGCGCCGCACGGGTAGCAAGGCGTCCGGGCCCCGCAGCGAGGACCGGGCTTCCGCGAGCGCCGTGGCCGCGCCCGGCGGCGACGTGCTGGCTGTCTGTCGCGGCTCTTTAGCTTCGCTGTTGCGCACTCACGTCGCCTGCAGTGGCAGCGCGCGCGCGCACCGGGCCGTAGCGCGCGCGCGCATGGGCCGCAGCGCTCAGGGGGCCGCAGCGCTGAGGCGGCGGCGGCGGCGGCGGCGGCAGGCGACCGCCGAGTTGTTCGACGCGGACGGCTACTACATGACCGGCGACGTCGTGCAGCAGGAGACGCCCAACCGCGTGGTCTGGATCGACCGTAAGAAGAATGTGCTGAAGCTGTCGCAGGGCGAGTTTGTCAGCCTGGCCCGCCTGGAGGCCGTCTACAAGGGCGGCAGCGCCCTCATCCACCAGGCGCGCGGGCCGGCTGCCCGCTCGCCTGCCTCCCACTCAGTGGGCCGGCCTGGTGCCGGTCGGATGCGCATGGTGCGCAAGTGCGGACTGCCGCTGCCGCTGCTGCCTGGGCCCAGCACGTGTGCGCAGGGCTTTGCTGTCATATGGAGCATGCGCATGGTCGCGGGGCCTGCAGCTGTCGAGCCTGATACCCCATGCATGCGCGACGCAGATTTACTTGTACGGCAACAGCCTGCGCTCTTACATCCTGGCAGTGGTCGTGCCGTCAGAGGGTACGCTTGCGCCAGACACCTCTGGTGCCTGTGCGGCGCTGTATGGCAGCTCTCTGCGCCTCCCTGCAGTGCTGCTCCAAGTCGCCCAGGGGCAGTGCACGGCGCTGCAATTTGACAGCTACCTATGCTGCTTCAACGGTGCTGCCCGCCGCGCAGCGTGGCAGCACTGTCTGCTCCATAACCCCGTCGGACAGACGGCGCGCGCGCGCGTCGCGCGCAGAGGCGCTGGAGCTCGGCAGCGACGAGCAGATCAAGAAGCGCATCCGGCTGGAGCTGGACGATGTCGCGCGCAAGCGCGCGCTGCAGGGGTACGAGATCCCGCGCGACTTCATCATCGAGCGCGAGCCCTTCAGCAAGGCCAACCACCTGCTCACTGACTCTGGCAAGCCCGCCACGGGCCGCCTCAAGAACACGTGCGCCCCGCGCCCGCGGTGGTCCACACCCTCTCGGCCCTCCATGCATGCCCAGTGGCCAGCGCTCTGCCCGCGGGACTGGCCATGCTCCGCAGCCCTACTCGGCCATAGCCTGGTCCGCGCGCTTTGAACTGCGCGCTGCGCTCTGCCTATCGCTGCGTGTGGAGCAGCCCCGTATGCTGCCAACGCAACCTGGGCGGGTATGAGTTTTTAGGGTGAAAACAACCCTAAACCTATCAAGCACCCAGCGGGGCGCCGCCGCGCAGGTACAAGGACGCGCTGGAGGGCATCTACAAGCAGCACGAGGATCGGCAGAAGGAGCGCGTGCGCGCCATCAAGGCCGGCGCCGGCCAGAGCAGCATCGCCGAGCGCGTGAAGCAGGTGCGTGGCCCCCTGACCCAGCCCGCGCCGCGCTGCGCGCAGCGCGCCCGCAAGCGCAAGCGTCCCGGGCCGCGCGGCCCAGCTCGTGGCTGTGCAAGGCTGCAGGCCGTGCGCGCCCTCGACTGGACTGCATCGGTGTTGACGAGCCCCACTCTGATGTGCATCTACTAAAGGACCGCTATCACAACAGCAGCACATACAGGCTGCAGTGGTTGGAGACAGCACGCGCGTCTCTGCAGGGTAAGGAGTAGCTCTGTGGTGTGAGCAGCAGCCTTGTAGGGTAAGCAGCGGCTCTACAGGGTAAGCTGTGCTCTGTGGGGCGAGCGCGGCAGCGACGCGCAGGCAGTGGAGTAGACGCTGGGGACAGGGTCTATCCTCTGTATTCCCTGTATGCTATATGCCGTAAACCTATCGTGCACTGCCCTTACGCGCGCAGGCGGTGGAGCTGACGCTGGGCTTGAGCGAGGCCGACCTGGCCCAGGGCGATGACGCCAGCTTCGCACAGCTGGGCGGCGACAGCCTGGCGGCCATCCAGTTCGCGCGCAGCATCGATGACCTGTGCGGCGTGCCGCTGCCGGTGTCCTTTGTGCTGGACCACAGCAACTCGCTCGCCGGCATCACCGCCAAGGCGTGCACCCGGCGCGCAAACCGGCGCACCGCAGCGCCGGGCCAGAGGCACCGGCCCTTACTGGGCCGCAGCAGTGCTTGATCGCTTAATCATTTGGGCGTGCACCCCAGATTTGACGCGCATGTGGTCGATGCGCGCGACGCCCTGCGCCCGTGGGTCCCTGGGCCGCATCGACACGCACCTACCGGCAATTTCCGTCCGCGCCATGCCGTGATGTACCACGTGTTTGGGCGAAATGCACGAACAGAGGCTGTTCCTCCCAGCGCGCACGCCACGTTCGGCGGCGGCGGCGGCGGCGGCGGCTGACGGGCGCGCGCGGCCGCGCCGCGCCAGGTGGAGGCCATGCTGCGCGGCGAGGGCGAGGGCGGCATCACGTTCGAGTCTATCCATGGGCAGGACACGGCGGTCATTCGCGCGGCCGACCTCGACATCGACCGCTTCCTGCCGGCGCGCGCCGAGACGCCGCGCTCGGCGCCGGCGTCCGCGGCGGACCTGCCGGCGGCGCCGACCAAGGTGCTGTTGACGGGCGCCAACGGCTTCCTGGGCCGCTTCCTGCTGCTCGGCCTGCTGCAGCGCGTGTCTGAGCAGTGCGC
>JAABUJ010000536.1_pt1 | contig 73342 bp, 95 predicted proteins | sample 5559131 | NCBI WGS metagenome assembly JAABUJ01 (sample SAMN10711875, study PRJNA513366) | rock metagenome | isolation source: Antarctica rocks | place: Antarctica: Victoria Land, Mt New Zealand nord | collected 2016-01-07 | reverse complement strand
GCGTGCGGGTTTGTGGGGGATGCGTGGGACGATGGGGAATGCGTGGGGGATTTGTGGGGGATGCGTGGGACGGTGGGGGATGCGTGGGGTGTTAGTGGGGGATGCGTGGGACGGTGGGGGATGCGTAGGGGATTTGTGGGGGATGCGTGGGACGGTGGGGGATGCGTGGGGGGTTTGTGGGGGATGCATGGGGGATGCGTGGGGGATCAGGAGCAACCGCCAGAGGGCGTTCTGGACTGCTGGACCCTCAAAGGCTGGCCTGAGCTGCCGCAGCCAGGAAAGCTGTGCTGGGGCCGAGGCCCGCCACAGTCGGCGTGCGTGAATGCAGTGCAGGTAGGCTCGTTGCGGCTGCTGTGTGCGATTGCTGCAGGGCGAGCATTGTGGTGCTCCCCGCATGGCGCATACCACGACGCGAGCCAGATAGAGAGTACATGCCAGCAGCCGTGCGCCAAGCAGGCTGCTGCTGCCAAACGCGAGAGCGCGGCGCGACCAGGCGGAGGCAGACATGCTTCTGCCCTGCCCTGCTTACCCTACCCTATACCCAGTAGTGCTGCAGCCGCGAGCTGGCAGCCAGCGTGCTCGCTGTGCGCCCGGCAGGCGGAGCGCGCCAGGGCGGTCGCTGCCGCGGCGGCCGCCGCCGCGGCGCACGAGGACGCGGGGGTCGCGGGCGCGCGGGCCGCCGCGCTGGAGGCCGAGATGCGCGCGCTGCTGGGCGCGCTGCAGCGGCAGCGCGCGGCGGGCGCCGCGCGCATGGCGCAGCTGGCCGCGGCCGTGCGCGAGTTGCAGGCGCCCTACCTGGCGGCCGGGCCCTAGCGGGGGCGGGGTCGCTGCACGCATGTTGCAGCTGACCAGCTACTGCGTCGAACTGCAGGCGGCCCGCTCTGCATGAGCACCCCACGTGCATGTGTGCTGCTTTGACGCAGCGCATGACGGCAGGATCATCGCAACTGTCAGCAGTGTCCTCCAGTCCCTTGCAGCGCATGACAATGGGCTGCCGCTGCTTGCTTCAGTGCTGTCACAGCCGCATCTCAAGTTATCGTGGCTTTGCTTGAATGCCGTTGTAAACATCCCAGCGCGCATATATGGCAATGCATAGGAGGACTGTGCTTGTCATGCTTGGCGCCTTCAGTGGCAGGGCAGCCAGGAGCACTGTGGAGTTGTGGTTGCAACTGAGGTGGTCATATGTATATTACACGCCAAGCACCCTGGCATACAGGCTGGGACAACATGCAGAACATGCTAGTCAAGTGTAGGCAAACCCTGTGTATCATACAGACCCTTGCACAAAGTGTGCCCGCAGATGAGTGCATCCAGAAGTCAGCAGTGCCATGCAACAAACACTCAGGACCCGGACGGCGCGAGGACTCGGCGCGCCGCACAATGCCGTGCCATGCACGCACGCCAGGAATGCGCTCTACATTGCGCAGCCACTGCGCGCTGCATCACTCGGCCTTCTTGTCGCCAGGGTAGACGGTCGGCGCCTCAGTGTACTCGATGGGCAGCAGGACATCCTGCAGGCGGATCCAGGACGGCGCGAAGGGCGGCTGCGCAACCGCACCCGCCTCTGTTAGCAGGCCCCAGACCCTGCCAGCTCATGGTGTCAGCCATGGCTAGACACGCCGCTCGGACAGTAAAGGCGAATCGGCAGCAGCGCTTGGCGCTCTGAGCGCCCTCACACATCTGCGTCGGGTCTCCACATCTTGAATATGGTAGAATTACATACATAAGACGTGGAACCTTCCAGCTGCAACGCAAAGCAGGGCCACTGCAGGTAAAATGGCCAGGGAAGTGTGCACCCCTCCATGTCATACACGGTCCTGCAGTGCTTGCAGTGCAGCGTGCAAGCGCGCGCGGGGCAGGGCGGGGGGCCGCGCACGTAGTACTGGTACAGCTTGGTCTTCGCGTCGGGCGCCACGCGCACGCCGGCTTCGCGCAGCGCCGCCTCCAGCTCCGCGCGCTTGGCCGCCACGCGCGCCTCCGTCAGCTGCGGCCCACCCCTGCGCGCGGCGGACCCAGCTCGGCAGGTTGCAGCCGTGCGCCATGAACCTGCTCCACGCGGGCCCGCCGACCGCGGCCCGCTCCTGCACGCGCTGCTCCTAAGCATGAAAGAGCAGGACCCACGAGCCTGGACAACTGACGGGCAGCCCTGCATGCTCACACCAGGACAGTCCTGATGAGCGCCGCGCAGCGTGTGCAGCTCCGGGCGCATGGCTGCCATGCGCCGTCACTGGCTGTGGGCTGCCTTTCCCACACCCCATGCACAAAATCATTGACGCACGCACGCGCTCCAGCCTCTCTGAGAACAGTCCACAGCGCCTGTTCAATATTGGCCAAATGCAGCCGTCCAGGCTGTAATGCAAGCAGAGGGCAGCTTGCAAGGCTGGCTGTGAGCGCACCGCCACGAGAGCGCCGCGAGGGTTTGTGAGGGCACCTCCTTGATCTGCACGCGCGCAGGCGACCATTCGGTGCTGCCAGGGTCGATGCAGGGGTTAAGGTTAGGGTTCATGGCAACACCCAAAGGTGCAGGGTCATGTCCTGCCCAGCACAGTCAACAGGCATCGGCGCTGGCCCGTGCCAGCGGTGGCATGGACGCACCTGCACGTTGGGGTTCTCCGGCTTGGGCAGCGTCGCCATTGTGTACTTGGTCGGCATGATGAATGCGACGGTGTACCTGACCAGAGCACGCATCAGGCCGCATGCATGCCATGCATGCGCAGTGCCGGGGTTGCGTTCATTTATGCACTCTATCTCAAGTATCTATGCCACTGACGATGTGGTGTGTGTTGACCGAGTTTGGAGAAAGCTGCGCACCTGCCGCCCTCCTCCCGCATGTCCGTGGCCACCGGCGAGGTCCTGCAACGACCGGATTTCAAACACACTGCACAGGCTGCCAAGGAAGCGCGCCTCGCAAGGGAGCTTGCTGGAGCAGATGCGGCACGGGCAGGGCCGCGCACATGGCGATCTTCTCGCCGCTGCCCTTGTGGATCTTCTTGCCGTCCTCGGCGCGCTCCTCCAGGACGACCGGCGACGTCATGGCCTGAAACAAGCAAAGCCAAGCGCCGTCACGCCACCGCAGCACTCCCGCCCGCTGGCGCCGCGCCGGACCAAGCATGCCAGGTGACGGTCGGGCGCCCACCACGGTCTCGCTGGCGCCGTTGCCAACAGCGGGCTTATTCCGGCCGAAGATGAACCCCGCCACCTGCAGCGCAGGGGACGTTTTGAAGTGTAATGAGGTGCTGCACTGGCGTTGGTTGAACGAGCCGGTGAAGGCCAAGACGTGAATTGCCCTGCTTCTCACCTGGCGGAAGCCAGAGGACAGCGCGTCGCGCATCTCCTGCTCATCCAGCGTCACCTCCGCCACGAGCCTATTGTTCGGCGTAGCCAGTGTCAGATGGCATTGCGCCACGGCATGAGGCGGGCGATGGGGTCCCAACCAAGCGCAGGCGCGCACGTCGGGTCATATTTCCGCAGCTCGATGGCGGGCGCTTGGTCGTAAAAGGCCCTGCGCAGCCCAGCAGGCCTCAGCTCTCAGCCCGCAGCTGAGCAGAGCAGGCCAGCGCGCGCGTCGCGGGTGTGAGCGGGAGCTCGGTGCGCAACCGCTTCTTGTCGCCCAGCGTCTTGAGCACCGAGTACGCTGGCTTCTCCAGCTTCCTCACCTCCAACCTGCCAGACAGGTAGACACCTGGTTTGTTTCATACCCGCACGAGGACCAACAAGCATGCATGCACAATAGCACTCAAATTCTCAAGCTCCACCAAGACAGGTGATCAACAGGCTTGGGCGGAGATGTCAAACAGTGGGTGCACACCATGTCACCAAGGGCCACAGAAACAGCACCGCGCTGGCGACGGTGCCAACCACAATGCCAGCAGTTTGCCTTGACACCTCTGGCAGCCCCATGGTCGTTACTGAACACAGGCGGGTGTACAAGGAAAGGCCAGAGCTTCAAGCTGAGCTTGCCTGTTACCGAGGGAGAGCAGGTTTCCCTAAGCGGTTTGGCTTTTTTGTTCAAAAAGCACGCAAACGTAGGCCGCAGGTCGACTTTGAGCAGATCGAGAATGGCGATGAAGGCCGGGGCTAAGGTCGCGGCGGGGCTGCCCATGCAGCCCGTGCGTCTATGCAGAGCGCAGTGCTCGCTGCGTCTGGACCAAGGGCGCTGGAATGCAGGACTGCACCTTGTCGCTCCTCTGCACGGCCGCAGGCGGTGCAGGGCCACCCGCATCGCCGTGCAGGCTGCCAGTGCTCTAGCTGTGGCGCCCGCACGTGCTACGACCAGGAGAAAGGTATGCGCACTGCCTGGCTTTCATGCAAGTTGCTCAATTATCAATATGGGCTGAGCGTCCGTCTGGGGGACGGCAGCGTGACTCTGGAGCTGCGCAGCAGGCGCAGGAGGACCTCCTGGAATGTATATCCGGCGTCAAGGTCGGCCACACTCTGTGACGACCATGAAAGCTTGCAAAGTGAGTCAAGCTTTCCGCGCAAGTCCGCCGCAGCAGCAGCGGCGTGAGTCAAGGTGTTGAGCGTGGGCAGGGGCGCGGCATGAGCGGGCTGAGCGAGGAGCAGGAGGCGCAGCTCCAGAGCGCGGTTGCCGAGCTCGAGGCCGACGGCGGCCTGCCGGTGCGGCTGTGTGCGCGCGTCAGCGACAACTGCAGAACACGCACAGGCTCTGTAACCAAGCGCGTGGTGTGCAAGCTTGTCAGAGTCCATACCAGCTGGCAATGCCAGACCTGCCGGTCCCTCCCCCAGAGGCTCCTCGGATACCATCAACAGGCATGTCCTGCACCCTTACTTCTGGGGCTCCTCTGCTACTATCAATAGGCTTGTCCTGCACCCTTACACACTTCTGTGCGAGCCCGGCCAGGCGCCAACGCGCTCCCCGCTGCTGGAGGGCCGCTGGCGCCTGCTGTACACGACGCGTCCGGGCACGGCGTCGCCCATCCAGCGCACGTTCGTGGGCACCGATGCATTCGCAGTTTACCAGGCGCGGCGCCCTGAGCATGCAGTCCCCATCACACTGCCAGTTGTACTAGCGTGCCGTGTGCTGTCAGTGCAGTCTCTGGGCGTGCCTCAGTGGTATAGGTTTACTATTGCTGAACGAACACAAACATGCCCCCAAACTCTCCTGTGTGTGCAGTGGAACGGTACAGGTCTGCAATGCAGGCAGCCACATGTCATGGGTTGACCTGAGCGTGCAGGAGGTCCTCTTGGACGCAGCAGGCGAGGGCGCGCGCGTGAACAACATCGTGCAGTTCGGAAGCGCGGGGGTGCTTAAGGTGGGCGCTTGCCAGCTTATTCACTACACCAGTTGTATATGGCATTACATTGATTACATACTGGATGGCATTTGGCGCACAGACCTGACCATGGCATTGCCAGGAGGCAGATTCGCCTGGATGCACTGGCTAGTGTATCCAGGCTGGTTTACTGGCTAGTAAATCAGTGCAGACTGGCACGCAGCTTGCACATTGCAGGCAATGTGCACTGGCATTTTGTATTGGACACTCCTTGGGATCCGCTTCCGAGCACTGTGCAAAGGCTAAGATGGAAGCACTTTGCAAAGGCAAGGATGGAAGATAGGGACTTGAGCTGTTTCTACGGCAGAGCTGAGTGGTTGTGTAGGCCCCTACCTATGATGTCGCGCACGGGAGATAAGCCTGCACTGCGTTGCGCAGGTTGAGGCAGAGGCCATCACCGACAGCCGGCCGCGGGCGGGCTTTACGCCCCGCCGCGGTAAGGGCTTCCCGCTCCTAGGCAAATCAGAGACGTACCCGCCCGCTGCCAAGGTGCGGCGCTGCTTCTTGGTCAGGGCTGCCGTGCACCTGCCACCCAAATCGTCATGACTGCGGGCAGGGAAGGGACTTTGACACAGTGTGGCAATCACAGCGTTGCAGCTGGTGCAGCTGCAGCTCTTCTGTCCAGTAGTGCGGCGCTGGTTTGCGGGGTGCTCAGTGATGCACAGGAGCGTGCACATGCATCCCAGTCGCCAGCGCCAGTCTCGCGTTAGCATCAGGCAGGCGACACGGGGGCCGTCACGCGTAAGCGCGCACAAAAGGTGCTGGTACTGGTCACCACCGCACAGGACATGCGCAGTGCCTCCCAGCCAGGGTTTTGACAGGGTCGCACCGCACAGGACATGCGCATTGACTTCCAGTTTGATACAGCGGCGTTCGACCTACGCGCGCTGCCCTTCAAGATCCCCTACCCCGTGCCCTTCAAGCTCTTTGGCGATGAGACCAAGGCGCGGCCCTGCGCGTCGCTGTCCGCCAGCTGTGTGTTTGGCGTCCGCCATTGGCGGCATGGCAGGCTGCTACTGAAACCAAGCTGGCGACGCTGCCTCGCAACCTCTCTGTTTACGATACTGTGCACGGCGAAGCCAAATTCATGCTTGTATGCCGATGGTGTAAGCATTTGTCTCGGGTCGTCTGCCTCCAGAGGGGCCGTGCGGCGCATTGATGGATGCGAGCGGGGGCAGGGCTGGCTGGACATCACCTACCTGTCGCCAGACGGCCGCTTCCGGCTCAGCCGCGGCAACAAGGGCACGCTGTTTGTGCTGGTGCGCGACGACCCGCCGGCCGAGCGCCTGCTGGCCGCCATTGCGCGCGGCGCCAGCGACGCGCAGGCGCGCGCCCGCTCGCCGCGTGGCCAGCAGCGTATGAGCCCGTACTGTTATAACTCTTCCCCGCATTATCGCCATGAGCCCGGTGCGCACGTGGCCGGCAGTCCAGCCATTGCTTGTCGCAGTTACGGGTGACTGTTGCAGGGAGACATGCATGTATGCATGTGCAGGCGCGCTTGGTGTACATAACAGGCAGCCAGGCGCGCTTGGTGTATATATCAGGCAGCCATAGACAGTATCGCGCATGCGCACAGGTGAGCGAGCTCGTGGACGAGGTGGAGGCGGAGGGCGGCGGCGAGGCGGCGCCCGCGCAGTCGCCCGCCATCCAGGGCACCTGGCGGCTGCGGTGGTCCGCGCAGGTCAGGCCCCCGCGCCCAGGCAGTGTGCTGCAAGCCGAGCCGCGCAAGGTGTCTGGCAGCGGGCTGCGGTCCGCGAACGTGTGCTAGTACAGCAGGCCGTTGCATCCTGCTAGAACACGCGCATTGGCCTAGGCTGCACTGCACGGAAACAAGGTTGCTTCTGTGTCTGTCTCCCAGGTGGCCTTTGCCCACCTCGGGCTCCACGGCCTGGCCCTGACCCTGGCCCCGGCGCAGGCGGCCGACGCGAACCCGCTGCAGCGGCTGGCAGGCCGCGGCGCGCGCAGCTTCCAGGTGGTTGGCGGGCCGGCCGGGCCGGGCCGCCTGGAGAACCGCCTGGAGCTGGCGCCTGGGCTGCGCGCGCGCGCGGCGGCCGCGTGCGCGCCGCAGGGCCGCCGGCGCACGAGCGTGGCCATCGACGACGTCTGCCTGGAGCTCCTCGGCCTGCGGTGCGCTTGGGGCTTGGGGCTTGAGGCTCGGGGCTTGGGGCTCGGCGCCCGGGGCAGGCGCGGGCGTGAGCGCGGCGCCATGCGGCCTGTGTGCGGGGCGCGTGCGGGGCCGCAGAGGCCATCGATGCCATGCAGCGTGTGGTTGACTGGCGGCGTGGTGGACTGACATGGGCGCGTCTCCGCATGAATGGTGAGCTGCACCGCAGCCGCTGGCCTGCGGCGTCGGCAGAGCCGCATGCGCGGCCGGAAAGCATGCCCTTCGCCTGGCTTAGTGTTGGCCCCGCTGCGTACAGTCCCCACGACTACTGCATCCCGCTGCCCTCCGCGCCCTGCGCGCTGCCAGGCCAGAGCGTGCCCGGCCGTGGGGCCGAGCGCTGCGCCGTGACCAGCCACCGGCTGCCCAGCGTGCGGCGAGGCCCGGCTCGCGTGGGCGCGCCGGCGGTGAGGCGCGCGCGCCGCGCCTGGGCGCAGGCTGCCGCTGCCGATCAAGCAGACGGAGCCGGGCTACGTGGACTGGCTGTACCTGGACAGCCGCCTGCGCGTCACGCGCGGCAACAAGGGCAGCGTGTTTGTACACACGCGGGAGGCGTGACCCTGCTGCGCATGCTGCGCCGCTGCTACAGGGCGTACGGACAGCGAGGCTGCTATGGATGTGTATGTCTCCCACCGGTGTGGTCAGCTGACAACCCACACTCTCGTCATGCAAGCTATATGTGCAGTCCAAGCGCGACAGGACAGCCTGCTGCAGCTGGCTCTGAACAGCCGCCGCAGGGTGTAAGTGCGCGCCGTTACAGCAGACAGTTGTTGAAAGGCGACTTCGCCCTCGTGTTCGACTCTGCTCACATGGCGGGGTCAGCTTCTGCCGACCTGTGCTTTCCGCGCTCCCGTCAGTGCACTGACACCTCTGGCGCGCAGCAGGCATGCCTGCATCCACTCACTACACAGTTGCCATCACCATCCCAGAGCAGTCCGACTTGCGCGCTCCGCCCTCGCTGCCTCCGCCGGCCCGCCAGCCTGTGAGGGCCAGCCGCGCCTGGCGCGGCGCTGCGCGCACCTCCCCGTGCCTGCCTGGTTTCCTGCTCTGCTTGTTCCCGTCAGATCTGGAGGCCCCTGCTCGCCCCCCCCCGCGCACCCGGCGCCGCCATGAGCCCAGCTGCGCCCTGTTTGCTCCCGCCCAACGCAGCAGGCTCGCCCTGGCCGCGCCGCCGCGCCTTGCCCTGCTTCCGCCGCTTAGCGCGCTCTAGCGAGCTCTTGGACGCGGGCACAGGCGGCGCTGCCAGGCTGTGCCCCATCCTGGCAGGCAACTGCGCTGCGGGCACAGCCAACGTGGCACCGCTCTGCCCCTCGACCGCTGACGGTGCAGAAGCGACTTGCGGCGCCGCCGCTCGCCCCGCTCGCCGCTCAGGCGCCCTGTGCTCGTGCTGCGCGGCATCGTCAGGGCGCCCTGGCGCAGCGTGCAGCGCAGGGACGCCCCAGTGCTCCCGATCGGTCGTGCCGCGCTCGCGCCGCTGGCGTGCGACGGCCGCGGCAGACGGGCAGCCGGCCGCCATCGCCGCCTTCAGCTGCGCCTCAAAGTCCTGCGCACCCCTCCCACGTGTTGGAGGTAGAGGCTTCTAAAGGCTCGAATAGGCACATGGGGTGCGTCAAATGCACAGAACATGTGTTGAGGCGAAACTCCCAGTACATCAGCATGTCCTCAAGTTTGTCAGGTTACTTGGTTGCTGCATACATTTCCCAAGTGACTTTGGTCTCATAAGCGGGTTTAGTCTCGAAGGAGGCATGCAAGCCAAGGAAAAGGCAAGGACACAGAGGCACAAAGACACACAGCTTTGCTGGGTGGCAGGCGGCCCACGGAGCACGCCCGGGAGGCGCACCTCGGGGATCGGCCACTTGCGCGCCGCGCGCGCGGTCTGCAGCACAAACACGGCCGTGTCCCACGGGGACTGCCGGTACGGGTCCCGCCGCTGGTGCGACGCGCCGTCAAGGTACCCTGCGCGGCGCCGACACACCCTGGCATCTGCCGCAAGGGCCGCTCTGGCAAGCTGGACCTGGCGGACCATACGTGACACTTCCAGCTCCGCGACGCTCACCTGCATCACCCTAGACTGTAGCGCTTACACTCTGCAAGTGCGGATGGTCAAGGGCCGGCATGTGGCTCGCTCAGAAGGAGGTCCGTAGCAAGCGTGCGTCGCGCAGTGTACAGAGGAGTGCCGCCCAGCTGAGGCTGACAGGCAAGCACTGGCCACGCAACCGCTGCCAGCACAGATGCCTGCGGCACCTGGTACAAAGTGCAAGCCCCCCCACCCTACCCCAGCATGTCACGGGCATCACAGCCGCACCATGGTCCGCCGCGGCCACCACCACCAGGCGGCGCAGGTGAGCGCTCGCCTTGAGCGCGCGCCAGGCGGCCAGCTCCTCCCAACCGGGCAGCACTACTGTGAAAGCCAGCGCCTGCGCGCGCACATATGCGCGTCGCCCAATTCAGTGTTTGGGTCCGAGAGCAGTTCCATCGCTTGCGCGGCCTTGCAACGACTGCCGTGACCGTCCCGGCCTGTACGAGCTGCCCAGAGCATCATCGATTGCAACTCAAAAATCACAACACCATAATGCACAGCTTGCTGCACTGTCAACCGTGAAGATAGACACAAAGCAGCGCTGACGCATTACCGTCCAGTACAGAAAAGGACGGTGGCTCTCGAGATGAGGATGAGGAGAAGGGAGCAGCGGCAAACGCATGATGCACATGTCAGGAAGCATCAGCTTGCCCGCAGCGGCCGCCCGCCGACCGTCACCTGGTTGGAGGCGTCGGCGGCGGCCAGCAGCGCCTGCATGCGCGCGGCCGCCGCGTCCAGCACCGCCGGCACGAAGGGCGGGTTGGCCTCGAAGCTGCCGTGCAGCGCGCCGTGGCGGAAGAAGCTGCCCGCGCTGCCGAACGGGCCGTCCACGTCCTGCGCGGGGTAGGGTAGGGTTGTAAAGGGTTAGGGTACAAGGACGCGCGCGCGTGGCCGTCAGCAGCTCCGCTGGCGCTGCGCGCAGGGGGCGCGGCGCTAGCGGCATCCTGGGCGATGCAGCGCTGCAAGAACAATGGACAGTGAGACACAGACACGTGCAGGCCTGAGTGGCATCCCCAGCCTCATGCCGTGCAAGGCTGTGGGGGCTGTTGCTGCCGTGCAAGCATACGCATGACATGCTGGGGGCGAAGTTGCACTTCCGCGACTAGGAAACAGGCCATCAGCCCGTCAATGCCAAAGCACCGGTGGCGCCGCACCGGGAAGGCTGAGCAGAAGCGGCTGAATCGCGTGTTCAGAGGAGAGGCGAAGCACTCAAAGCCCACGCTGAGCCTGCGCGCAGCGGACACATGAGAACACGTACGCGAACCTGCGGATGCTGCGATGATGGCGGACCCTGACGAGTGCCCGCCTTGGCAGCTACACACGCCCGCAAGACGCCAGAGGTCAGGATTAGTGCATCTCGATCCTCACACTTCTTCACTAGGCTGCACCCACCAGCAACATGCAGTCCGGCCTGTGCGCTCAGCAGGGCGCGCGGGTCGCCGCGCACTGCGCGTGCAGCACGTCGAACGCGGCGGGCGGCAGCGCGGCCTGGAAGCCGGCGCCGGTGATGGCCTTGTAGCGCAGTAGCAGGGCGAAGAGCCGGCAGTGCAGGGCCGCGCGCGCGCCGCCGTCAGCCTCAGGCGCCCCGCGGCGCGCCGCGGCCGCGGCCTCGCCCGCCTGCGCGCGCGCGCCGCGCGCGCTCGCCGCCGCCCCCTGGCTTGCACGCGCAGCCAGAGAAAGACCCGCGCCACCTAGCAGGGGAGCTGGTCGCTCTCCTGGGGCGTCCAGCCGAACCCATGAGATCAAGCGCTTCCGCTCCAATGCCAGGCCCCATGCCATCAGGCGCATGCCTATCCCCCCCGCCTCCGCTTTGAAGAAGCGGGGCCACACAATGAGGCGGGCAAGGCACGACCGTTTGCATCCCCAGGGATCCCCATCGGTTCCACCAGGTCAGCGCCCCCGCCTCATCGCTACGCCGCGCGGCGGCGCGCACACGCGCGTCAGCAGGGCAAGCCAGGTGCATGCTTGGGAGGTCCCAAGGGGGAAGAAGAAAGGAAGAAAAAGGGAGAAAAATGCGAGGCGAGCACCTCCGCCTCAGCCTCCGGCCGCGCGCCGGCGGGCGCGGGCGCAGCCTCGGCGGGCGCGCCGTACCGGCGGTGCAGCGCCGCGAGGCGGCCATACGCCGCGCGCGACAGCTTCACAAACGCGCCCGGGCTGGGCGCCTGCGCGGCGCCGCTGGCAGGCTGCGCCTTACCGCTCTCTGCTCCGGCCGCAGGGGAGCCCGGACCCGCGCCTGGGGCCCCGTCCACGCGACCGCCCTCGCCCCGCCTCCGCTTCCCGGCGGGCGCGCCGGCGGCCGCGCCGCGCTTGCGGGCGCCCTTGCCTCGGCCGGCGCCCGGCGGCCCCGCCGGGGGCTCCCCGCCCGGCGCCAGCCGGCCGGCGCGGCCCACTGCGCCGCTGGCCCCCCCGCCGCTGCCGCCGCCCCCGTCCCCGTCGAGCGCGCCCCCGGCGGTGAGGTCCAGCGAGTGCGCATGGAAAGCGACGCGCAGGTTCAGGTCGGCCACGCACGGCAGCGGCGCGGAGCGCAGCTGCCGGCCCAGCTTGGCGAGCGCGGCGGCCGCGCGGCGGCTGGCGCCGGCCAGGTCCGCCGCGGCCGCCGCGGCGGCCGCCGCCGGCGCGCCGGCGCGCGCCAGGTCTGCGGCCAGCTGCGCATCGGCGGCGGGCGCCGGCGCGCCGGGCAGCACCGGGTCCTTGGGCGCGGGCGGGCGCCGCGGCGCGGGCGCCGGGCCGCCGGCCTCGGCCGCAGAGCGGGCGCCCGCGACGGCGGCTGCGGAGCCGGGCGGCGCGGGGGCGCCGAGCGGCTCCTCGGCCAGCTTGGCCGCGAAGCGCCAGCGCTCGAAGGCCAGCAGCGGCGCGTCCAGGCCGGCCTCGCGGCACGCGCCCGCCAGCCGCTTGCGCAGCCTGCCGCCCGAGCGGCCAGGAGGGTTAGGGCCTACCCTGACACCTAGCACATAAGCCTGCCGCCTGCGCGGCCAGCTGCTGCAGGGCGGGTGCGCAGCTCGAACGCGGCGGCACACAAGGCGCGCGCGCGCCCGTGCTAGCCGGCTCCCTGCCACACGGCGCGGCAGAGACAGGCGCGCGCAGGAGCGCCACCCGCTCCGGCCCGACACAGGCACTGGCACGCGGGGCGTCGGCCGGCACCTGTCCAGCGCGGCGGCGCGCGCCAGCTCCAGCCGGACGGCCACGGCCGGCGGCTGCGCGGCCGAGCGCGCGGCCGCCGGCGCCCATGCCGGCGACTCCAGCAGCGGCCCCAGCCAGGCTTCCCTGCACGGCAGGCGACAGCCGGCTCTCTACTCACAGTGTGACTCGCGCACATGGCAAGCAGGGACGCAAAGCGCTGCGTCGCCTGCGGAGGCGCCAAGCATGTGTTCGTGTGCGGGCTTGCGCGTAACAAACCGCTGCACGTGTGGACTTTTGCTCCTCTCTGAGCAGGCACTGGCGGTCGTTTCACCATAGAGCCAGTGCGTGCACAACTTCTCGCACTCGACTCCACACGCGCTATGGTGCCTAAGTGCGGTCCCAGCGGCGTGCGCCCACCCTTTGGCAGTGCGGCCAGGCGCGGCTGCAGCCTTTGCGCCCAGGCCTGTGGGCGCGGCGGCCGTGTGCTGGTGCCGCTGGTCGGCGTGGGGCGCGGCCGCCCGCGCCCTCTTGCGCGCTGCTCTCGGCTTGTCGGCGGGCACGCCGGCTCCCGCCTCCGGCTCTCCCATGCCGCTGGCGCTGCAAGCGCTGCGGGCGTCAGTGCCCGGGTATGACACTTCGCTTGCCGGTTGCCAATTCCGCATGGGGCTCGCCGGCCCTCAGCATGCAGAGCATGCCCGCTCTCCTCTGGGTGGGCTGTGCGCACAATTTGGGAGCGATAGCCCCTGCAGGAGCGATGCAGGCGGATGGCAAGAGCGCGGGCGTGCAGGCCGCGCCGGTCGCCCGGGCGGCGCCCGCGCCCGCGGCTGCCGCGAAGGAGGCCGCGGCGGGCGATCGGGCGCACCTGAACGGCGCGCAGACGCACGAGCAGGCCGCGCTGCGCAACGGCTGGGGCCAAGTGCTCAACGGCTTTGCGCTGATGGCGATCTGCGCGATGGCCTTCTCGCTGCGCCTGTTCTCGGTCGTCAAGTACGAGAGCGTGATCCACGAGTTCGACCCCTACTTCAACTACCGCGTGACGCAGTACCTGGTCAAGGAGGGCTACTACAACCTGTGGAACTGGTTTGACGAGTTCACGTGGTACCCGCTGGGCCGCGTCGTGGGCGGCACCGTCTACCCGGCGCGCGCTCGGCCGCCGCCGCAGCCAAGCAGCGCAATTGTCCAGCAGTGCACTGACACCGCTGCTCGCTGCCTCTTACGTGACACACTTTACCTGCGGCGCTCGCTGTGGGTGTCGGCCGCAATCAGCATGACTGGAGGACTGCACAGGCATACTGCTGTGGCTGATGGCATTGAGAGCGGAATACAGGCAGCCAGTGCTAAGCCGTCGGCTGGGCCGGGACGCAAGTGGACCCCACATGCGTGATGATCTGTGCGCGGCGGTGCTGGCGGGGCGCGCCGCTCAGCTGATCATGCGCTCGCAGGGCCTCATCTGGACGGCGGGAGTGATGTACAACCTGCTGCACTACTTCAACATCCCGATCCACGTCCAGGAGGTGCGCTGCGCTGGCCTGCACCGAGCTTACACAGGAGCCTGGCCACAGAGCGCATGTCCTGCTCTGCGCCAAGCGCCAGCACCGCCGTGCCGCCGCCGCGCCCAAAGCTTGAGGCGCGCGTGCAGGTATGCGTGTTCACCGCGCCGCTCTTCTCGGCCTTCTGCGCGCTGGCAACCTACGCTTTTGTGAAGGAGATCCGCGGGCAAGGCGCCGGGCTGATCGCGTCCGCCTTCATTGCGATGGTGCCCTCCTACATCTCGCGCTCGGTGGCCGGCTCGTTCGACAATGAGGGCGTGGCCATCTTCGCGCTGGTCTTTGTCTTCTACCTCTACATCAAGGCGCGCCGCTCCGTCAGGCCCACCGCCGCGCCCACAGGTCTGCCGCGCCCTGTGCTCACAGTCCGTATGCTCGTGTCCAGACTTGCTGTGCAATTGGCGTGGCGATAGCGGTGCCCTGCACCCTTGCTTGAGTCCCACAGTGACTGTGGAGATTTGAGATTGTGTTTGGTCGCTTCGGCGGCAGACGCTCAACACAGGGTCGCTGGCCTGGGCGACCGCGGCGGCAGTCGCATACCTTTACATGGTCCGCTTCCCCGCCTGCAGCCCCGGCTAGAACCCTGTGCTTGTGACACCAACGCTGCACGACCAGCGCCTGTGACGGCGCTGGCCGTGCACAGGCATGATGCAGCCGCGCTGTCCGCACATGCATGCTGGTCGTCTGCATCAATCAAATATCAGGGTTAGGTACCACCAAGAGAACGGTTGCTGAGGGCGGAGGCAGCCCCGCGCACGACCGCCCGGTGCCCGACCCCGGCGGCCGGGCCACCGCGCAGGTGGCGTCATGGGGCGGCTACTCGTTCATTATCAACTTGCTGCCCATCCACTGCCTGGCGTGCGTGGTGACCGGGCGGCTCACGCCCAAGCTGTACGTCGCCTACGCGCCCTTTGTGGTCCTGGGCACGCTGACCGCTGGTGCGCCCGGCTGGTCCCTGCCCCAGACTGGTCTTGCTGATGGCTTCTTTGGATTGCATGGACAGGCAGGGCTTCAGTGTGAAGAGCATGCATACGTGGACCACTCCAGTAACTTTTCCGAGTTATCCGTGATGTGGCCACCACCCAAGCGGAGCTCCCTCTGTGGCTTCCCTGTCCCCAGCCTGCTTGCCTGGCATGCGGGGCGCGGGGCGGCGGCAGCTGGTGGCGGGCCTTCGGCCTGCGGTCGCGGCGTCCCGATGAGCGCGCGCCCCGCGCGGGAGTGTGTTTCACAAACAGCAGCCTCCTTTTGAGATCCGCTGATGCAGTGCAAGCCAAGGAGCTATGCCGTCACAACCAGCTGGACAGACACGCTGCCGCGGGTTGCTGCTGCATAACCGGTGGCTGGCGGCTCGCACGAGCGTATGCGCGCGCGCGCGCGCAGCCAGCATCCCGGTGGTTGGCTTCAACGCGGTGCTGACCTCCGAGCACTTTGCGTCGTTCCTGGTGTTTGGCATCCTGCACGCCGCGCTGGCCATCTCCTACATCAAGGCGCGCGCGCCCGCGCCGCCGGCCGCCCGCCGACCATCGGGCACACCCAGGCGCCAAACCGGGTGTTGCCTTCACATGCGCATGCCCGGCATGGTCAGCTCCTGCGCTGGGGCGCCGCTCAGGAGCCTGCCGGGCCGCCGGACCCTGGGGCTTGAGCTCTCCATGCGCGCGGCTCTCTGGCGCGCGCGCGACCGCGGCCCGGCGCCGGGCGGCCGGGAAGCCGGGGCGGCGGCCCTGAGTGCGCGGGCGCGGCGCGCAGAGCGTGCTGCCGGCGCGCGCGTTCCGCGCGGCGCAGGCGCTGGTGCTCAGCGGCAGCATCGCGCTGCTGGGCGTCGTGGCCACGCTCACCATCTTCTACGTCATGGCCTCGCCCACGTTCGGCTGGACCGGTGCGCGCGGGCGCCCGCCGCGGCGCGGCGCCGGCGGCCCGCCAGGCGGCCCGCCCGGCGGCCTGCCCGGCGGCGGCCGCGCGGCCGCCCTTGCGCGCGGCTGCCGGACCTGCGGGACACGGCCGGCGCGTCGTTCGCTTACTCCGCTCAGTCAGCTGGGTGACGCAACACCTGGTGTCTGCAGCGTGCGCGTCGCGGCTGACCGGCGGGGGCGCACGCGCGCGCAGGGCGCAGCCTGAGCCTGCTGGACCCCACGTACGCCAGCAAGTACATCCCCATCATCGCCAGCGTGAGCGAGCACCAGCCGCCCAGCTGGCCCAGCTACTTCACGGACCTGCAGGCGCGCGCCCAGCCGCGCTCGGCCGGCCCAGCGGCGTGCGCACGGCGCCGCGCGCCGATGCAGGGGCCAGCACTTGGGGCAGCTGCGCACTGGTTCGCATACAGAATTCGGCCTGTAGGCGCCAGCCGCGGCGCGCGCATGCCGCTGCACGTACCTGTGTTTTTGTTGATTGGGCTGCCCAGCAGGACCAGGTGCGCACTCCACCAGGAGGCGCGGATCTGTTGTCCGCAAGCTTCAGATCGCCAGCGCGGGGCGCCCGCACGCACTGGCAGAGCAGGGCAGCACTGTGCGCACTCGAGCAGCACCCGAGGGGCGCGCCGGAGCGATGAGGCGCGCGCGGGCATGCGCGCGCAGGCGGCCACGCTGCTGATGCCGGCGGGCCTGATCGCCATGTTCCGGCCGCTCACGCACGCGTCGCTGTTCCTGATCCTCTACGGCGTCACCGCCATCTACTTCTCCGGCGTCATGGTGCGGGCGCTGGTTGGGGTCTAGGGGTGCGGCCGCCGATTAGGGTCTAGGGTGCGGCCGCAGTGCTCCCATGGCCACGGGGTGTGCTGACGCGGTTCGAAGCGACCTGTAGAACGTCAGAAAGTCAGAGCTGAGGCGCAGCGCCGCCAAGCGCGGTATGCCCCCGCCCCGCCTTCACGCCATGCCACGGCGTTTGGCGGGGCCTGATGCTGCGAGCGCGCGAGTGGTGCATGCATGCGGGCACAGTTGGTGGCGAGGGGCCCTGATTGCGTGCTCGCAGAGGGGCCTGCTTTGTTGTGCTCCTTTGAAGTGGTCGCTGAAGGAGGCGCGTCGGGCGCGTAGGTGTGCTCGATGCCGGCCATGGCCGCATGCTGCCTGGCGGCCGTGGCCCTGCCCGGCCCTGCTTGCTCGAGCGGGCCGTGCAGGGGAGGCGCCGGGCGCGCAGGTGCGCCTGATGCTGGTCCTGGCGCCGGCCGCGTGCTGCCTGGCGGGCGTGGCGCTGCACCAGCTGCTGCTGACGCTGGCGCGCTCGGTCAACGCGGCGCCCGCGCGCGGCCCGGCCGAGGCGCCCTCGCCCGCCCGCGACGCCGCGCCGCGCAAGCCGTCCAAGCTGGGCAAGGTGCGGCGGCTGACACTGGGCAGCGCTCTCTTCAGCCCCAGGGCCTGCGTGCGGGGTGGCGTTCGCGTCGCATTGTGGCGCCTACTGGCGACCCACCGGCCTGACCATCGTGTGCCGGACGCGCCGCTCATTGCCTCGCACACCAGCATCACAGCCGGCAGCACACGAGGGTGTCCGCCTTGGCGCTTACGCATCCCCATCCTCGGGCAGCCAATATCGCGTGCAGCCGGTGTAGCTGGGGCCGCCGCATGCTGCGGTATGATCAGTCGCCCGTGGAGCATGCCGCAGGCGGCGGCGCGCGCGGTGGATAAGGTGACGGCGGCGGCCGCGCGCGCGTGGCACCCGGTGCCGCGCGAGGTCGCGATCGCCGCGCTGGCGGGCGCCGCCATCGTGTTTGCCGGCTACACCGTGCACAGCGTCTGGGTGCGCGCCCGTCGAAGCAGCCCGCCGCTGCGTCGGCCACAGCCCAGCGGAGCGTCCTTTGGCGCGGCTCAACCCCCAAATGTGACCTATGTCCAGCGACGTCTGCTGATACATGGAAGCGCGCTGCAGCCCGCATGGTGCGGGCAGCATGTGCCAGCTCGCCGCAGCTCTGCCAGCATGTGCCAGCTCGCTGCAGCTCTGTCAGCATGTGCCGGGGACCCTCTCCTACCCCATCCCCTAACCTGTGCGCCCCGGCCGAGCCGCGCGCGCGCGCAGGTGAGCGCGGAGATGTACTCCGCGCCGTCCATCGTGCTGCAGTCGCGCAGCCCGGACGGCGGCGTGCACGTCTTTGACGACTTCCGGGAGGCGTACGCGTGGCTGCGCTACAACACGCCGGCCGACAGCAAGGTCGCGTCCTGGTGCGCGCCCCGCCGCCGCGCCCGCCCGCGCCCGCGCCCCCACGCGGCACGCCCGCGCCTGCGGCGGTGCGGGCGCCCGCCACTGGCGAGTGTGGCGATGCGCGCATGGCTTCGCTTCAAGGCGACTGGCCAACAGCAGCGCGCTCTCCTGCCGCAGCGTCCGCCCGCGCTGTTCCCCGTGTGCCGCTCCTGTGCTCATCGAGGCGCCCAAGCGCGGGCCATTGGGCCTCTTGAATGGTTTCCTGGGTCATATCCTTGCACACGGTTACACCATTGCACAGGGTCACGTCGTTGCGCAGGGTCACTTCGTTGCACATGCGTGGCGGAGGGGCAATCTGCAGGCGCATTCTGTAAGGACAAGCTGCTTCGGTGACGTCCGCCACTGAGGCTTCCGCCTTTTTTTAACGAGGCCTGCATGCGTGCATCCTGGGCAGCTTGCGTGCCGCGGGTGCGCGGTGTCGCGGACCATGCAGGGGGCGCAGCGTCTTGCGAGCCCCGCGCGCGCGCATGCGCGCAGGTGGGACTACGGCTACCAGACGACGGCGATGGCCAACCGGACCGTCATTGTCGACAACAACACATGGAACAACACGCACATTGCGACCGTCGGCCTCGCGATGTCGTCGCCGGAGGAGAAGGCGTGGCAAATCTACCGCTCGCTGGACGTGAACTATGTGTTCGTCGTGTTCGGCGGGTTCATCGGGTGCGCGCCGCGCGGCGCCCGGGCGGCCGGGGAGGCCCGCGGCCGACGGGGCCAGAGCGCGCTCCGAGCAGCGCCCCTGAGGCTTTGCAGTGGCTCCGTCTCCGCATCCGTGAGCGTCACGCATCGTAACGTCTGGACCGATATGCCAGCGCCAGACACTGCGTGTGAGTGCATGCGCTGACGCCCGTGGCGCCCGGTATACTACGTGAAAGTTCTGTGCTCAATCAAGCGTGCATGCAGCACTCCACCCGTCGAGCGGACTGTCGCCGGAGGCGCGCGGCCGTGAGCAGCAGCGTGGGCGCCCGCCCTGCGCCGCGCCGGGCGCCCGCCTGACCGGGCGCCGCGGCGCCGGCGGCAGCTACCCGAGCGACGACATCAACAAGTTCCTGTGGATGGTGCGCATCGGCGGCGGTGTGTTCCCGGAGATCAAGGAGAAGGACTTCCTGGGCGAGGGCGGGTACCGCGTGGACGACAAGGCCGGCAAGGCGCGCGCGCCCGGCGCTGCCGCTATCACAGGGTTAAGGTTAGGGTCTGGCCCGGCCGCTGTGGGGAGAACTCCCTGGGCGATGGCGGCTACCGCATGGACGACAAGGCCGGCAAGGCGCGCGCGGCAGGGTCGCCGCTGCCATAGGGGCAGGGTCGGGGCAGCTCCGGCCTCTGCGCGCATGTGCCGCAAGGCCTGCATGCGCTCCACAGCCGGAGAGGCGCGCGGCTGCATCGTGGGTCAGACTATAGCCCATGAGGATGGGGCCCGGCATCCCGGGTCGCGCGCTGCGCAGCGCAGCCGCTTGCCGGCCCCCCGGCGCGCTGCGCACGGCGCCAGCGAGGCCCCGCGCGCCGGACCTGGGGCGGTCTCAGGGTGACGGCTGGGGCTCGCGCCGCTGACAGCGCCGCTCAACAGGCGAGTGCATGCTGCAACATGGCCACATGCATGCTCGGTGGCGGTACTGCCACGCCAGCCGCTGCCGGCTCGGGGCAGCGGCATGCGGCAGACGGGCGGCCCGGCGCGCGCAGAGCCTGCTCAACTGCCTGATGTACAAGCTGTCGTACTACCGCTTCGGCGAGGGCGCGCTCATGGCCACCGGGCGCATGGGCTTCGACCGCGTGCGGCAGGCGCGCGCCCACCCGGCCGCCCCTGCCTCCCAACGTGCGCCGGGCAGCACGCGCGCACACGGCGCCATCGCAGGCCATGACGCGCGGGCCGCCTGGCCCCGGTGGCGCCGCGCAAGGGTGAGTGCGGGGGTGCGCGAACGCCGTCTGCGCAGAGGCGTCTCTCAGTTCGGGCTCATGTCGCGCGCGCCGCCTCGGCCTCGCGGCACCGCGGCACAAGGACCGTTGTGCATGTGAGTGCGCAGCCGTTGAGCGCATGGCCCGGCCATGCGCACCGCGGGGACCAGCCGGAGCGTGCGTGCGAGCGCAGGTGGAGATTGGCAACATGGACATCGCGCTCAAGTACTTTGAGGAGGCGTACACGACCGAGCACTGGATGGTCCGGATCTACCGCGTCTTGGATAAGCGCGCCCCCCTCTCCACTGCGCTCCCGTGCCCTCCACGGCGGCGCACGCACCAAAACCTCGGCGCCCGTGGCCCGTGCGTGCTGCAAGCGCAGGAACATGCGGCCATGCCCTCCAGCTTGGCATGCCCCATCCCGTCCATACAGAAATGGGTGTTCACAGTGCATCCTGAGGTGCCAGAAGAAAGTGCACACCACTGTCTTATGGGAGCAAGGCATACGTTACATCAGGGTGCAGCTGCTTCAGGCACGGGTTACAGGGTAGGGTAGGGTATGGTAGGGTAAGCCTATCACACGGTGGCTTCATGGCAAAATGCATGTCCCGGCGCAGGCCGCACCTGGACACCAAGCTGAAGAACCGCCGGCGGCCGGGCAAGGCGCTGCCGAGGAAACCGCGGAAGAACGTGGACGGGTCGGGCGCGCTGGCCAGGGGGTAGCCGCGCCCCGCGACTGGCCCGGGGCAGGCCTGGACCAGGCGGGTGTGGTGCCGCCGGCGCCGCGCTGCGCCGGCGCTGCCTGGGTGCCTTGCTTGCGCCTGCGTAGGGATGAGGGTACGTGAGGCTTCGGGGCCTCGTAAGACCACCGCAGTCGCTTCCTGGGTGCCTGGCTTCCGCCTGGGACCCAGGCCCTGGGTGGGGAGGGCGGGGCGCGTAGGGTACGCGAGGCTTGGGGGGCCTGGTAAGACCACCATTGTGTGTCCAGCCGTCTGACGCTGCAGCATCAGAGCGCGAGAGTGGAGCCTGCTTGGCACATAAGCCCGTTCACAGAAAGCCAGACAGCCTTGCCAAGTTGGCCATGCAACCCTAGCCCTGTCCAGACCCTGGAGTGTTCTTGGTCACCTGGCAGGTCCTGGTGCAAGGACGCTAGTCGAAGTTTCAGGGTCAGTGGAGCCCGTGAGCTTCTGGAATTAAGCGCCCTTGGAAATAGTGGGACTGGGCACCGAGAGCGCCGCTTGTCAAGCCGAGCAGGGACAAGCTTAGTAGTTAGTGTGGGGGGGTAAGGGCAAGCTTGGGCACAGCAGGACCTCTGGCCTGGACAGACCAGCAGCGCAGGGTGGCGCGGGGCGCCACTTGGCGCACCCGCGCGGCAAGGGTTGTTCTGCCTCCCGCGCCGCCTCGACCTGGCCGGGCCCGCAAGCCTGCGTCATGACAGCACCACGTGCGCTGTTCGGACGTCGAGGCTAGGCCAGCCAGGGAAAGCGATGGGTGGAAGCACCGAGGCCTCTCAGGCCACTCTCCTCCAGCTAAATGGCGGCACCGGTTGCGAGGCACCTGGCTGTGCCACCGGAGTGCCGGCCGGCGAAGGCTGGCTGCAAAAGCAGGGCACCGCACAGGAGGACCCGAGCGTTTTCACGCCAAGCGATAGCGAGGACGATGGCGGCCCAGAAGCAGGCCTGCTGCAAGCGGCCGCAGCTTGCTCATCTCCTGGCACGCCCCAGGGGCTGTCTCCTGAAGGTGAGGCTGTTTGGCGGCCTCCAACGTGTGCAGTGTCCCAAGCATACGCTCCGGCAAGGGGCGGAAGGAGTTGCTCGCTGCGACTCCGTTTCATGTCCCATAGAGCAATACGCGTGCCTGTCCTGGACTGTTGCGCTGTGTGTCCTGAGGGTGAGGCTGTTCGTGGCTCGTGTGTGTTTTCCACGCATGCCTCCGGCCCAAGGCTGGAAAGAATGCTCATGGTGCACGTCCGCCCGTTTCTTCCTCTGATGTGGTGTCACTGCTTGTCCTGGGCAGGCGTGCAAACCACAAAAGAGGCCGGCCTGTCACCGGCCGCGCTGATGCTGGATGCGCTCGGCGATGGCAACGTAGAGCCAGCGCCAGGCGAGGCAGGGCACGGCAGCGCAGCTGGCAACGCAGCAGCAGCGGCGGAGCGCACAGTGCTGGACCGGGAGCGGTCGGCTGGTGATACTGGTGGAAAAGGCGTCCAGGTCATTGGTGGGCGTGCCGCGAGCGCCGCGCCGCCGCAGCATTGCCGTGCTGATGCAGGGCAGCTGCTGCACCGCGGCGCGAGCCAGGACGCCGCACAGCCGTCTGCGCTAGGCAACAGCGAGGCGGACAGCGGCGGCGAGTCAGACCGCAGCCGCGACGGCTCCCCGGACTCCGGCCCCAGCGAGAGCGACGCCGGCGCAGCCGAGCGGCCGCGGCGGCGGCGCCGCACGCTGCTGCCCAAGGTGTCCCGCGCCAGCCGCTGCGGCGAGTGCCACACCTGCCGCAACCCGCACCTGAAAAAGGCATGCCTGCAGCGCCGCCAGGAGCAGCTGCAGCAGCTGGACGCGAGCGGCGAGATCCCGCTCCTGCTCCTGCCGCAGTTCCAGACGCTGGCGTCCGGCGGCGCGGTGCCCAACGGCCGCGCCGCCGCCGCGCCCGCCGTGCCGCGGCCGCCCGCTGCGCAGCCACCGGCTGCGGCGGCGGCCGCGCCGCCGCTGGCCAAGCGGCACAAGGCGCGGCCGAACTACGCTGAGCTGGACGGCGGCGCAGTGCCGGCGCGCGCCGCGCCGGCTGCGCCGGCGCCGGCGCCGGCGCCTGACGACCCCGTCACGCGCGAGCTGCAGCAGATTGTGGGCCGCCGCGGCGGCCTGGCCAGCGCGCGCGTCGCGCCGCGCCTGGTGCGCCTGCTGGCGGTGCCGGGTCTGGGCCTGGAGATGCGCTTCGTGCTGCTGCACATCCTGGGCAGCAGCGAGCCCGACGCGCAGCGCGCGCTCGTGCGCGGCGGCGCGCTCGCGCCGCTGGAGGCCTGGCTGGCGGAGGCGGGCGCCGCCGCTGCCGATGCTGCTCTTGTGCGCCTGGCGCAGGCGCGGCCCCGCCCTGTAGCTGTGCCCCGCTCCCCCTGGTAACACAATGATGACAGTGATGCTGGCTCTGGCGTGAGACGAGCGCCGGCTCACATAGGAAGCTGCACACAGGCAGCTGCGCCAGCTATGCGCACTGTTTGCGTGTGACGGACCCGCACGACCCGTGCTTGTCGGCCCACGCGCTGTCACGTCCGCCGCCGCTGCCGCTGCCGTCGTGCATCCGCGCTGTGCCTGCTCGGATGCGGCGCACTCGAGCGGAGTGCAGCGCACTTCAGCGCTGCGCCTGCTCAGATGTGGCACCCACCGAGCGCCTTACCCTACCCTACTTACCCTAAGATACCCTAGCGTGCAGGGCGTGCTGGCGCGGCTGCGCGAGCTGCCCGTCGATACGGCCGCGCTGCAGACCTGCAGCATCGGGCGCACCATGAACCGCCTAAAGAAGGCCGGGCCGGCTGCGCTGCGCGAGCCGGCCGCACGGCTGGTCGCCGAGTGGAAGCGCGTGGTCGACGAGGAGGGCGCGACGGCGGGGCCCCCTGCTGGTGGAGCGGGGGGCCTGCGCGCGGGCGGCCCCAGCGGCGGCGGCGGCGGCGATGCCAAGCGCGACAGGTCCCGCCACTGCGCCGTCTCTGGCCCGGCGTCACGCTGCACCGATGGCAGCATGAGGCCGGCGGCATGCAGGCCGTCGCGGCAACAGCAAGCACTGCCGACCAGGCGTTGCCTGCACTGTCGCATGCGTTCACTGGATAGCCGGCTTGTGGGGCCGCAAACGCCCAGGATCAGCCAGGTCTGTGAAAGCGGCGCTCTTGACTGTGCTGTCCCACCTTTAACGATATCTGGTTTGCAAGCTGCTCACTCTGCAGACCTTTGGCCAGTGCGCGCCCCAGCTTGACTGGCCAATCTGCTTGTGACCTCCTTATCACAAAGGTCCCCTTGCAAAAAGCGCGCACAGCAGTTGGACTGCTGCACTCTGGGCCTCCATACCTGGTCTGTACCTGCCCAGGCGCATAAGCAAGCGGCTGACGCGCTTTCGGCCGAGCCTGTTACGCGCTCCTCACACCGAGGCTTGCACACTCGAAACTTTGAAGTTCGCTCGCTGGGCTCCGCTGACTGTTCTCGCCTGGCGCAGGGACGCCTTGCCCAGCGCCCGGGCAGCGCCGCCCGCCAAGAGAGCGCGCAAGGACGAGAACACGGCAGTTGCGCCCAACCAGGTGAGTGCGCGCTGGTGCCCTTGAGCTGAAAGCGCATCCAAGCGTGCAGACCTTTGCCGTTTCGTGATGAGCTGCACGGCCTTGTCACAAGCTGCATGGCCCTGTGATAAGCTGCATGGCCTTGTGATAAGCTGCATGGTGCATGATCCTTCCTTGCCACTTGTCGTGTGAGGCGGGCTGTCACCACATGCTGCACTGTTTGTTTTGTGCTGCATGGGCTGCCCATCCTGCATGTGCCTGTCTATGCATAGTATGATGACCCTGGCTGTCCTGGGGCTCTTGGGACACTTCCGCTCGTGTCACGATCTCAGCTGCAGACCGTGCGTCGGTGTACAGCGACGGCCGATCGTTCCTGGTCGTTTCTGGCAATGTAGCACCCAGTTCTGATACTGCGAGCTGCTCGGCAGGCTGCGCGCCGGTCGGACAGTCCCGGCACAGACAGCGGCACGCGGCAGGCGCCGGCGGCCAGAGGCTCTCCGCCCGCGGCGGCGCCCGCGCCGGGCGCGCCTGCCAAGGACCTCGCGCCGACCGAGCTCGACGACAGCGCCATGTTCGTGCAGCCGAAGGCCGCGCCCAAGCCGGGCGCAGCGGCCGCCAGGCCCCCGCCGGCGGTCGGCCACATGCGCGACGCGCTGCCGCAGCTACGCAAGGTCTGCGCGCGGCGCGGCAGGGGGCATTGTTTGCAGGGTCGATGTCAGGGCTCGGGCTTGCTGTTGCGCGCTCCGACGCCGCGCCTTGTCGCATCGGCAAAAGGAGCGCGCCGGCGCAGCGGGTCGGGCAGCTCGGGGCACCAGGCAGTGCTGCGTAACCTCGTCACCGTCAGCCTGGCCTGCAGGCGCTCGTGTCTGTGCGAGTGGCAGCGGCGCCTGCGCTGGCATCGCTCACCAAGGGTATCAGCAGGGTGTGCGCATATGCTGGCGCTCGCTCCGCATCACACCAAGCAGGGCGGGTGTCAGGATGTGGGCGCGGTGGTGCCCAAGAGGCAGCCCTCGCGTCTCTGCGCTGCCGCACATGGGCTCGCACTTGTAACCTATCTGCGCACACCTGTGGCGCACTGCATGACCCTCAGCGCTGCCAAGGCCCCACTCCAACAGCGTCCGGCAAGCCCTGGGCATGTCTGCACGGACGGACGCAGCTGCATCAGCCGCAGGGTGTTGCACAGCTGTGTGGCAGCCGGTGCGCTGGCTGCAGGCCACACGCCCTCGTGCTGTGAGCGGCCAGACGCTGTGTTCAGCGGTTGCGCGCTGGCGCCGCGCAGGCGCACGTGCTCCAGGTGCTGGACGATGAGGCCGGGAGGCAGCTGGCGGCCGAGCGCGGCCGGGCTGCCGCGGGCGCACCCGAACGGGCCGACCCCGCGCCCGCCGCGGCCCCGCCTGCCCACGCTGCCAGCGCGGCGCCCGGCGGCGCGCCCGGCGCGCCCCGCGGGGACGGCCCGAGCGGCGCCCCCCCGGAGCTGCCCGGCGGGGCCCCTAGCAGCGCGCCCGGCGCGCCTGGCGGCGGCAGCGGGGTCGCGTTGGCGGCAGCCGCCGCCGCGACGGCAGCGGGGCCGCAGGCTGGAGAGGTTGTCGCTGGCGGCGCGCCTGCGAGCAGCCGACCCGCGGAGCCTCCGCTGCCGGGTGCGCCCGGGCCACGCTGCGTCCATTTGCCACACCCACCACCAGCCGTTCACGCCCTCCCACAGGTTCCTGTCTGGGCCTCCCACCAGGTCAAGCCGATTCCTCAACCCACCTCCCCCGTCCGGATGAGTGCGTGCCGGATGCTCCGCTCAGGGGTCTGCCAAAAGCTCTGCCAGACCCCAGCACTGGTGCCGAGACGGGGGCGCCTGCTGCGCCCCAGGCGGCGGCCTGCGCGGCCTCGCCGGCTTCCAGCTGATGACGACCGCCATCGGCGGGCCGCGCGTGACCGCGCTGGGCGGCGCTGCGCTTATGGGTGCGCCGCCCGTCGCCTGCATGCCTGCCCGCCGCCTGCATGCCTGCCCGCCGTCTGCATGCCTGCCCGCAGCCGCAAACGGGGCGCGCGCCGGTCGCCGACGCCATAGCGTGCTGGCTGTGGCATGCGTGCATGCAGCCCACAGTAGGCGTACCCTATTAAACCCTACCCTACCCAGTGCAGCTCGAGCGCACCCGCGAAGCGGGATGCGTGTTTATGCACGCGACACAAGCGGCGCGTCCTGTGCAAGCCCAGGCCGCTGCTGCTTGCCACCCGCTGCCAAGAAAGAGCGCTGCGCTGCCCCCCAACTGGGGCGCCCGTGCGTGCAAGCTGCCACTTGCTGGGATACCACTGCTTTGCTGCATTAATTCCGCGGCACTGACTGATCGGGCGCCGCGCGCGGGGCCAGGCGGCCTGGGCGCGGCGCTGGCGCCACCGCCCGCGACAGACGCGGCGGCGCGCGCGGCCGCGGCGGCGCGGCGCGTGCCGTCGCCGCCGCCGCGGCCGCCGCGGCCGCCGGGCGCGCCGCCGCGCAAGGCGGTCCGCTTCTGCGCCGACCACGCGCTCGTGCGCGTGCGCCTGTTCCGCAAGGTGCGCCGTCAGAGGCTCAAGGCCATTCCCGCTGATGCAGGACGGCCTGCGGGGACGTGTACAGCGTGCTGCAGCGTCAGGCTCGAGCGGCATGCATGCTCTAGCAGAAGGCGGTCAAGTGGCTGAGCGCTCGCAGCTGACGTTACTTTTGCTGGGCCAACTGTGACCAGGTGGCTGCCTGTGTGCCGTGGTGCCTTGGAGGCTCGGGCGGCAAAGTAGGGTTGCGGACAGGGAAGCTGCCCACGGGGTTTGCACGCCCGCTGCTGGCCGGACCCTGACCCTAAGCCATGCGCGCGCAGCTGGACCCGGCAATGGCCGTGAACCTGGGCGATGCGGCGGAGGGCGGCGACGGCGCCGCTGGCGCCAGCGCCGACGCGCCCGCACCGCACCAGGCGCCGCCAGGCTTTCAGAACGCGGCGCGGCGCGAGCACCAGGCGGAGGCGGCTGCGCTGCGCGCACTGCACCAGGTGCCGCCCCGCGCGCGCGCCTAATGCCGGGGCCCGGCCGGAGCTTCGCCGCCCGCTCGGCCATGTTGAGACGCTGCAGAGGGTCTGGCTGGAGCCTCGCGGCCCGCTCGGCCATGCTGGGTCGCTGCAGAGGGCTTGCTGCAACCAAGTGTGTCATGGCTTACGTGCGACATGGTGCCGGTTGCCCGTATGCGTTGTGATGCACCGCGGCACAAACCCTACATAGCAGGGCCTTGAGCATGCCCAGGCTGTACAGGCCCTGCCCCAGCAGGGTATTGAGCATGTGCAGCTGCGCGCAGCCCGGCGCGGCGGCCGACGAGGACGCAGAGGCAGGCCCCGGCCCGGCGGCCACCGTGGCCTGGCATGTGCCGCTGGGCTTTGCGGGGAACCTGCACGAGTGCGCGCTCGCGCCGGAGCATGCGCACCGGCGCGCCGCAGCCGGCGGCGAGTCGGCGGAGGCGCCGGCGCAGGCCGCGCGCTGCGCGGCAATGCCGCCGCTCGCCTACCCGCCTGGCGCCCGAGGCGCGCCCACGCCCCGCACCTCTTCTATTGCCGCGATGGCACTCATGTTGGGCATGTGCCTGCTCAAGTCTGGCCCCTGTCATCAGGCAGTGGCCAGCCAAGCAGCTGCGGCGCTGCCTGTTGGGCGCCCCCTTGCCAGGCGTGCCCCAGTCGCCGCTGGGCGCCACCCCCGCCACCGCTGGGCGCCCTCCCGACAGGCGAGCGAGGCGCAGCCACAGCTGCTGCCCCTGTTTCGTGTCGGCGCATTTACACGTAATGCGTGGGGCGGCTGATGCTGCGAGGGCAACCTGCCGCGTCAGCCTGGGGTGGCTTAACTAATGCTGAGAGTGCGCTGTGGATGTGTTCGTGCACACGCGGCCGCCGCCTCGCCCCTGACGCTTACCCCAGATGTGCTGAAACGCTGCGCAGGCGCGCCCGACCCCATGGAGCCGCCTTTCGAGCCGGCGCCTGTGCCGCCGGGGGGCGCAGTCAACATGGCGCTGTGGGAGGTGGCGCGGCCGCCGCAGGCGCGCACGGGCTTCCTCAGGTTGCTGCTCTTGCAGGCGTGACAAGTGTACCTGGCGCAAGCTGCGCGTGTGCCCCCAGTGCATGCGCTTTCCTTTTCCCTGCTTTCCGCTGGCAGCCAGCACGTGCGTTTGGCCGGCACCGGCTGGCTGCGCTTGGAGCTGCCTGCCCAGCTTCCCGCCTCAGCGGAGGGCGCGCTGCGACTGTATGTGATGACGCGCGCGCGCGCGCTGCAGGCGATGCAGCAGCCGGCGCTGGCGCCGCAGCCCGCGCCGTACGCGCCGCCGCAGGCGCCGCCGCAGCAGGTGCAGCTCTTTGGCGCGCCGCTGCAGCAGCACGCGCCGCAGCTGCTGCCGCCGCCGCCGCAGTTCGCGGCGCCGCGGCTGGCATTCGCGCCGCATCAAAGCCCCCACCCCGGCCCTGGCGCGCCGCAGGCATACTCGCAGCCGCAGGCGTACTCGCAGCCGGCGCCCGCGTACCTGCCGCCGCCGCAGCAGGGGCCGCTGCTCGCGCAGCCGGGGGCCGGGCCGCATGGGCCCCCGCCCATCCAGCTGCCCCCGCCGATCCTGGCGCAGCCGGGCCACCTCGCGCCGCTGCCTGTGCCGCAGCCGGGCTTTCAGGGCGGGCCGGAGGGGGGGCTGGTGGCCCTGGGGCCCCCGCAGGGCCCGGGGCGCGGGGGGCACCCCGGGGGCGCCAGCGCCGCCGGGGAGCACTGGCGGAATGGCGGCGGCCGCGGCGGCGGCCGCGGCAGCGCCCGCGGCGGCCGCCCCAGCTCCACGCCGTGCCGCTTCTTCAACCTGCCCGGGGTACGCGCCTGGTGCAGGTCGTTTGACTGCAGGTCACACCCTTGGAATGCCTACTGCAGTGCTTCATGCACAAACGTCTGCCTTTTGCGGCTGGCGGCAGCCCATTGCCGCGCGGTGCTGTGCATTGGCTGAAAGGGTGCTGCCTGCGGCAGGGCTGCGACCGCGGCGACGACTGCCGCTTCGCGCACGTGCGGAGCCGCGCCGCGGCGACGCGGCACCGCGCGGCGCCCGCCGACGGCGGCAGCGGCGAGCCGGACGCACGGGCGTTGCGCGTTGGCGCGCGCACGCGCAACTCTGGCTGGGATCAAGCCCCGCCGTGAGCGCGGCAGGTGCCTGTGGCAGGTGTCCCAGGCCAGCTGCCCTTCTGGCCAACGCCACATGTTTGAGCGGCGTGCCATGGCTTTGGAGTCGCAGAGTGTGCTGGGTGATGCTGCTGCAGGCACCTTGTGTGCCTGTCTGCAACGTTGCATAAGTGTCGGCGGTGGCAGGTTCAGCTGCTACAGCCACGTTCAGTGTTCAGTTGTGCTTTCGAAGTGGAGCTCAGCAGTTTGCTGTGCGAGCGCTCAGTTTAGTACCACCATGTACACTCCTGTGCAGCCACTGCGGAAGGCATGCATACTTGCATCGCGTTATAGTTTCTGCGTCCTTTTGGGCTGCTTGGGCGAGCACACATGTAAATGATGTCAGTCGCATGGTACCTGCCGCCTTAACTAAAATCGGCTATTGCATCCAGCTGCTGCGAGCAGACGCCGTGTGCACCCTGTGTTACAGCATTGCTGCCAGAGCAACCGCGTGCTTTGTCAGCATGAACAGAATACGCCGCAGGGGGCAGAGCTCACTCCACAGACATGCACGTAAAGGTGCCTGCTACGATGTGAGACAGAGGTAGCAACCAGGCACGTCAGCAGGGCGTGCTAGACGCGGGTACACATGCGCACCTCTGCCATCAGCATGCGCGTCCTCAAGACACATGGGCGCTGCTGCACAACAAGCACATGCTGCACGACGAGCATGCGCTGGCGGGGACGGGCTAGACCTGCGCAGACGGGGACAGAGAACAGCACGCTCACAGCCGCAAATATTAAATTCGCTCACAACATCATTGCTAAACTCACTGCCGCACAAGCAATACCCGGTGCACCTGACCGCTCTGTTGCAGCACGTGCACCTCGCGCTCCGTGCGTACACCCTGGGCAGCACACCGCTTGTTAGAGCCTTCACAGCAGAGGCTGCTGAGGCTGCGGCGCCCGGAGACAGTCGCGGGCCTGCCGACGCGCGTGGCGCAACTCACAGCGCCCGCAGGGCGGGGTGCTGGCGACGGCCGCGCCGCGCAGGCGCAGCCACGCGGCGGGCCGTCCGAGGCGCACAGGGCGGAGGCCGGGCGCACCAGCGGGTTGCCTGGCAGGTAGCCGGCGGCCGCCCAGAGCGCGCGCGCGCGCCGCAGCTCCACGCGCGCGCCCGGCGCTGCCGCTTCCGCGCCGGCCGCCTCCGCCGCGTCCGCGCCGGCCGGCCGCCCATCCCAGAACTGGACGCTGCTGCCGTGCTGCCCTGGGTGACATGGCGGGGCCTGACAGGGTCCAGGCCTCGCACTCCTGGCGTCGCCAGCCGCACGCGCGTCCTCCGCTGGCTTGCCGCTCACAGGCCCCCATGGGCCCGCCGCCGCACCACACCCATGGGCAGCGGCGCCGCGCGCCGCCTCTACCACAGCACCATCCTGCGCGCCCCCGTCATGGGCGACCGCCACGCCGCTGCACCCCGCAGCGCCTGCGCGTCCTGCTGGCTGGGCCGCCGCCGGCTCAGTCGCGCTGCCGCTCGGGCCTTCACCCTGGTCACCGGCTGGACCGCGCCCCGCGGCAGCCTCGCCGTTGCCGCCCTCGCGCTTCGCCGCGGCCGCGCCCGCTGCATGCCCCGCCGGCCTCGCAGCGGCCCCGTCGTGCAGCGGCGCGCCGGCGCAGCGAGCGCCGCCGGCGCCGCCGGCGGGCGCGCGCGCGGCTGCGGCGCCGCCCGCGCCTGCGGGGCCGAGCGCGGCCAGCGCGGCCGCAGCCGCGGCCTCGCGCGCGGCCAGCGGCCGGAAGGCTGCGCCGCCAGAGAGCTCGAACTCGTCGCGCATGGCCGCCGCGGCCTCCTCCACGTCGGACTGCAGGAAGACAAGGCCTGCAGGGCGCTCCTGCTTTGTATTCTGTGCCTCTGTGCCCGCAGTGGCTGCAGCCAATCCCATGGGTCTCCGGCACGCGCGCGTATGCATGAAGTTTCGTCCTTGCCGCGCAGGCACATGAGCCGCCTGCCCTCAGTCTCTGTGGTCTCGAAACAAACGCCTCAGCTGCACCGCCCTTGCTGCCGCATACTTGCAGAGACCGAACAGCACATGCCATGCAGCCCACAGTCTGAAAAGGAGCTGTGCTTGCCATGTTCTCTTGATGCATGCTCAACAAGCTGCAAGCCAGCTACAACACTCGGGACCTTTCAACGCGGAGCGGCACCGGCAGTGTGCACTGCAAGGCACACCACCCCATGGCATCAGTTGTTGTAACCATCATAAGTTGTTGATGAACGTCATAGAAAAGTCATGCAAGCGCATCCGGCGCCACCAGACCTGCATACGCGACCTTGTCGTGCCCAGCTGACCACAGCGACCCATGGGTGCTCCCTTGCACATGGGACCCTCGCCTTGCACATGGGAAGGCGAGAACTTCTCGCCGAAAAGCACACATGAAGCCTTAGCACCAAGCAAGCCGCACCTCCAGACTGCATGTTGGCCGCGAGCGCGCGCACAAGCCCCGGCTGCACCACGCGCCGCTTCTTGTGCTTGTTCTTGAAGTGCGGGTCAGGGAACTGCACGCGCGCGGCACTCACGGACACGCTCAGGCGCCGCACACTTCGCGAGCCACGCTTGCTCTCACGGTGGGAGTCCGGGGGCTGTGAGACCTGCAGGGTGCAGCGTCGTGACCCGGCAACGGTACGCTGCACTCGCGTGCAGCGCAACGCATCGCGCCAGTCAGGCATGCCTGGTCACCCCCGCAGCGCCACACAGCAGACAGGCGCGCCGCAGCGTCGCTGGCACGACAGCGCGTGGCGGTGGCCCTGTCAGCACGTGGCGCGCGCCTGGATGGCGACCAGGGCAAGCGGCCCGGGGTAGGAGGCCAGCAGGCCTGCCAGGGAGACGGTCGCGTTGGCGACCTCATAGCGCACGCGCCCGTCCTCGCCCAGCAGCGCGGCCCATTCGTTCGCGCGCCGCACCAGCTGCGCGTGGCAGCGTTTCGCACTGCGTCAGTACAGAGCGACCATCTTGAAGATGTCCATCAGCGTTGGCCGGTGGCTCTAGTGCATGGCAACGCGCATCTCCCTTTGCAAGTGCATGCTGCTTTCACACATGCGACAGCACGGCTGTAGAGCAGCAGCATATGACGCTCGCGTGTGTGAAGGTGCCGCACCGCACGCGGACTCTGCAGGTGCAGCCGGGGAAGCGCCGCAAGCGCAGGTGGACAGCGCACGGAGCAGCAGCGGATGTCCGTTTCACAAACATAGCGAACGCACCGCTCGCACGCACGGCTCTCACACGAGTCTCTCACATAAGCATGATAAGTCAACGAACTGTGACGGGGCAGCGCGCCGGGCCGCGGATGTCGAGCCCGAGCAAGTTGCAGCCGGGGAAGCGCCGCGCGAGCGCGAGCGCGAAGCGGCCGGACCCGCAGCCGACGTCGACCGCCAGCGGCCGCGCCGGGTCGGCGAACACGGCTGCCCAGTCCGGCGGCGTCAGCGGCACCTGCAGCTCCGCCTTGAGCGGGTTGACATGCTGGCGCGTGCGCACGGCCTCCGTCTGGCCCGCCGCAGGCACCAGCGGCGTCAGCCGCAGAGTCGCTGTGCCGTTTGGGTGTGGCGTGACACGCCCTTACAGCTCCTGCTGCTGTCGTATCTAGAAAAGAACACACCTTGAGGAAGTACGTCTTGTGCTACAGCACCAGCAGCACGTGCAGAGCAAGAAGACACGGCGCTTGATTCCAGGCGGTGTGAACGAAGCGTCCTGACAGTCTGTGCCAGCGCTGGTGTGCGTGCCAAAGCTTGGTGAAGCATGGCATCGACAACCGCTGCTTGGGCCGAGCGCCCACCTTGCCATACATCTCTTGCAGCTCCAGCTCCGGCCAGGGGTTGGGAGCGTCGGCAAGCCCCTGCCCCAGGCGGCTGCCACACACTGCGACCATCCTTTGCAGTGCCACCTGCGCGGCGGCCAGGCGGACTCAACAACAAAAAAATTGTTGCTACCTATTCAGCTCAGTGAACGTTGCATTGCACGGGTCTACGCATGCAACGGCTTTCCAAGGAAGAAGCACCTGGGTGTGTAGGCGCCGCAAGCACAGAGCATTGATGCACAAAGCAGCCATGCGCCCTTGCCCTTTCAGGCACCGGTTGGGGAGACCTTGGTGCAACATAGCGCGTGCAACGGTAGTCAGTGTTCGATTGTGTGTTCGGCACTGAACAAGCTCGGGAGCCCTGCACTCCAGACCCCACAAGACCCCGAGAAGGTCTGTCTCGGAGCTCCGAGCCTTGTACTTTTGTTTGGGCCTCACCTTACACTCTGTGTCTGACCGTGAAGTAAGAACCTGCAGAGGAAGCTATGGCACGCCTCATCAGCTGTGTGGCAGTCTTCCTATTGGCGGCATGTGCTCATGGCCAGGTCGCTGCTCCAGCGACGGCCGTGAGCGGCTCGACAGGGAGCGCCTCCGCGTCGGCATCCAGTGGCTCGACGTCACCCCTCGACCTGCTTCCCAACCTTATGAACGGTGCTCGGGCACCCTTGCGAGTTTCATAGATCAACATGCTGCCCGCCATCTGCAGGTAACACTTGAAGCTTGCAAGCCTAAGGTGCGCCAGTGGCGTCGCAGGCGTCACCTCCGCGCTGTCGTCTGTGCTGCCAGACCTCGGCTCTGAGCTAGTGAACGGCTACCAGGCAACCTTGACGGTGCGCGCCGCACCCTGCCTCTGCGCGCGGTGTCCGCCGCACGCGTGTGCGCAGTGTATGCGAAGCAGCTCCCGAGCAAACATCATTATCAGCACCAGCCGCGTATCTGCATTCTGCGTATGAGTGAGCAGCAGCGAGAGAGGGCGCTGGCGAGGTCGACAGCATGGCAGCTTGGGCCTGCTACGTGGCAGTGCAACTTGAGGCAGTATGAGATGGTGGAAGAGGGCATGGTACACCGTAGTGCACAGTGGGTGTTCCTCTCAAACCAGGGGCTTTGCCTGCAATGCAGGCACCCCAACTACTGACCTGAGCACACGCTCACCTGACCTGACCTGAGCACACGTGCAACCCGCCGCGGCGGGTGAAACTGAGCCATGTCACTGCCTGTCGGCCAGCTTTTCATGGCAGGGTAAGCAACTGTTCTGCCTCAAAGGCATAGCTCGGCAAAGCAGCACATATGCCTGCGGCCGCCAGCGCAGCGCCCCAATAGACTCTGGCAGCAGCATGCGCTACCCTCGCTGCCCAACCCCTGGCGCGCGGCGCGGCAGGGCGCCCTGGGCATGTTTAGCGCGCTGGCGGCCAGCATTGAGGGCACGACGGCCACTACCGGCGCCAACCTGGCGGCCACGCAGGCGGCGGCCGCCGCGACCGTGGCCGGCGCCGCCACGGGCGTGGACACCGTCGCGTCCCAGGCGACCAGCGCCGCGACCTCGGCCACGGACGCCGCGAGCGCCCTGGTCGCCGGCGCCGTGCAGGCGCGCCGGGGCCTACCATATGCATAGCAGTTGCAGCCCTGGATGGGCAGGGCGCGCTCTGCACAGGGGGTTCAGCAGTGTTCCTGTCGGAGTAGAGTGTTCCTGACGCTTGCAGGACCCTGGCAGGTGGCACGCCTGGCGAGGCTGCAAGGCATAGAGTGTGCACCCCTGGGCCGCTGCACTGCATGCTGCCGCACAGCCACACATGAATGCGATTCTCTTTAATGCTCTGCAATGCTCTGCAGCGGTGAGCGCTCGCTGGGCCGCGCGCGCAGGGCGCCCAGGATGCGGCGGCGTCGGCCGCGCAGGCGCTGCTGACCGAGGTGGTCGGCCGCGCGGAGAGCGCGCTCAGCTCGATCGGCGGCATCGCCGACAACCTGGAGCTGCTGTACGGCAAGTACGAGGACGCATTCTGCGAGCAGGCGTACATGAAACCCTCCGTCTGGATGCCGCCCAACGTCACGGGTGCGCGGGAAGCTCTGCCGCAGGCCCTCAGCCTTGTGCACCCCATTCTGTCCGTCTGATTGCCGCCCAGCGCCACGGGTGCGTTGACATGCTCTGCTGTGCGCCCTCAGCCAGACAGAGGTCGCAGCGCGGCTGTGCGCAGGCACGCTGCGGCCAGGGCTGTGCAGAGCACCCACACAGGCAGGTCGAGTGCACCAGTTCAGACTGCTGCATGCTGCCTTGCGACCTCGAGCGCGGATGCAGCTACTGAGACATGCGCATGCCGCGCAGGCCTTGGCTTCCAGGTCGACTTCGTGCTGGGCCAGTGCGAGCTGAGCGGCGACCCCATCCCGACCTTCGGCTGCACGGGCCCCTCGGCTACGTTCACCACCACGCCCGCCAGCTTCACCGCCAAGTACAAGTCGGCGGTGGAGTTTGTCGGCGAGGCACGCGCCCGCCACGCGCCTGCCCGCCCGGCCCCTGACTGAGTGGCTACCGCCCCTGCTACGCACCTGCTGCTCAGTGCTTTGTGTTTATATAGGCATGCCCGTTTGCTGTGACTTGCTGCCGCCGTCTTGCCTGGTGCACCGTACACCGGCCAGCCTCCGCGTCAGACATGCAGCTCATGGTGCTGCCAGCCCTACCCATGCCATGCGTCAGTGCACGCAAGGTTTGCGCGAGTCAGCAGTCGTGTTGCGTGTACGTGTCAGTCTGATTTCTGCTATGCCGAGCGCACTCCGCAGCAGGGCATGCAGACGATGTCGCATGCACGGCACCACATGCCTGCATGCATGTTGGCAGCATGCAGCCCATCATTGCGCGCGTGACGCCGGCGCAACCGGGGGCGCGCGCGCAGCAATGCGCCATCACCAAGACCTTCGGCGTGCAGACCAGCGAGGTGCTCTTTGTATTCGACCCCAAGGCAGACCCGATCCTGCACCTCGGGCCTGTCTCCGAAAGGATCAACGACGCCATCTCGAACGTGAGATCCGGCCTTGCCCCGCATTAACCTGTGCATCACTCGCACCTGCATGTGACACTGCTTGTTGCAGGGCAACATCGCCACGCATGCGGCTGTGTCATCTGGGTTCCTCTGTGTCACCTGCCTGCACCCGACAGGCTGCTGCGCACCCGGCCTGCTTGCAGCCGCGGCAGCGCCGGCCAGGGTCAGGGTATAAACGCGCCCCTCGCTGCCGCAGGTGTTCAATCTCGTCGGAGCGCGGTCGGTGTCCAGCACGAGCGCGGTTGCCAACAGCACCGGCGCCGCCGGGGCCGTCGCAGCGGCGCCGGGGTCCGGCGTCGCCGCGCCGGCCAGCCCCCCGGCAGCAGCGCCCCAGGCTGCCACAGCCAGTACCACCGCTCCGCAGACTGCTGCAGCGGCACCCGCTGTGCGGCCGGCTGCGGCCTCGGCAGCCGCGTCCACGGGGTCCGGGGCATCCAGCCCGACGCTGGGGCCGCTGACGCAGGCCATTACAGCCGCCTTGTCCTCGGGCGGCCGTCGCTAGCCCTTGCCTGGGTGATGCTTGGTGCAGGGCTGCTGGTCACGGCGATGGGGTGTCTTGCTTGCTTGAGGGGTACTGCATGCAGTAGCAAGAGTGGGTGGGGATGTATACTGGTACGTCTGCACCAGTATGAGTCCGCAAGCGCATATCATTGACAGTGCTCATGCTTACATCAGCCTTGAGCAACCTGCAACATTTCACATGTCAACAAGCTTGCCACTGCTCCGCCAATGTGCACACCATGCAGAGAGCTGCAATGCTGTCATCCCAGGAAAAGCCTCAGAGGGCAGAGCAGGGGGCATGTTGCGCGCCGCACGATTGGTGCTGGCGTGTTCACGCGCGCACAGCTGCACGCCAGCAGCCTGCACATGCTGGCTTGGGCACCGCTTTTACAAAAACAACCAGACAACCTCCGGCGCGCACGCACAACCCCCAGGTTTTGGCGGGCTTGATCGTAGCTGGGAAGCATGCTCGCGCAGGACCGTGGGCCCCGCGGCCTGCGCCCACCTCAGCCAAGCCATGACGCAGAAGTGCAAACCAGGCCAGCCCCTCGGAGCCCTCCTCTGCCTGGCCTCCTTCCACGGCCCCGTCCGCAAACAGTGCAGCTAACAGCGGCAGCGGGGCATGGCCCCAAGCGCTCCCCCTCAGGCTCAGCCCCGTCGCAGTCAGGGCGTCGCTGGCACCAGGCGGCGAGCGCGCGCCGCTGCGCCCGGCGGGCCCTTGCCGCGCCTGTACCGCGGCCCTACCCTAGCCTAACCTCACTGGCACCAGGCGGTGAGCGCGAGGCGTTCGGCGCTGCAGGGCAGCACCGCATGCTCCACCGCGCCGGCCAGGAACAGCACCAGGCGGCCGCCCAGCGGCGCCACGTCCACCACCGCCTGCGCACCCACCTCCAGGCGCTCCATGCTGCCTCCCGGCTCCGACGCGCCCTCCCTGCCGCAGCGGACTGGGCTCAGCATGTTGAATGATGTGGATCATGCATCGCATCTCAGCAGCTCGCGGTAGCGCTGCAGGGCGGCGCTCTGCCGCACTCCGCGCTCATCTATGCCGCTGCGGCAGGCCGGCGGGCTGCGGCTCGGAATAGCTGGGAGCACGCGATGTCACCCCACACGTGCGGGAGCCTGGGATGTGCGACTCCTGACCAGGTGTCGCACAGGGTAGGGTTGTGGATGTGCGGCTGGGGCTGCACAGGGTAGGGTTGGGACGAAGGGCTGCCGACCAGGCGCCGCACCGCGCATGCCGCGAGTGGCCGTCCACGGAGCCGTCGCCGTCCACGCTGCTGCCCTCGGCCAGGCTGCCGCCGGCGCTCGCCTGCCCGCGACAATGCAAGCTTCATCCGACTGGCCCACAGAGTTGCATGCAGTGCCCTCGAGCGCCAACACTGACATCGTACCTGTTCCTGCCACAATTTACGCACGACCCGCTATCTCACCCGCGTCTGCTCCAGCCTGTTCAGGTCGGAGCGGCACCCTGCAAGCCCCAGCAGCGCCGAGCAGCACAGCGAAGCGCTGCACCAACAGGCATAGCAGGCAAGCCTGTCCAACATTAAACCCACCCGCAAGCTCTCCTGTGACAGCGCCGCGCAAGCGGCGGCGCGCCTGCGCGATCATGCTGCTGGCGATGCTGCCGGCGCCCAGCAGCGACGGCCCATGCGCGCCCGCCGGCAGGTGCGGCTCTGAGTGTACCGACCCCGCGTCGCTGGTCGGGTCTGCGAAGGACCCGCCGCCGTCGCTGGAGCCCAGCTTGCCCGCATGGCTCCACGCGTCGCTCGCGTGCTCGCCTATGACGCAATCTGCTCTGTCGGCAGCAGCCATGCATGCAGCGGCTTGATCATTCGATTTTCATTTAGTCAGGCAACTGGCGTCTGCACAGCAGTGCAACAGTGCCAGCGCGCGAAAACCTGACAAGACAGAGGCGAGCAGTGTTCCATGACATCTGACAAGGTTTGCATTCGTGCTGCGCGCGCAACGGCGTCGCAGAATTGTCGCCTGTTGGGGCAAGCAATCTGGCGGGAGCTGTCGGGCAAGGTATGAGGTTTGCGGAGCGCGCGCCTGGCTCGCCGCAGTGGCTGCCGGCGTCACCGTTGGCGTCCGCAAAGCCGAAGAAGCGCACGCTCCCGGCGCCCGCCGCCAGCCCATGGCCCGCGGTGCCGTTAGCGAGGCCGTGCGCGGCACCGGTGCCCGCACCCGCGTGGTGGCCCGGCCCTGCAGGCTGCCCGCGGGACGCGCCGGCTGCCTCGTGCACGCCGTTGGCGGCGCTTGCGCCAGGGTCCCACCCCAGCCCGACCCTGCGGCTCCCGAGTGCGGCATCCGCCGGCGGCCGCGCCGGCCCCGCCGCGGGGTCCCGCGCGGCCGCGTCCCTGGGGGAGGGGCCGCCGTCGGGGGCATGCGCGCCCGCCGCGCCGTTTGCTGGCGCGCCGGGCGTCGGCGCGGGCGCGGCGCCGTCCGCGGCGCCGGCGCCGGGGGCGGCCGGGGCAGCGGGTGCAGAGGCGGGGTGCGCGGCGGAGTCCAGCCGCGGCGGCGGCCACAGCCGCAGCTTGCCGCCGTGCGAGGGCGCCCAGCTGAGGTTGGCATACAGGATGGCCGTGACCTGCGGCGGCGGGCCCGCCTGCGGTCAGCACTTCAGCAGCCACACTGTGTGAAGGCGTGCATGGCAGTGGACAACAAGCGCTGTGGCCGCTTCCACAGCAGCCCCGGCTCCAGCTTGAGCTGGGCGTGTCCTGAGCTGGAAGGTGACACGCCTGCAGGCACGCAGGGTCTTGTTCCACCCTGTGTGACAGGGTGGAGTCAGCAGGGCGCATGTTTTCATTCACTCCAGGCAGGCAGGCTGTGATGAGCGGCTGACGCAGGTGCTTCGGAGAGCAGGGAGGGCCGGCGCATGGTGAAGCAAGGGTTGCGCCAGGGCAGCGCGCACCCGGCGCTGGTGGTCCTCGCTGCCGTCGTCGGGCAGCGCGTCGCGGTGGCGCACGTACTGCGCGCCGCCGCCGGGGTAGAGCGCCAGCTGGTACTCAGCCGCGCGCTGCCGCAGCGCCATCGCCTCCGCCAGGTCCTCCTGGATATCACGATGATAGGTTAGGGCATCACCTACCCCATCAGGCCATCGCCTCATCACCGTCAGGTCCTCCTGCCGCACGCGCGCGCCCGTCGCCCCCCGGCCGGCGCTGGCTGAGCAGGGGTCCTGAACAGGGTTGATAAACAGGGTTTATGAGCAGGGCGCAGCCATGCGGTCAGCCCCCACACTGGTATCCCTTCCCTGAATCTACCCTGAGCAGGAGCGCCCGTCTTGCATAACAGCCAGGTGTGAGTGAACAGGGCGCGGCTACGGTGTCGCTATCTCGGGCTTGCTGCATTGTGCAAGCCACTGGCAGTCGTCCAAAATCACGGGATGCGGTCTCGCCTGATGAGGGCATTCCGCGACGCGCCGGGGCTCGCACGGCAGAGCACCTTTTGACGCGGCTGCCCTGCACTCATGGTGCCCAGGCGCCTGCCCTGGGTGCTGTCGCGCCTGCTCTGCCCTGACGCTGCGATCCCTGCCCCCAGCCACTGCCGCGCGCCTGCAACCTCGCACAACAGCCGACCCTGCACTCTGTACGATCACACGAGCTGGCCCTGCGAAGGTCCTGGCTTGGGCCGCAGCGCGCGCCTGCAGCTCCTGCAGCGCGTGCACCGCGGCCGCCAGGCCGGCGCTGGTGGCGGGCGCGCGGCCCGGGTGCAGCCACAGGATGTAGTCGCCGCGCGCGGCGCGATCTGCGCGGGCGCACAAGCCCAGTGAGGCTCAGCCAAGCCGCGCACGCAATGCGACAGCACACGCGACCGGGAAGTGTGACTGACTGTCTGACAGCAGAAGCAGCCGTGCTGACAAATGAGCGCTCGCCGTGGCTCCTTGGAGAGCTCCTTCCTACACGCACGGGCATCTACAAATACTCCTGGCATCAAGCCGTGCCCGATGCTGAGAGATGCAGCAGCCGCGCTGGCAGCATCAGCCACGCCGGCCGTACTACACAGGTCGGGGCGTGCCAGCATAGCAGAGCGCAATGTGCGACCGGGCGCGCATGCACAGAGCCTGCATGCACGGCGCAGCCGAGCGGGAGCGCCGGGCCCCGCGGCAGCCGAGCAAGCACCTGTGCACTGCGCGGCGCGCTTCTCCTCAGGGCTGCTGCTGCTGCCCAGGCCCATGCGCGCGGCCTCCACGAAGCGGCCTGAACCAACCCGCGGTCGCTTGATCGGTTATTAATAGGAAGGAACAGAGTGTCTAGCTCAGTCCGTATCTCGTGATGCTGAGCAGTGCACACACAGCTGTGCCGCACTGCCAGCATTCATTCTCTTGTCAGCGAAGTGTTGCATGCCACACCGGCGTGGGTCAAGAGGGTCGGAGATGAGTTGGTGAGCGCTCACTGACAGGTAGGCGCTGTGAAGCAGCTGGCGGGCGCACCCTGGCGCTGCAGCGTGTGCGCGTCGGCGCGTACACGCGCGGCCACCTCCCGCGTCACAAAGTTATCCACAACGAGGTACCTGCCGCGCAGACACCGTGTTGCCATGCAGCCGGGCACCGCTGCATCCGGAAGGCACCAGGCACTGCACTTGCCCGCCTCATACATGTGTGTCATATGCCAGAGGTGCCTGTCCGCACGGTCCCAGCAGTGAGCAGCAGCACACGAAGCTCCTCCACCAGAAACTGAAGGGCATGCATGTGTGATCCCGCGTCACTCTGCACACCTCCATGCCTGGAAGGAAGGAGTGATATGATAATATGATGTCATGGGTGACAACGGCAAGCTCTGCATGTCGTTGACCCTCACAGCAGCACGCGCGGGGTGTCTGGCTCACCCGCTGTGCCGCAACGCGTCCACTTGCTCCCACGTCAGGCGCTTCAGCGCAGGCGGGGTGCGCGCTGGTGGCCTGAACAGCCGCGCGCAGACCTGCCGGGGGTGCGCTTGTCAGTTGTGCTCAGATGCTTGCAGATGGTGCAAGCCGCGTGCCCCACCCCCGGCTGAGAGGGGGTGCTGGTGGACGGTGACGTTTTCGTGCTGACGCTCATAGCGGGTGGTATCTCTGCTGCTGGCAGCTCGCATATCAGAGTGTGCCCAGAATGCGCTAGAAAGAGAACCCGGACGGCGAGTGCCTGTCGCCGTGCAGGGCAAAACGTGGAGGGGTCAGTGCAGGGCAGCAATCGTGCATGTCAGGGACTGTGCGACACGCTCGCCGCCAGCGCCGACCTAGGCTGCGTCAGTGAGAGCACCACGCCCTTCAAGGCGCTCCCCTCAGCAGTGTCCACGCCGTATGTTGCACGTCGCAGACTGGTGCTGCACTGCTGTTGAGGCTCAAGTCCGAACCCGGCTGGTTGCAACACGAGCTGGGTCTTGTCATGCACGGGCGGGTGCCTTCGTTGCCTCCAAAAAGCAGGTAGTGGCAATCAGTGCAAGTGCTGTCTCAGGTGCCCCACCCTCTAGCCAGCTCAATCGGGCGTCGGAGCATGTATTGCATGGGCTCAAAACAGCGCAGCTCTCCAGTGCCTGGCTCACCGTGCACGTCACAGGGCAGTGCTTGCGCACGCGCCGCGCCCCCCCCTGCTCACGCCCCAGCTGCAGCCCCCTGCTCACGCCCCAGCTGCAGCCCAGAGCGGCGGCGACGCGCCTGCAGCGCGGGCTCAATCTGGTCCAGCTCGCGCAGCAGGTCGCCCTCGGCCACCTCAACATGCTCCTCCTCCTCGTCGCCCTCGCCCAGCGTCTCGATGCCGCGGTCGTACGCGCGGCTGGGCTTCTCCTCGCCGAAGATGGCGAGGCTGGCGATGCGCGAGGACAGCGACGCGGTCGTCGCAAGCGAGCTCAGGCTGTTGCGGTCGCACTCCACGTCGGCCTCGCCGTGCGCGCTGCCGCCCCCCTCCATGCTCTTTGTCTGTGAGTGAGGTGCCTGCGCAGCCTAGGCGCTTGCCTCAGAGCGCAAGGCCAGCCTTTGGAAAAATATGCCCAGGGTTGCTGCAGGTGTTATTGCCAGCACTAGCTTAACTTTCACAGCCACTGTCGTCTTGTTGTGTGCAGCTACATCTGTAGCGTGTCATCAGGATGCCCTGCTGGCCGTTGGCGGCGGGCACGCAGCCGCCGTCCTGCAAACAGGTGGGCATGCACGCAATTTTCAGTATGCGCTCTGAGTTTCCGTTCCTGCCGGCTGTAAATTGTGTCACGTGTGCAGGCTATGCCTACGCAGCAACTGGCAAGCGCAGCTCGCAGGCTGCTGAGCCTGCGCAGCGTAAAAGCCGCGCCGTGCATGGCCCCCCGCATGGTGTGCCCGCGCTGGGCCCCGGCCGGCCTTGGAAGCGGCCAGGGCACGGCGCCGGCCTGCGGACATGCCCACCACGGGCCAGACAGGGGCTTTGCGAGCTGCGCGGCCGCGCCCGGCAGGGCGAGCACGCTGCATGCAGACAGCCCGGCGCATGGCCAGCAGCCGACGCTCGGCTGGCCGCCCAGCGGGCCCCCAGACCCGGGCGACGCCGCGCCGTCTCGGGCCCACGCCAGCGCCGCATTGCCCGAGCCCAGAGCGCACAGCCCCCCCGCGCCCGCCGGCCGCGACGCGGCAGGCGCGGCTGGGCGGGCGGAGGGGCTGGGCCGCCCGGCTGTGCAGCGCGGCGAACAGGCTGGCGCTCGCTTGCCCGGCGCAAGTGTGCGCCCTGAGCCCGCAGCAGCTGCGGACGGAGGCCCCCTCGGGACGGGCGCGGCGCCTGCAGCAGCAGCACAGGCGCGCCCAGGCTCGCTCGGCGGGGCGCCGCGCCCTGAGCCCGGGTGGGCAGCTGCGGCGGCTGCCAGCGCTCCCAAGGCGGGCGCCGCGCAGCGGCGTGACCTGACGCCACAGGTTGGGGGCAACGGAGCAGCGGACGGCGCGCGCGCGCCGGCCAGCAGCGGGGATGAGGCCATGCCGGCGCTCGGGCAGCCGCGGAGCCTCAGTGCGGGGCGCGCCATGCTGGCCGGGCAGGTCGCGCCTGGCGCCAACGGAGCGGCCCCTGCGTCAGGCCCTGGCGAGCAGGGCCCCGACAGTGCAGGCAGCCATGCAGCCGCGAGCAATGGGGCGTTCGGCGCACACCGCGCCGCTGCGCACAGCACCTACATCTGTGAGCTGCGCCTCAGGTACGAGCGCGGACTCTCGCCAGCCCACGTCCGTTCGTCACTGCTCGCGAAGCACTCCTTGCCGCTGCTTTTGCACCTGGCAGTCAGCTCGTCGTGCGCGCTGCATGGTTCCCAATGCAGGCCAACGAGTCTGTATGGGACTTGGGGCACTGTGGCCAGTTTCGGCGCTCTTGCCACGCCCAACAAGCAAGGGCGGGCGGGCGCTGCGCGCCGCAGGAATTTTGCGCTCGTAGAGGACGAGACCGTCGCGCTCGGCCCGGGCCTCAACGTCATCACGGGCGAGAGCGGCGCGGGCAAGTCGGTGCGCTGCGCCAGCCCGCGCCGCGTGCGACGCGCGCGGGCCTGCCCCCGCCCTACCCCCTACCCTAATCCCCGGACCACCCAGCACGTGCAACGCGCGCGGCTCTACCCCCGCCCTAACCCCCTACCATACCCCTGGGCCACCCAACACGCGCGGCGCGCGCAGCCCTGCTTTCGGCTTGCGGCGGCTGCGGCCCAGAGCGCAGCGCGGGCCGCGCATGGGCCGCGTGTGCGCAGGGGTGACCTGTGACGGGGGGTGGCGCGCAGGTGCTGGTGAGCGCGCTGGGGCAGGTGCTGGGCGCGGTCGCGGCGGAGGGCTGCATCCGGCCGCCGGCGGATGTGGCGGTGGTCGAGGCCGCCGTGCGCCTGTCCGGGCCTTCCCAGGTGGCACTCCCCGCGCCCGCCGCCGCGCCGCCTGCACGCTGCAGCTGCAGTCCAGGAGCTGTCGAGCTTGTGAGACAGAGCTTGCAGGAGTGAGTGCGACAAGCGGCGGGAGCTTTCACCGCCGCGCACAGCGTGGCGCCCCGGGCCCGCCGCCGCGCCTGCGCCGCGGGGGCGGCGTTCTCTCTTTCCTTCTGTCGCAGGCGCCTGACGCGGTTCATCCTGGGGTTTATCCTGGGGTTTATCCTGGCGCGCAGGCGGGCCTGCGGGAGCTGCTGCGCGGCCTGGGCCTGCCGGCGCGCGCGCTGCCGGGGCCGCTGCTGCGCCTGCGCCGCGAGGTGTCCTCGGCGGGCGCCGGCGGCGGCGTGCGCAGCCGCTGCTTCGTCAACGGCGCCGCCACGCCGCTGCGCGTGCTGCGCGAGGTCGGCGCTGCGCTCGTGGACGTCAACGGGCAGCACGCTGCGCAGACGCTTCGGCGCGCGCCCGCCGCCCCTGCCACCCCCTGCCGCAGGGCAGCGCTGCTGGACCGCTCCAGCGCTCGTCAAGGCTCTTGAACGAGGTTAGGGTTAAGTTTAACCCTAACCCTGAATCCATCTCCTGATGATGCCTGATTAGGCGCCGTGGGTGCGGCGCAGAGACGCGGGCACGCAGGTGGCGCTGCTGGACCGCATCGCGGGCGCGGCACGCGGCGCGGCGCGATTCGGGTCCGGGTTGCGCCGCCTGCGCGGCCTGGAGGCGGAGGCCGCGGCGCTGGACGCGCTGGGCGGCGCGGCGCAGCGCGGCGCGCTGCAGGCCATGGTCGACCAGGCGCGCGCGCGCGCCGCGCCCTGCGCCCGCTTGTCCCGAAAACGCAGCCCGATAGGGTATGGGTTTGCCCCTAGCTCGAGGCTGCATGGGTCCTGGCAGCTTGCCCGTGCTGGGGACCCCCCGCTGGGGAGCCCCCGCTGGGGAAGATAGAACAGGGGTGGGGAGCTTGCCAGTGCGAGCCCCTTCCTCCTGCTCCAGCAAAAGGTCGCCGCATTTGGGACCTGCACCCTGCTGCAGCGAGCGGGGCAGGCGCAGCTGCCTGCGGCCCGGCACGGCGTGCAAAGCACGCGCCAGCTTAGCGGATCGTCCCAAGGCAGGAAGGGCTGGCAGTGCGTCCCTAAGCACGAATAACCATACAGGGCACGCTCCTTACCCGCACTCCCTCTGAATGCCATTCCCCAGGAGTGACAGCGCAGGGCGCATTTTGGGAAACAGAGAAGAGCGAAGCGGGAGGAGGCGGCGAGCCGAGCGCGCGCTGCCAGGTGCACGCGGCGGCGCTGGAGGTGGGCGAGGAGCGGGCGCTGCGGCGGCGCCTGCGCCGCATGACCGAGCGCCGCGGCGCCGTGGCGCGCTGCCAGCTGGTCGGGCAGGCGCTGGCGGGCGAGGGCGGCGGCGGCGCGGGCGGCCTGGACGACGGCCTGCGCACCGTGGAGGGCCACCTGAGCGCGATCCTGGGCGTCGAGGAGGCGCACGCCGCGCTGGCGGGCGGCGCTGGGGAGCCCGACCCTAACCCCGATCAATACCTTGATACAAATCCCGAGCCTGACGCCGCCGACGACGGCGCGGCCGCAGCCGTGGAGGCGGCGCTGAGCGACGTCTCGCGCGCGCGCGCTGCGCTGGCCGACGCGGGCGCCAAGGCAGGCTGCCCCCCGCGGCCCGCGCTTTGCAGAGACTGTTTGCACCGAGACAGGGCATTGTACATGGCGAAGAGCATGGCTAGCTTTGTTTCTGTCTGCAACGGGAGCCTTGCGTGATTGTGTCACAGCCTTGCTTCTCTCAAGCAGTTGCTATAGGCTGTGAACTTGGCAGACTGCGCACCCTTGAGCTGCCGCGTGCGAGCGGCTCAGCAGTCGAAGGTCACCACGGCTCCTGGACGGGACAGGCATCAACGCAGGTGGCGGCATATGCGAAGCACTTCAGCTGCCTGGAGCTGGACTATGACGATGCCGCCGCGCGCCTGCGCACGCTTGAGCGCCTGTTCAGGCACGCCTCGCGGCTGCGCCCCACATGATCCGCGCGCTCTGTAGCAGCAGCTGGGCACAGCGCGCGCGAGCGTATAAACGTCGAGGGGCCTGCGACACGGCGGCGTCATGGAGTCTGCCCTAGCGCCCTCAAGGAGGCTTGGAATGCTATGCCGATCGTTGCACACGCTCATGCGTGTGGACGCGGCACAGTTGCATGGGCGGACTCGAGTCGCCAGCGCGTAAGCGTAGCGCTGCGCCGGAAGCGGGCCGGCGGGGCTGACGGCGAGCGCCGGGCCCACTGTGTGCGTGGTGCCTGCCGCATCGGCCTCCAGCCCGCACACAGGTCAGGCGCCGATGCGCGCGCGTGCACGGCAGCTCCTCCAAAATCACCACCTCCTCTTACCCTCCGCGCGTCACCCACTCCTGTGGTTTAGGATTGGGCCTAGGGCTAAGAAGCGGCTCCAGCGCAGGCGGCACGACTGCGCGGGCAGCGACGAGCTGCTGGCGCGCGTGCGCGGCGCCGAGGCGGACCTGGACCGCTGGTTCGAGATGGAGGGGCGGCGCGCCGGCATGGGCGCCGAGCTCGCGGCCCTGCGCGGCGAGCTGGCCGCGCAGGCCGCCGCTCTGAGCCAGGCCCGCAGGTGGGGCCTCTCTGCGCCGTGGTTGCGCTTGCCCTAGGTTGTGCTGGAAAGAGGAGTGTGTGACAGCTGCAATGCGAGCTCGCCGTATACCAGCCGTGTCACTGCGCTGTGCGTTTGCTGTTGGAGAGGGGAGGGACAAGCGGCTCAAGTTGCGACCACGCGTGCTGGAAATTGAAACCGTGTTTGTAGCTGCAGCTGGGTTGGCAGCTCATGGCCGCCCATGCACCCGCGACAGGCGCCGGCGCGGCTGACGCCCGGCGCGGCCGCGCAGGGCGGCGGCGGGGCGGCTGCAGTGCGCGGTGGAGGCGTGCCTGGCCGACCTGGCCATGGCGGGGTCGCGCTTTGACGTGCGCATCGGCTGGGAGCCCGCGGCGGCCGGGGTGCGCACCCCGCGCAGGCCCGCGCATGCTGCGCGCCAGCGCGCTCCTCACACATGTGTCCCGACCGCCAGGCGTGCTGCGGTGCTGCACGCCCTGCTGAGTGTGGCGCGCTGGCAGCATGGCTGGCTCAACCGGATGCGGACGTGTGCGCTAGCGCGCAGCGGGGCGCGGTCGGGTGTCGGACAGATGGGCACGCAGCAGGGCGCGGCCGGCGTATGTTGGCTAGGGTTAGGGCTTAGGGCAAGGCAAAGGCGTGCAGGCGGCGGGCGCACTGGCGGTGCCGGCCGAGTTGGCGGACGCGGTGTACGAGCGCGGCGACGCGTTCCTCGCGCGGCCGAGCGGCCTGGATGCGGTCGAGTTCCTGCTCGCGGCGGGGCCGGCCGAGCCGCTGCGGCCGCTGGCGCGCGCCCGCGCTCGCGCCGCCCTGCGTGCTTGAAGCCGCTGTGCGGTGTGTGTGAGCTTCCTGCATGTGGCGCAGCGCATGCGGTTGCAGTACCTAACTGCATCGTCTGAGCAGGGTCCACTGCGGCGCGGCATTGGTTTCAGTGCTGCATGGTTAGCAGCCTGCAGCCGCCAGCACCGTGGCACAGACGATGCGCCTGTCTGGAAGAAACGTGCGGCAATGTGTCCAAGAGTCTGACTGAAGAGCTGCGGCCCAGCGGGCGAGCACTGCTGCATGCGCCTGATTTTTCGCTTGATTTGGCGCGAGCGCTCCAGGGCGCGGTGGCGTCCGGCGGCGAGAGCGCGCGCATCATGCTCGCGCTCAAGGCGGCGCCGGCCGCGGCGGTCGCCGACAGTGAGGCGGCGGCCGCCTCGGCGGCAGCGCAAGGCGCCGAAGCAGGCGCGCCTCTGCGAGTGGTCTGGGAGCGACCCTGGGGCGTGCTGTGGTATGTTGTCGCGGCACCAGTCCTGATGTCTCATCAGTTGCGTGGCAGTTAGGTGGCAGTACGGCCCAGCCCAGGCTCTGCAGGGGAATGCGCGAGAATGGCCGCAGCGGTTGTGTGGGAGGCCGACGCGCCGCCTGCACCAACGAGGCCGTTGGCATTTGCAGCACGTTGTCAGGCAACCCTGTGCCCCAGTATGCGTCTGGATCACAGCTGTGTCGCATACTCGCAGGTTCGCGCCAGGACGTGCTTGCGGCCCCAGCGGTCAACGGCGCCGGCGTGCTCGTCATCGAAGGCCTGCCCGGCCGCGGCGACCTGCTGCTCAACCTCGGGCACGACGCCGGCGGGCTGTTTGGCGCCGCGGCCGCGTCAGGCGCGCCCCCGTAGCTGGCGCTGGCCTTGCTTGCTGCACACCGGGCGCCCTGACGGACAACATGGCACTGACAACATATGCTGCCAATGTGTGGCGTGGAATGCAGGATGTGCTACAGACTCGGCCGGGAAATTCTGGATCAGCGCGAGCGTGACTGTTGCATATCTGGCAAGTACAACAGGCCTCACTCGGACACGCAAGAGCCTGACGGCAAGAGCGCCTTGCAGATGATGAGCCCGCGCTGTTGGGAGAGGCCGTGGGCGCGCCTGTGCTCGTGCTGGACGAAATGGACTCAGGCGTGGGCGGGCGCCTGGGCGGCGCCGTGGGCGCGCTGCTGCGGCGCATGACCCGCGGCGGCAGCGACGGCAACGCGGGCGGCGGCGCCGCGGCGCAGATCCTGTGCGTCTCGCACCTGCCGCAGGCGCGGCCCCAGCGCTGCCCGTGCTCCAAGGTTAGGGTAGGGTAGGGCAGGGCAGGCGCAGATCCTGTGCATTTCGCTCTTGCCGCAGGCGCTGGCGCTGCGGAGCGGGCTGCGCGCGCGCCCGCAGCGCCTGGCGCGCGCGCCGTCAATGGCTGAGCACTCTGCCTTCCTTGTCGTGCGAGAGGATGCGGTCACAGCGCTGCACAGCCCCATGCGCTCGCGCTGGTCAAGCCATCAGCCTCCAGCCGCCATCGGCGTTTCAGCGCTGAGCGGCGGCGGCCTGGGCCGCCAGGTGGCCGCGCACGCAGAGCACCACATCTGCGTGCGCAAGGCGGCCGGCGCGGACGGGCGCGCGCTGACGCGCTTCGAGGCGCTGGCCGCCGACGCGCGCGCCGAGGAGGTGGCCGCCATGCTCGGCCTAGGCCGCGCGGAGGCGCTGCAGCTGCTGGCCGCCGCCCAGGGGTAGCGACCCTAACCCTAGTGACCCTAACCACCCGGGCACGCTGCTCCCCTGGGGTCGCCGCCTGTGCTGGGCCTGGGCAGTGTACTGGTTGCGCAGCTGTGCAGCGGCCGGGCTCGGCCGCTGTCCTGTCCTGTTCGACAATACTCAATGTTTGGCTAGGCTGGGTCTGTCACGATCGTGTGCAGGCGCTGCTGCACATGCAGGCCCGCTGTGTCAGTAGTGTAGCCTGCTTGCGGAATGCACCTTGCTCGGCAAGATGTAGTACACACATGAAGTAGCCCCTCGCCTTACAAATTGTTTGGTTCACACCCTCTTGTCTGTCCTGTTCCAGGCCCTGCTGCGTCTCCTTCTGCAATTGCCCACCCTGAGCTTTGGCATGGTTAAATGGATATTGGTGTACGCATAAGTAGTGCACGCATCAAGAAAGCGTCATGCGCATCTCACACCCTCCACACACAGTACTGATATCCCGCACCCCCATGTCTGGGCTTCCAAGAAAGGGGATTGGCGCTAACCATGCTCGTCTATTCTACACCGCTTCTTACCGGCGTGCGCAAACTTTCACGCCCCAAGCGCCTATGCCATCTACAGCTAGACCACCACTTTGCTAGAGAAGAAACCCCAGAACCACGACCCCTGTCGAACAGACAGAGGTGCGCCGGCGGTGCGCACGCAGGACCCGAACCTGACCCTAGCGCCGCGCGCGCTCAGCCCTGCGCCAGCGCCTGCGAGGCGCTCGCCTGCAGCTGGTGGATGTAGCGGAACAGGAGCCCCGCGCCCTCATGCGACTCGTAGCTGGGCACCAGCCACAGCACGACCAGCGTGGCCGCGCCCGCGCCGAACGAGGCGAGCAGGCACAGCTTGCACACGGCCGCCAGCAGCAGCCCCGGGCCCAGCGCCGCGTAGCAGATGAGCAGGAAGGGCGGGATGATGGCGTAGCCGGCCCACAGCACCGAGACGAGCAGCGTGGAGACGACTGCGTCGCGCACGGCGAGCTGCCAGGCGCCGACGCCGATCGAGGCGGCCAGCAGCGCGAAGAAGAGGCAGTGCAGCCAGATGTCGCCCACCGCGCTGCTGCCCAGGCGCCCCTTGCCCTTGGCGGTCGCCTTGAACGCCTGGCCGAGACAGACCCCACTGTTTTCCAAAGGGGCACGGCGCGTCATGCGTCGTGCGCAGGCAGCGCGCGCATGCTGATCCTCGCCAGGCAGCTTCGCTTCTGAACTCTATGCGCACCGAGCAGCAGCCAGTTATTTGAGCTAGGGCATGATGCATGATGACTTAATACATAAAAGAGAAAACCCTTGCCCGCAAGCTCAGCAAGTATATTAGCACTCTGACTTGCGCTTGTTGGCGTGTGCATAGCCGAGCAAGGCCGGGCATGCGAGGCGGGACGCACGATGCGGGTGAAGCAGCAGCACACGCGGCTGAGCAGCGAGCGCCAGGCGGCCTTCACGTACGCCCACCACATCAGCTGGTTGGCCACGTTCGCAAACCAGAGCGACTCGATGTGCCTGCGCGGACCCAACGCAATGGGTAAGCTGGTGCGGTGAGCAGCAGGATGTGGGTGACTTTACATGATAGTATGCAGCAGCGCGTCGCAACAAACGGGCATGGAGTGGTGGCAGTGCCAGTGCGCCGCGGCCACACTCACAGCACAACGTTTGTGCTACGCGCCATCGCATGTGCCTCCCAGCCACCAGCTAGAATTCTGAGTTGTGCAAGCAGAAAGCACGCTCTGCGCTCGCGCCACACAGCACATGCATGCAGGGCTCGATGTGCGCCGTCGCGACCCCCTCAACAGCCTGAAGGTGTGCCTGCTACCGCCATGTGCGCACCAGGGCACCCGCACGTAGTACAGCAGCGAGTGCATGGCCGCCGAGTAGAGCGTGAGCGCCAGCGCAAACTGCCGCGAGAGCACCAGCGGGAAGACGCCTGCGGGCAGGCCGCCTCACGGTCAGCCACAGCCCCTGAACATGTCCTGACGACAGCAAGCGTGGCGCCAGCTCTGATTTGCAGCGCCAGCAGGGCGGTAGGATCATGCACACTGTCAGGCCCTACCCTGACCCTAAGCATATCGGCCTTGGAGGCCGGCAGCGGAGCAGCTCGGGCGGGCCGCGCCGATCCAGATGGTGAGCAGCGGGATGAGCAGGAAGGTGAAGGTCGTCACGGCGCCCACGATGTACGACCACACGCCGCTGCAGTACATGATGCGGTCGAAGGGCCGCAGCCGGAACTGGAACAACGGGCAGCGCCGCAGGTTCAGGATGATCTGGAAGTGCTGCGCGCCCCGGCGGATGCGCGGGGCATAAGCGCCGCGCTTGCCGCGCATCCGCGCGCGCCTCGCCCGTCGGCCGAGCGCGGCGGAGGGAGGCTTGACATGCAAGTACACTATTATGATAGGGTTAGAGTAAGGGCAAGGTAGGGTGGGACGCACCCCCTTGGTCCAGCGCGAGCGCTGCTGGAAGCAGTTTCGGATCTCGGTCGGCGCCTCGCCGATGGCCAGGTACTCTTGCACGTAGCGGCAGCGCCAGCCCCACTTGGCCATCTCCATGCCCAGCGCAAAGTCCTCGGTCAGCGTGTACGTCGGCGAGCCGCCGGCCTCGCGGAACGCGCGCGCGCGCACCAGGAAGTTGGTGCCTGCGCGCGCGCGCGTCGTCGGCATCGGAGCCCCCCACAGCGCGCAGCGCCCCTGAGAGACAGCTTGACTTGTCACAAAAGCAGGACGGAACAACTTTGCTTATGGTTATGCCTTTTGATACAGCCGCACACACGCCGTCAGGCGGTAGCACAATCGTACATCATGTTCACTATCTCACCCGAAGCAATGCCAGTTCAGCACAATAACGAGTCACACTGCAAGGCGGCTCGGCACATATAGCGGCATAATGCCGCAGCAACCCCAAAGCAGCATGCTTCTGGGCCGGCACCGGTGCAGGAGATGAAGCCGAGCGCGTCGTAGCCGGGCTGCATGTACTCCCAGAAGTGCACGTTGGCGTGGTTGAAGATGTCGCAGGCCATGCGCAGGTTGTGGAAGCACTGCGGCGACAGCACCATGCCCACGTCGTCGCCGCCGTCGAACAGCGGCACCGTGCGCAGCCAGAACTGCGCGCGCGGGCGGCGGCTGGGCGCGCGGCACGGCGCGCCGCAAGCGCGCCACTGGGCCGGCATGGCCAGCCGGCACCCACTGCGCATGGCGCGCGCGCGCGGCCTTGCAGCTTGTGCGCGGCACGCCGCAGCCGGCGCGCTTGCGCAGCAGGCACAGTGAAGGTCCTAGGGCGTCACAGACTTGGCGGCCCGCTCTAACAAACAAACAGGTAACACGGCTGCGCTGCAGCACGCATCAGAAGGCGAGCAAACCCGTTAACACAACAGCCCCACATTGCAAGCATGTGGACGCCATCAAGAGTGCGCACCTCGCGCTTAGCGACCTGGTCGGCATCAAAGACGGCGATCAGCTCGTTGCCGGGAATGGACACGCCCTGCACGTAGGCAGTGCCGCATTCACGGCATATCGACGACCGAGCATTGCAGGATCCCTGACACAGCGGGAGCAGCGCACGCTGCTGCACGGCACGAGCTGCCTGAGCTGCCTGACAGATGATCAGCAAGCGCTCCAGCTGGCGCAACACGCGCGGGCCTGCCGCGCCAGGCGGCGCGCACATGCGGGCAGGCGGGGCCGCGCCTTGGGGTAGAGCTGCGACGCGCAGAAGTTGAGGTTGCCGGACTTCCCGTTCATCTCGCCGGGCGGCCGCGCGCGGCCGCTGACATACACCACGTCCTCACCTCGCAGGCCCTCCACCCACTTACGCTTCTCCGGGTCCTGCGCGCTATATGGTAGGGTTAGGGCTAGGGACAGGTCGAACCCGGTGAGGCGCCGGCGTGAGCCGGGCACGATGTCGCCCTGCAAGCCCGCCCACTCGCGCGCTGCTGCCCTGGGTCCTGCGCTCCCCTGGGCCCTGCGCGCTGGAGCATGGGGACCCAGCTGCCATGCAGCATGAACAGACGAAAAAAATAGAAACAGAGAAGTGTGCGCCCATGCCCTGAAAATGCCTGATGTGGTAATCCCAGCGACGATGCAGCCGGCCGCATCGGCCCCGGGGCGCCGCGCCTTGCCATCGTCGCACAGGTACACGGTGCGCGCGCAGCTGGCCGGCAGGTCCGCGGCCAGCGCCGCCAGCACCGTCCTTGCCACGATTTCGAGCTCCTCGCGGTAGCAGGGCACCAGCACGCGTACGTGATACGCCAGCCGCACCTGCCCGTGCGCGCGCGCGGCTCGGCACCCGTCTCTCTGCCACCAACAGTGGTGCGCGTTCCTGCCAGCTAGACCAGCATGAAGAGCTCAGCGACTCAGGCTCCCTGCGCCGACCGGGCGGCCGCGCGCCCAGGCGGCGTGGCAGCGCAGAGGGGCCCGACCATGGAAGTTTTGTGGCGGCAGAGGCGGACGCACTGGGTGCGACCTGCCCGCAACATGCCCTCAAGACCTTCCTCGACCGTCCAGCCGGGCATGCGGGGCACCCGCTGCACACTTCTGCTGAATGCGTGATGCGTGTTCCTTGCCGCTGGAGTATCAGTGGCTGACGAGCGGGTGGGGCATGCCTTGGGTAGCCCGGGGCGGTCGGCATCCGGCTCGTACACGGGGGCGTGCGGAGTGAAGAGCAAGTTGATGCCGTACAGTATGACAGTGCTGGCGCCCATGACCTCCACGACCAGCACGAGCACGCCGTACCTGTCGCGATGCTGGGCTCACCGACACTGCTCCGCATAGAAGCAGAGCAGACAGACACACCCGCTCTTCTGGATTCTGAGCATCAGAGCTGCTGCCAAAACCCTGTTTTGCTGTGCAACTTTGTTCTCCGCTCAATGAATTGATGCATGTAGCTCGGCACGTATACAAAGGACGAGCATGTCTGGGTATCAGGCTTTCAGGTTGTCGGGACATGCAGAATGGAGACTGCCGGGAGCTGCATGCGCCGGGCGTGCCACTGGTAGTGCAGCCCGAGGTTCAGCGTGGACGTCAGGCGCACGTACAGGTAGTAGCCCAGCGTGGCCAGGTAGAACATGAACAGCGCCCAGCCCAGCCTGCAGCCCGTCACTGCCAATGTTTGCTTTTCAGAGCAGCGTGATCAGAGCAGCGTGAACACAACAGTCAGAACCTGATGGTCCTCTTGCCTTGCAGTCAAGCACAGTCTCTGTGTACGGCGCACAGAAGGCAGCGCAGCGCAGCCACGGCGGGCGGTTGAGCGCCGCGGCGCGCAGCGGGCCGCACCAGTTGATGCTGATGCGCCGCCGGAAGCGGTGGCCCAGCATGCCCGGCGGCAGCGCCCTGGGCGCGCCCGCCCCGGGAGGCGGCGCCTCCACGTCTGTGATTTGAGCGGCCTTCACAGCCGCGCCGCCCGCAGGCGCGCGCGCCTGCGCCGGCGCCCACTCGGACGACTCGGCGCCCTCACTCTGCCGCGGCGCGGCCTCGGCCGCGCCGGACGCGGGCGCGGCCGCCGCCGCACGCGGCAGCTCGGGGTGCACGCGCTGGCCGCCCGCAAGGCCCTGGCTCCCGCAGCCGTGCCCGTAGGGCGCCAGGCGCGGCTGGCTGGGTGGCCACTCCCGCGCGCCCATCAGCGCTGCCGGCGCGCCTGCAGGCCGCGGCATCGGCCTCTCCCCTGCGCCCCGGCCCCGCACAGCCCGGGGCGGTCAGCCCCTCGCTTCGCCACGCACTCAGCCGGGCTCCACGTGCAGGCACACACCGCCTCTGACTGAGAGCGTTTCTTAAAGTGCAGCAGCAGAGTGTGCTGTGAGGCGTGCGCGCGCACCGTCGCCGGTGAAGACCGGCGGGTAGAGGATGCGGGGGAGGGCCTCCTGCTGCGCGCCACCTGGCCGCCCCGCCGCAGGCGCCGCAATGCTGACGACACACGCAGCGTCTGTGCCTGTGCAGCGGCGCGCCGGGCTCCTGGGGTGTGACAGTGTGGGAAGCTCTATGCTGCTGTCCTGCAGAAGCGGCGACGCGCGCACCATGGCTGGTGAAGCCAGGTGGCAGCGGAGGCTCCAATCCCGCACGCAGAGGCGAGAATGTGCACGACCCTGCAGCCAGCACCGCTCTGTGCTCACACCGGGGCAAACAGCAGCGCTCCCAGGCAGAGCACGCGCCATCATGAGGACTAATGCGCAATCCTGCGCACAAGCATCTGCCTCACCAGCTTCGTCTGCAGGAGGTGTGCCGGCAGCGAATGCGGGTTGGTCCATGGCCTGCAAATGTGCGTCCCGCGCTTGCTGTGTGCGCGGTCTGGCAAGCCTAGAAGCTGCCTGAGGAGTGCGATCAGCTGCGCCTTGGACAGACAGCCATATGCAGTGGGCTGTGCCAAGCTAAGAAGCTGGTGTGCCAGCCCGGAAGCTGCTTGGATCAGGCTGGTGCCACCAAGTCCACAAAAGGGAAGCTCGAAACCCAACGCTTGAGAAAGCTTATCACCACGAGGGCAGGTCACGATTAGTGCTAACTCTCCACTGGCAGTCCTTTGGCGCAGTGCAGATCGAGACAAGAGGACTCGGCCCCGGACGTACGAAATCGTCAGGGTCCTTACCCTATTGCAGCAACTGTAAAACATTTTATTAAAAAGTGCAACGGCATCAGGCAATCGGCACAGTTATATACTTCACGACATTCCACACCTTCATATCACAACACCTTGAATGTTCTTATAGCGCGTCTGCAGCACCGGCTTGCCTGCAGGCCCGCCGCCGCGCAGCACAGCCTCCGACTTTGCAAGCACGGCCAGCAGCGCCTCCAGCGCAGGCTGCCCAGGACTGTGCTGCCAGGCACTGCGCTCAGCGATGCTGACGGACCCGGCCGCATCAGGCCTGTCCGCTGCGGCGCCGCTGGAGCCGGCAACCTCCAGGACCCCGTCACGCTCCTCGCGCTGGCGCACGAGGGCCTCACCCCATGCCACCATGACAGCCTGCAGACCACGCGGCACACTAACGCCGCAGCACGGAACGCACCCGGTCCGCTGCTTCGCACCTCCTGTTTGTACCACGGTGTGCCATGCGGAAGCGCACACGCTACGTAGCTGTTGGGTGTCGCGCTTGACTGGCGTATGCTCGCTAAAGCACATCTTGCACTGCTACATCTGCGCCATCACATCTAATTTGTCAAAAGTAACAGAGACACGCACACCTGCGCGACCGCGCGTACGCGCTCATCGGCCACCGGCCCGACCGCGCAGATCGCGCGCTGCAGCGCCGACTGGTCGTCCAGGAACTGGAAGTGCCCCGCATTCTGCACCTGCGGCACGGCACCCTGGACTTTATAAGCATACCATGCGCAGAAAAGACATGGGAAAGACCCATGCGGTTGGGCAGGCAGCCGGCATGCATGACCATGCGTCGCTGCTGGACCAGCACCAGGGCAGGGACTGCTGTATTGGCGTGTGTTGCGCACCAGCACTTCCCATGCAGGGGCGGATCCGGAGGCGTCGTAAAAGTGCCTGCACGCAGCAGGACGCACAGGCCGCACACCCGTCAGCCGCCCTGCGAGTCCACCGCGGATGGCCGCAGGGACAGCCCAGCAGGCGGCGCAGCGCACCGGTAGTTGGCCGCCCGTGGCGCGCAGTCGCTGCTGACGCCGCCGCCCACGACTGCCAGCGGCACGCGGCGCGCGCCCAGCCGCTGCAGAGCTGTGACCGCCGATGGGAATACCGGACCCTGCAATCACGCATGCGAGCTGATGCCTTTCTTAAGCAACAGCTTTTGACTCAGTCGGCAGGAGGCAGACACGAGCGCGAATATCAGGCGCAGGATTGTGGCCGCGTGCCTCGGGCGCCCAGACTGTGTTGTCGACGGGGTCTGCGAGGAACACTGCGCACACGCGCGTGTCCGCGGCCGCCGCCAGAACGCTGAGCTTCCCGCCCTGCGCGCAGGCGATGCCCGGCTTGCAGAGCCCTGAAAATGGCAGCCTCATTTGCATGCTAGGTCGCATAAGCTTCGCCGCCCAGGAGTCCGCCTGGCGTGCAGCAGGCCAGGCGCGCGCCCGCGAGTGGCCGCAGAGGTAGGTGCGGCCGGGGTCCGCGAGCCGGGACAGCACGGGGTCCAGGCGCGCCCAGTCCAGCAGCTCGCTGATCATCCCGACGCACGTGACATCGTCCAGCGGCTCGAAAGCGCTCTCCACTGCGCAGCACGCGGCAGCGCATTCGACTCGAGCCGGCGCGCCAGCGTCGCCGGCCTGCTTTCAGGCTCGGCGTCAGGCAGCACACACAGGCCGCGCACGCTTGTCGTAGAGGATGGCCACGTAGCCGTAGGACGCGAGGTGCTCCGCGTAGCTGGCATAGCTCGCTGACGACACGAGGAAGCCGCCTGTGAAAAGCGCGAGCGGGAAAGGCGGCCCCGCTCCTGCAACAGCACAGGGTGTGAAGCTGGCTGCTGACCACGCTGTGCAGTCATCAGAACCTGCCAGTGATGAAGCTGCTCACCAGCAGCGCCCTTGGGCTTTGGATACAGGACGCTGATGCGCAGCATGCACCGGTTGCCGACGCAGGAAGGGAAGACGGAGGACGCCGTGTGCTCCAGCTTTGGCAAGCGCCGGACCTCGAAAGGCCCGGCCGAGAAGTAATTGGGCGGCGCAGCACCGTGGCTGCTGCTTGCGGTGTGACCGGACATCACGCGCTCCTGCACGGAACTCGGCGCCGGCGCAGCAGCCTCCAAGGCACTGGCAGGCGCCACCGTGCCGCCCAAGCTGCCGAGGCCGAGCAGGGGCGCCGTGGCGAGCAGCTGGCGGCGGGACGGTATGCAGTGTGCGGGCTCAACTGGCTCCCAGCCCGCTCCACAGCGGCATGCGCACAGCCTCTTGGGCCAGCAGGCGCTGAGGCTTGCAGCAACGCACATGGCGTGCGGCCCGGCCAGCTAGCCGTGCAGGCACTCCGGCATTGACAGAGCGGCGCGCAACTTATGAGGAACGCAATGCCTGCAGTGTGTCCTCGATTACGTCCGCCACAGTACTTGAAGGCGCATCGATCCCTTCCCTGGATAAGTTCTGCGACTGCTTGATTTGCAAAAATCAAGATGTCGCACGTGCCAGCCCCCCTACCCTGACATGGTAAGGCCCACAGCCAGAGCACTATGCGCCACGGAGGCCTCGGATATCCAGCTTGCTTCAGGAGCCCAGCGAGCCTGCAGGCACCCCCAGTGAGTGCTTGCACGGCTCTGGCGCCCAGTGGGGGCAGCTGCCGTGTCCTTGCCAACCACAGCACCAGGGCACAGTGCATGCCGCTCACTTACTGCGTGCAATGGTACAAGCAAGGGTACGGACAGAGCAGCTGGGTAGTGCGAGGTCCTTACCTCCTGCAATCAGTGCGCATGCCCCTACTGCGCGGCTGCCAGCAGCACTCTGGGAGGGCAGCAGCAGGGCAGCACAGCTGCGTGTGCGCCCCCACTCAGGCCGACCGGCGCCTCATTGCTGCTGGCGTGCGCGGAGAGCGCCGCTGAAGGTGCTCCCTGCCACCACTGCTGTGCTCTTTGACATGCTGAATAGCCACAGCTGACTCGTATGCTGCAGCGCTGCACGTGCTTGCACATCAACTGGGCGCTGTGCTGCGTGGCGGCAAGCAGTGTCTCGCCCACATTGTGGCTGCCTGCTTCTTGAGTTGCTGACCTCTGGCGCAGGCGTGGGCTTTACTGTTCGAGCCACCCCCGTTCAATCCCGCCAAGCTGACCACGGCCTGGCTGCCAGGCGTGACAAGGTGCGGCGCGGCCTGGACCAGTGGGGAAATGCTGCCCCCTTAACCCAACACGTCTAGCAGCAGTGTGCAAGGTACTTATGTTCAAGGCTCACACCGGCCGCGCGACTGGTGCAGCCTTATCAGTGTGGTTTGGCGCACGGTGCAGGTGGGGCCCGACGCCGCCCGCGCCGCGGCGGTACACGCTGACGCACAACGACCTGACAGGCGAGCTGCAGCTCTCTGTGGGGCTGGCATACAACACGGCACAGATCTCCAGCTGGTACAACCGGCTTATACGGTGCGACCTCAGCAGTGTCTAAGCTGATGCAAGCTCGGCATGATGATCCCCTTCAGCCGCAAAAATGAGCAGTTTTTCAGACGCTGGTAATTTATTGCTGTGAGTATATAGCTGGCCTGACATTCTTCATTTCAGCAATATATAGCGTGCCGCAGCGATTATAAAGTGTGCCAATGTGCATGCAGGGACGAGGTGCTCGCAGAGTGGCGAACTAGCAGCGGCAATGCAAGCTTGCATGTGCACTGCCATATCAGCGGCGAGCAGCGCTGGCTTGCGCCGCCCAGCCTGCGCGACTTCATATTTCGGCGAGAGATGCCGCTGGTGAGAGCCATTTGAAAGCCTGCATGATGTTGCTTAGGTTGGCGCGGGGACGTGCAACCATGTCATATGTGTTTCTGGTGGCTGTAAGAGGCAGGTGGCGTAAGCCAGTGGCTTTTGATTATTGTACCCGGCTCCTAACGTGAATGCGTGTGAATGCAAATGTGGTGACAAGAAGGTGTGTCCCACAGGTGCTGGACACGCTGTGCTATGCGGAGTGCTCGCTGCTGGCGCGCAACGCGGGGCTTGCCAATGCAGCCGTCTTCGTGCACCTCTCGTCGCACATCGAGGTTCGCGAGCCTGAGCTGCACATTGGTGGGCATGCAGAGTGTGTGCCACTGAAGCAAAGCGATGCGGCCGCGGGATACATTTGTGATGCAGATGTGGGATATACTGGCCGTGTTACCTTCCACAAAGATTGCTGCAAAAGTGGACCGAGTCAGCACGCTGTATGTTGGTTGCCATGCTCATGCGTGGGCGGGCATGTGCTGACGGTGCTTGCGCTGCACACTGCCGCGCTTACACAGGCTCCTGTGTTGTGCAGGGCCTGAACGTGACGCTGGAGTGGGGCTGCTTGGGCCGGCGCGACACGTGGCGAGCAGCGCCCGCAGGGCTCCTGCGCGCCTGGTGGCGGAGCCCCATCCCTGCCGTGGACCCCACGCCCAGCCTCATCGCCCTGCCGGCCCCGGCCGCGGCGCCGCAGCCCGTCGTCACATCCGCGGGGGCCGCCGTGTGGCCCGGCGCGGAGGCCGCTGAAGTCGAATCTGTGGCGCTGGCGGCCGGCGGTGCTGCGTGCGCCGGCGGCCCTGATCTGCGCGCGACGGGGGGCGGCGGCGCGGATGCATCGGCGGGGCGTCGGCGGCGGCCGGCTGTGCGGCGGCCAGCGGCCCTGAGGGCAGCTTAGCAGAGGAGGCTGCCGTGGCGTCAGCGCCGACGGCAGGCGGTGGCTGCGCAGAGGCCGATGCGTCCATGCAGGGCATGGCGTGGCTCGCTGAGAAGGCAGCGGCGGCGCCAGATTTGGACAGCTCAGCAGGAGCGAGCGGCTGCGGCGCGGGCAGCAAGCGCAGGCTGGATGGTGCGGGACAGAGGTGGACCCGTGACCTGCCCGCAGGGGCGGTTGCAGCGAGCGGAGTGCCGCCCAGGACGCGCGCTGATTGGGCCGGCAGCGGTGGCGGGGCAGGCAGCAGCGGGTCAGCGACAGACGCCCATGACACGCGCGCGAATGCAAACTCGGAAAGCTGGGGCACCTTGCCGGAGGCGAGGGCACGGAATGCAGCAGGTATTGTGGGCCAGGCGCACGCCGTCCGGGCACTGGGTGCGCCTGCGCCAGGGGCGCCGCGGCTGCCGCCCGAGTCCGCAGGCAGCGCTTTGCAGCGAGCCAGCAGCAATCGTTCTGGCGGCGGGGCTGGAGGTGCTGGAGTGCGTGCTGCGGTGATACCAGGAATGCGGCGAGTGGTGGAGGTGGCCGCGGCGCATCAGGGGCCTGCGGCAGGCGTTGAGGCTGCGCCAATCACTGTGAGCGAGATAGTGAGCGAGTGGCTATTCAGCGGGCACGAGGTCGTGACTGTGCGGATGGGCGGTGCACGGGCGCATGCGCTTGCGGAAGTGAGGAGAGGGCTGCACTAGTGGTGCGCATGTTTGTCTGTGAGATCAACAGTAGGAGGCATGGCGGAAGCCATTTGTCAGGAGGAAGCATGTAACAAAGCTGTTCCATCACTGCAGCTCTTTGCTTTCATTGAGACATTGTCAGCCTGTGCAAGAAACACACGCTGTGTCCCAGTCTTGACTCCCAGACACCCAGTGCACTTTGTGTTTCTTCTCGCAAGTAAAGAGCGACAGCGTGCTGTCATGCCAGCGTGTGTCTGTGTAACACAGCATTTCTGCACCACCTAGAGTTTGCAAGCACACTGCTGGCACGATGCAGGTATCACGCAGTAAGGTGCTTGTCGTTGGCGCCCTGACAGCGGCCGCGGGAGCCGCGGCAATCTTGTTGTACAGCAGGCGTGGCATGCGGAGCCGCGTGCCTCGGCCGCTCACAGTGCAGCTCTCCAGCCTGCTGGGGCAGCGCAAGCGTGTCATTCCGCGCGCGGCACAGGCAGGCGCGGCGCAGGGAGGCATCAGCCTGCTGCCGACAGAGTACCCACAGGTCTGGCTTGCGTGAAGCCGTGCGCCGTGCATCAGTTCTTCAAGGGACGCGTTGTGAACACTTGGAGCGCTCAGGTGCGGCGAGATGAGAGCATGGTGGAGACGCTGCACGGAGTTCGTGTGGCAGACCCTTACAGGTGGCTAGAAGATCCAGACTCAGACGAGACAACCGCATGTGCGCCTTACCCCGTAGCTTGCAGCATGTTGCAGGTTGGACGACTTTAGACATCAACATGTGTGCTTTCTCCACTGCCATGCACAGCTACGTCTCTGCTCAATATTGCAGCACAACAACGTCACCCTTACATGGGTCGGTGCAGTTGTCGACGCGCAGAACGCCCTGACCACAAGCGTTCTGAAGGATTGCAATACTCGAGACCAGTTTGCGGAGCTGATGACTGCCCTGTATGACTACCCGAAGCACAGTGCGCCTTTTCGACAAGGCAGCAGGTGCGCCCCCACTTCTTTTCTGACAGCAGCGCCCGCCACTGTGCACCCGACCCGCAAACAGACCACTGTGCCACCCTGGCTGCCATATAAGCGGTCTGTGGAGGGTAGGGGCTGCAAGTGGAGCGCATTTTGTGGTGTGCATGCATATGCGCATATATGAATGAGCCTCACCAGGCGAGCGCAGCGGGCAGGCATGTCAGAGGGTGAACGCCCGGGGAATGCGCAGGTACTACTTCACGCTCAACACGGGCCTCCAGGCGCAGGCAGTGTTGTACACGCAGAAGACGCTGGACGCTGAGCCGTCCGTGCTGCTGGACCCCAACACGCTCAGCGATGACGGCACGGTTGCGCTGACAGGCAAGCTGCCACTCCCAGCTGCGGGTTGCGAGTGATGCATGCATGCAGTGCTATCACTTTCGGCATGTCCTGTGGCGTTTGTGCTCTCTGGAGCAGCAGCTCAGCCACCATGATACACTTAGAGCCACCAGTTGTTGCAAACTGAATAACTGTTTTAATGAATTGTTTGCCACAGGTTATGCCTTCAGCCATGACGGCGAGCTTATGGCATACAGCCTTGGCAGGTATGGACTGCATGCACCCCGCGCTTGTATATGCTCCGTCCCTTAAGCCACCAATGAACTCACATGCTTCCGCAGGCATAAATAATGTTCTGCTGCATTGTAATCCAGCACAACTGTCCACGGCTGTCAGCTACAGCCCTGCTGTGACGTGCCCGGTATGGCATGCCTGTAAAGGCGCCATGATAGAGCTGGGGTGGGCACCGCATGCCCCAGACATATATGCCACGACGCAGCGGCGGCTCAGACTGGCGGACCATTCATGTCATGCGGATTGACCAAGAGACCGGCGAAAGCGAGCGCCTAAGCGACAAGCTGGAGAACGTGAAGTTCTCGAGCATGGCATGGACGCATGACAACAAGGCATGCAATAAAGCAGCTGCTTGGAGACTCTCTGCTGCAAGGACTGCCTGTGTGATATATAAACTTGCAGCCTCTCATGCATGGGTTCCATGATGTGCAATTGCCAATGTGTTGGCTGGCCCGTATGGGTGCCCATTCATTGCCTGTCTGAGATTCCCTTGCCGCACATGCGTAGGGCCTTTTCTACAACCGCTTCGAGCCGCCGGCGGAGGCGAAGGGCGGGCGTGGCACTGAGACTGGCGCCAACAAAGACCAGCAGGCGCGCATTGCCCTGCTGAACCTTACACATGGCGGTGGCTATGCTCGAACATGTTGCTGTTATTCCATGCTGCGTAAATGAATCGCATGCAGCGCTGAAGTCTTGTAGAGCACATACTCAACCTCGTGCTGCCTGACCAGGGCTCTAAGATTGCTGACGTGTAGCTGTTCCGTGCTGCGGCAGCTGTGGTACCACGTCATTGGCACGCCCCAGGAGCAGGACCGCTTCATTTACGCAATCCCGGAAGAGCCAGAATGGATGATAGGCGCAGAGGTCACCGATGATGGCATGTGCGGCCCTACCCGCTCTGCGCAGCCTGCGTGTGTCACAATGTGCTCTCTCCTGTTGGTGTGAAGAGTTTGGGGACACCATGAATCGACTGATCGTCACGCCAAGAGCTACTTTAGCCTTTGCAGGGACTGTGGCAGCAAGGTATTGTTGCTCTGTGTCCGTGTATCTTTCTTTCTGCTCTGTGGTTGTTGGGCGCCAGATTTGCCAACCACCGCTGCAAAATGTATCTGCTATGCTGCAAGAGTTGCATGAGGCACGTCATGTGCTGTGGCAGGTACCTGCTGCTGTCTATCAGCGCAGGCTGCGACCCCGTCAACCGCCTGTACTATGTCGAGTTGGAGTCCCTCCCACGCTCGGCCGCCACAGGTGAGGCCTTTTGTGTGCTTGGCGGCCGAACAAGCTGCCTCCGCCGCAGTGCCTGGCTGTAGGCATAGCAGCGCTGGCGTGACATGTGCTATATTGCAACAACGCCTTTTGCGGGAAAGGAAGGCGGTACACAAGAGCACCCCCAAGCTTATGGTTCAGGCCTGGTCTGGTCATATCTGACACGACACACGATTGTTTCCCGACTCTGTTTGGCTTTGCAAGGCTGCTGATCCAAGCCATGCATCCTCTAAACCTAATGCAAGGCCTGGTGCATGCAGGCGCCCTGGACCTGGCGCTGTACGACCGCAAGGCAGCCGCAGGCGTGAGGCCGCTGCCGGTCGTGAAGCTTGTGGACAACTTTGACGCGCAGGTGGGGTGACATGCAGATCCTCATGTGTATGGGCAGTCGTTGCTTTACGCTGTATGGTCAGTGCCGTCTTTCCGTTGCTCCATCTACATGTCCAACGCAACAGCTGCCTGTAGCGTGACCAGACTTTGCAGCGACTGCAGTGAACTTCCTTATGTCTTCGGAGTTCAGGCAACAACTACTTCATTGCTGATGGGGAGGCATGTGCGCGTGCAGTACTCCTACGTGGCAAATGAAGGACCCCACCTCACGTTCATGACCAATCTGAAGGCGCAGCGGTACCGGTGCGCAGCCCCTCCTGGCCAAAGAGTGCGCGTGCCCTCGCAATAGTCCTCTACATGCCACTGTGTCGCCCCACAACCTCAGTGGCTGTCACAGGACCAATGCACAGCAAGCGCTCCTCGTACCAAAACATTCCTCAGTGCTGGAGAAATTCAAGTATTTCTGACATGCTCTGGGCCTAACAGTGGGCGCCTGCTGTGGCAGGCTGGTGCGTACAGATGTGACGGCCTCACAGCCGCCGAGCGCATGGGAGGAGGTCATCTCGGAGCACCCCACAGACCTGCTGCAGCGGGTGATTGCGCTCAAGGTGCGGGCTCACACCGCAGCCAGGGACCCGCCCATGCGCGTGTCTGAAAATGCTTCCTCCCTATCAGTAATAGCACCTGCAGCGTGGTGCAGGGCGAGGAGGTGCGGCCGGTGTGCAGAGTCGGAGCGCACCCCAGCAACCAGCCGTTGCCTGCGCCTGACCGCGCAAGGCGGCGCTGTTGTTGGCGTGCGAGCGTCTTGTTGCGGCCCAGCTGGAGCTGCAGCTGTACAGCTCCTTTGGAATGCCGTTGCATGGCTGCGCGCTGCCTGGGTCTAGCAGCCTGGAAGCAGCCCGCCGACCCTGCAGAGGCAGCCCCAGCGCCGCGCCTGCCGACGCGCCAGGGCGACGCGCTGGCGGTGGAGTACCTGCACGACGTGGCGGCGCAGCTGCAGCTGCGCCGGCTGTCCGACGGCGCGCTGCTGCACGAGCTGGCGCTGCCGGGCCTGGGCAGCGTGCGCGAGTTTAACGGCCGTCGGGAGGACAGCGAGGCCTTCTTCGCGTACACCGACTTTGTGACGCCGGGCTCCTTCTACAGGTGCTCGCGCGCGGGCCTGCTGCGGGCATGCCTGACGCCTGCTTACACGATGCGTGCGCCGCATGCAGCAGGGGCGCTGCCGTTACCCTGCGGATGTCCGTATGCGGACCTGCGCCCTTCAAGTGACTACTATCCTAATTGTTTCCACCCTTATCGTTGAGACCCGCCACACACTGCTGCGTATGACTGCCCTGCTCCGACAGGCGTCTTTCCCGGCGCACCTCTTGCAAATATGCAAAAAGCATCTGATGAGGGCTGCAAAAGGCCTGACTCGCATTTTGCGCCCGGCGGCCGCAGGTTTGATGCGGCAAAGCCGGACGAGGCCCCGCAGCTCTTCCGCCAGACCGAGCTGCGGAGCAAAGCCTTCAGCAGCGCGGACTTTGAGACGCGGCAGGTCTTTGTGACCAGCCGCGACGGCACGCGCGTGCCTATGTTCATCGTGGCTCGCAAGGGGCTGTTGCTCAGCGGCGAGAACCCCTGCCTCCTCTATGGCTATGGCGGTGAGCCTGGACAGCTCCACAAATCCTGGTGTGGGGCTGGGCAAATGCTAGCCGAGCTTTGATGGTCGTCTAGGACTTGATCCTCTGGGGGCTGCCTAGGTCTGTCATGGACTGCAGTAATAGCCGGTGTGCCTCGGCATGTTTGTCGCAGTACTGGCGCGACTTGGGAGACCATTGACGTGCTACGGTCAGTGATGTGCAATGCATACACTGGGCCCAGGTTGGGCTAAGCAGGGCACTGCATGCTAAACTGCTATGGCGCAACCTGTCAGCGCTTACGCAGCGCGCGCCATCCGCAGGCTTCAACATCAGCCTGGAGCCGGGGTTCAGCGTATCGCGGCTGTGCTGGATGCTGGCATATGGCGGCGTGTATGCTGTCGCCAACCTGCGGTGCGCATCTGGCTTTCTATCCTCAGTCATCTTGACGCCGTGCCAGCAAGCTGTCCACGAAAGCTTACCAGTAAAAAAGCATGTGCAAGTGCGTGTCCACCAGCCACGCCTTGCATCCCGCGACTTGTGAGCTCAAAGCATGTTGTGGAGGGTCGAGCTCTGTGGCCATGCAAGCTTGTGGCAAGTGGGTCAGCATGCGGCAGAGAAATACTGGCTTTCCAAAGTCTGATTGACCTGCTGCCACGGTGTGCAGGACTGTGCAGGACTCGCTCTGAAGTGGTTGTTCCACATGCAGGCAAGTGTGTCTGCACGTCGGTTGGCTGTTACAACATGCTCGGAACTATGTGTGCCTGCTTGCAGCGGCGGCGGCGAGTACGGCATCGCATGGCGCGAGGCGGGCAGCTGCGCCAACAAGCAGAACGTATTTGACGACTTCATCGCCTGCGCTGAGTTCCTGCAGGCCGAGGGCTACACATCGCCCGGCAAGCTCGCCATTCAGGTGACACACAACTTTCCGAAGCGGCCTTCACTGCAAGCAATTTTAGCGCGGTGCTGCATTGATGCTGTGAACAGCAGTAATAAGCGAGCATCGCAGCATGCAAAAGTGTGCGGCAGTGCGCGTCATGCACAAAATTATTGCCAACACCTGACTCCGGAGCACTGCCTGCCTGCTGCTGCGCTGACTGCCTGTACGATGAATGGCAGGGCGGTTCCAATGGCGGCCTGCTCGTCGCGGCATGCACAAACCAGGTGTGAGCACTCGTGTGAGATGAACGGCTCTAAGAGACACACAGGTCACTCTGAAGACTTAACCTGCAGCTGATACAGCAATAATTTGCAATGTCATGGGCACCGTACGCCTCTGCTTCACCCGCGGGCTGCATCCCGCGCAGCGGCCCGATCTGTTCAGCGCGGTGCTCGCGCAAGTCGGCGTCATGGACCTGCTCCGCTTCCACAAGTTCACCATTGGCCATGCCTGGGTCAGCGGTGCGCTGGCCTCACAGCTGCCCTGCAGGCTTGGCAGAAGCAGCTTGCATTTGAAGTGCCGGCGTACACGTCTATGAAGTGTGCTGTTCCTCACGTAGAGCTTGCTCCAGTGCTCGCATCCCCAGGACCAACTATAAGCAGGCGCAGAATGGCTTTCCGCTTCGGAACCCAAGGGGGAGTGTGCAGCTGGCTGCTGGCGCTCTGTTCATGCACAACATTAAAGCTCCCGTCTGTGCCGGATAGTGCAGCGCGTCAGTGGAAATAATCACAAGCTTGCACGCTTGCTTGCAAGCTGCTTCACCTTACCAGGACACCCCCGAGCGTGCAGACTATGGCTCCCCTGACGACCCGGAGGCGTTCAAGTGGCTGCTGGCGATCTCGCCCGTGCACAATGTGCGCATCCCGGAGGGCGGCACGCGCCAGTACCCCGCCATGATGCTCACAACTGGTGCGCCCATCCGGCCGCCCTGCTGGCATGGTGTGGTGCTCGCAAGCTAGCGGGCGCAATGTGACAGTACTTGCTGACTGAGTGCGGCACGCAGGCGACCACGACGACAGGGTTGTGCCCCTGCACAGCCACAAGCTGACGGCCACGCTGCAGCACGTGCTGGCCGGGGGCCCCGACGCGCCGCAGCGCAATCCGCTGCTGACGCGCGTCGAGGTCCGCGCCGGCCACGGCGCAGGTGATGCCCCTGCGCCGTTTGCCATGGTCCCAGCGTCTAGGGCTAGGGTCGGGTTCGGTATGCTGAGCCAGCGCAGGCGTGGTGCACGATGGCACAGACAAGCTGCCCGGTTGCGCCTTGCAGCTGCTGGCGGACAGAGACAATGGCATAAGCTCGAGTGCGTGCAACTGAGTCGTTGCATGTACACAGGTGTGCTTGCCGATGGCCCCCCTTGCCAGGGAAATCAGCGCTTATCTGACATTGTGAGTCGGCGTGTGCCGGGCAGGCAAGCCGACGGCGAAGGTCATTGCCGAGGTTGCGGACATGTATGCATTTGCGGCAAAGGCGCTGGGCGCCTCATGGCAGGCCGACCGCGGGTGATGCATGCGCCCGCGCATCGGCATGCACTCTGGGAGGTCTGTGCCATGGCAGCTCACAGAGCTTATTCCTGTCAACTGGCTTGCACATCAGGTTGCATCGATGGATTGATACCATCCTTGCATTGCATGCCCAATGCAGCGCACTGGGTCACCGAACTGGAGTCAAAAACACCCTGTCTGTGTCATCCATTTGAGCACATGCTCATGCCAGGTAAGCCACGCATTCCTTGGCACTAGGAGCACATAAACAGCACTCCATACACACCGAACTTTGCCCAGCTTGAAAGCGACAACGACTCTGTCAGCCCTTCCCGGGAACACCTCAAAAGACCCCAGTTCTCCGTATGCAGGAGGGTCCTGGACCATGGCCCAGGTAAGCATCTCGCTCCCAAACTGGACAAGTTTACTCACAACACACACGGACGCCTGTGCAGTGCCCCACTGTCAGCGCCTGGCACTTCCCTGCGCAGTAGGGTCACACACCAGCCTCGCTCACACACCAGCCTGTACGGCTTCCCTGCAGCGCTGCGCGTCCAGGCCATCAGGCCTCCGCAAGCCTGCTGTGAGCAACGGTCAGCCAGGGCAGGCCATGCACCCGCCATGCACCGCAAGCAGGGTAACCTGGCCAGGCGCTATGCTTGCACCACGGGCGCCTCGCCCTCCAGAGCAGCGCGATCAAGGCGGAAAGCCAACTCAACACGGCGCCGGCCCGCCCCGCCCTCACTTGGGCGGCTCGACCAGCGCGGTGGGCATCTGCATCTCCTGCATCCGCCGCGACGGCCCCAGGTCCAGCGCCTTGACGATGTTCTGCCGAACGGCCATCTGGCACAGCGCGTAGATGAACGCCTGCCGCGCGCCCGGATGCGACTCCATCAGGGGTTCTGTAAACCTCTCGCCCGGCTCCGCTGACGACCTCGCTGCCGGTCACACCAGCCGTTGCCCCGAGACCTAATGAGCAGGGCTGTGCGGTGATGACGCAGTCAGCCCTCCGAGGTGCATGCAGTGCTGTGCGGGGTCGCCGAGCCGCAGGCGCGGGTCGTACGGCCCACGGGCAGGTCGCGGGGCGCGAGCTCGCGGGCCACATGTCTAGGGTATGCAGGGGCGCTGCGGGGACCGGGGACGTACCATGCCGCACGCGTTGACGGCGTGGCCCTCGGGCAGGCCGCGGCGCGCGAGGCCGCGGAACCACCACACCGGCTCGAACGGCAGCTCCGCGACCACCAGGCCGCTGAACGCGCGCTGGCACAGCTGGTACAGCGCCAGCAGGCCGCCGCCCACCTGCGCGGCCGGTGCTCCTGTCGCAGGTGGCAGGGCCGTGGGGTCTTGCATGGCTGAGAGCATGCGAAATGGGCTCCAGCTGCGCCAGCCCAAGGCAGCCCACTATGGTACAACAATGGCGTGCAGTGCCCTCTTTTATGAAGCGAACCTTCCGCACAAGCGATTCAGCTTCGTAAGCCCTGCAGTGAAACTGCATTCAAATCCGCTGCCTACTACTAGGAAGAGCAGGCAGCAGCACTTCACACTCTGCCACAGCCGGCAGGCGGCGCGCACAACGAACGCCTGCTTCCAGCGGATGGCGGTCAGCTCGCGGAAGACGCCGGTCTTCATCGCCTTCTCCAGCCGCTCCGCCTTCAGAGCGCGCCCGCGGCCCTTGCCCGCACCCGGCCCCGCCGCCGGCGCGCCCGCCTTCATCACGTCCAGCTGCCGCGCCTGCTTCTCCAGCGTCGCCTGGCGCCCGCCCGCTGCACCGTTGGCCAGCGCGCACAGCTTCGTCTAAGAGACACAGGCAGAACCAGGACATGCGTGAGCGGCTGAACGCCAACTGCACCCAGCCCTGCGGTGCACGCTTACGTAGAGGCAGCATCCTGTTCAGCGGGGTGGGCAGGACGCAGGTTGTGTCAGGTCCGGACAGTGACACATCTGCACGGTACTGCAGCAGCCAGGTCCTGGCCCAGACCTCCCAGAGACTCTATAACGTGCCGCACTTGACGGCGCACGCACGCCCTGAGGGCATTAGCAGGAGCGTGTGCTGCACCTTGACGCTCCTGAAAGACGGTGACCGGTAGGCCCAGAGCCACATGATGAGCTCTGTCGCTACCGTCGCAGCGGCTGTGATGGCCAGAATGTAGAGCGCGCCATGCTGCGTCGTCGCTATCATTGTTGGCTCCGCTGTGACGTCGGCGACCATTGTGGCGTTGGCAGGCTGGCCGGAAGGGCCTGCTATCGCGCGGGCGCTGGTGCACTGGCAGCTCGCAGGGCTCTGCAGACTCGCTGCTGCACCAGTTCAGGGCACTATGGGCTGAAGAAGCCTTATAACCGGGCACCTAATTAGCGGGCACAGGCAGTGACGGTGATACACCTTGTTCCTGCACTTGCTGATTGCTGCTGCAGCGACTCAGCGCTGTTGGTAGCTCCGACGGGTCCCCACTTCGCCCCAGCATGAGGGGGGCAAATGGGCCAGCTGACGGGCGCCGGCGCTTGATTAGGACTCGAAGGCTGGCCGAGCCTGCAGATGTACGCCAGGCCAGAAAGAGAGTGCAAGCAAATGCTGCAGATGCTGGTGCCCAGCTGATGTCCATTGCCCTGTTGCGAAGGATGGCGCTCAGGCAGTGCAGCATGTGCGGCAGGCCCGCGCCACCGCTTCAGTGCGTGGGTCGCTGCAGGGCTGGCACGCTCATGTTTGACGACCTGACGTTCAGCAACATGTGGCTCGGCGCCGCTGCAAGGCCACGCGTTCACGCCGGCACTGCTCCGCCCTTTGCCGCTACTGCACGCCTGCACAGGTGAACGCTCCCAGCTCCTAGCCGCATGGAGTATGTAGCGCCTCTGTCTGAGCTCAGGCCTGGTGGGGCTCCGGCTCAACGGGCTGTGGAGAGCGAGACGGGCAGGTTGTCGAACGCTGCGACACGGGCAGGTGGTCGAGCGCTGCAACACTCTCACCACTTGGTCGCCCGCCTGCAGGTGCCTGCACAGCCAGCGGAGGGCGCTGCACGTGCCTGCAGCGCAGGCAGCCAGCGGCGGTGCCGCCACGGTCAGCAACCCCGTCGTCACCGAGCCGCGGCCCGCCGACCCCGGCGCGGCGAACGGGGCGCCTGGTGGCTCGTTTGATGCGGCTGGCGCGCCGCCAAAGTCCAACGCATATCCCTTTACAGAGCTGGAAGCCAAGTGGCAGGCGCGCGCCTGCCCTGCGCGAGCCCGGCTGCCTCGTCGTGGGGACAGTCGGCGGGGCTCGTCCAGCGTCTGCCGCCCTGCGCGGCGGAGGGAGCGCACGCCAATAGCTGCGTGCCCCCGCTCTGTGTCTGGCGTCCATGCACGCAAGGCCATGTCAGGAGCGGTCCTGCAGCTGAGGGCTTGCAAGATGCGAGCCATGCATCGTGAGGCCGGCGACCGGCCCGCCCGCGCTCAAGCAACCGGCGCGGGCGGCTCGCGCGGCGGGCGCCTTGCGTCGCTCTGATTCATTACCCATGTTAGATGAGACTCTCCGCGCGCCAGATGGGACGCGCGCCGCGCAGGCGTACTGGCTGGAGAACAAAACCTTCCGGACGCCAGAGCTGGCGGAGCTGGACATGAGCCGGCCCAAGGCGTACATCCTGGACATGTTCCCGTACCCCTCTGGCGCCGGCCTGCATGTCGGCCACCCAGGTATGCTGCGCCCCTGTCCGCCGCCCATGCGCATGTGTTCGCCCCTCGTTTGAAGACCGCGTGAGGCCGGCCGGGGTGCTGCAGCAGAGCAAGCCAGGCCTGGTGCCTGTCGTTGCCCAGGCAGCCGGCCGGCGCCACGCCACTGGTTCACATACACGCGACCGGCGTCCGCTGCCGCCTCGACGCCCTGCCGTGGCTCCCCCCTTCTGAGCAAGGCCAGGGCTGCGCACGGAGGACAGCCGCGGGCGCGAGCATAGGAGGGCGTGGCCGCGCCTGAACAGGCCGCGCCCGGCCGGGCCGCGCTCACGCCCTCACGTGGCGGCGTGCGGGCGCGCGGCGCACAGAGGGCTACACGGCGACGGACATCATCTCGCGCCTGCGGCGCATGCAGGGCTACAACGTGCTGCACCCGATCGGCTGGGACGCGTTCGGGCTGCCCGCAGAGCAGTACGCGCTGCAGACGGGCACGCACCCGCGCGTCACCACCGAGCGCAACATCGCGCGCTTCCGCCAGCAGCTGCAGGCGCTGGGTGCCCC